>ERZ1673700.465-NODE-465-length-52787-cov-20.344971_pt1 | contig 52787 bp, 40 predicted proteins | sample MGYA00580230_ERZ1673700 | MGnify/ENA primary metagenome ERZ1673700 (study PRJEB41218, sample SAMN15661782) | gut metagenome | host: Homo sapiens | place: Canada: London | collected 2015-08-20/2019-03-30 | study: EMG produced TPA metagenomics assembly of...
CCGCCTGTTCACAGCCCAGATCTCCCGCCAGCTGCACCGCCTGCTGCAACAGCCGCGCTGCCGGGCGCGAAAAGCCCCGGTAACCGCCCATGCCCAGATTTTCCCAAATGCCCATGTGTCTGCTCCTTGCTGCATATAAAATCGTCTGCACTGGAAGTATAGCCCCAAAGGCGCAGAAAAAATCAGTCGTTTGTGTCGGGCGGCAGAAAAGTAAAAACCGATCCGCAGCGGTTGCCGGGACGCGGGTGCGACCGGCTGCTGCGGATCGGTTTTTGAGATTTTATCTTGCGGGGAACGTTTTCAGAACGAGCCGCCTCCGCCGCCGTGGGTGGAGCCGCTGGAGGAGGTGTGAGTGGAGCTGCCGCCGGAGTCGCTGGAGCTGGACTCCTTTGGCCGCTCGGTGCGGTGCACCTCACGGTACAGATACAGATCCCGCTGGTTGGTCAGCTTCATGCTGCCCTGCCGCACATAGCTGGTTGCGTCCCGCTGCGGTGCCACGCTCTTGAGCCGGCTCTTCATCACGCCGGTCACGATCAGTGCCGTGATCAGGCCAATGACCAGCGCCACGCCCAGATACACGATCGAGAACGGCTCCTTGGGCATGTTGTCCACATCGTAGGGGTGGCCTTCGCGGGCGGCGGTGACATATGCGTCCGTCCACTGGATAAAGGTGCGGAAGGCGGCGGCGTAATCACCGTCTGCCATATCGGGAGTCATCTGCTCGCCAAGGTACTGGATGCCGGCATCCGTAAAGGCGGTAATGCCGTAGCCGCAGGTGGAGATATGCCATTTGCGGTCGCCTATGCTCACCAGCAGCAGCACGCCGTCCCGGTTTTCACCGTAGCCGAACTGGCAGTAATCATACAGGTCATCGGCATATTCCTCCATGCTGGTGCAGCCCTCGCTTTCCAGCAAGTCGATGGTAGCAATGATCACATCAAAGCTCTGGCGGACGCTCAGTTCCTCCAGTGAAGCTTCCAGCTCGCCGTCCTCGTCCTCGGTCAGGACCTGTGCATTGTCGTTCATGCGGTAATACAGGTCGGCAAAGCCGTCTGCGGCAAAGGCCGGTGCGGCCAGCGCGACCAGCAGCACCAGTGCTGCCAGCGCGGCACAGAGGGAGCGCAGCGGGGTAACAGTCTTTTTCATCTTCCGTCCCTCCCTTACAGAATCCCGGCCAGCCACAGCAGCCACATGACCGCATAGGATGCAACACCAACAGCTGCCGTAAGTCCCAGCGTCCACTTGCGGGCGGCGGCCTTATCCACCGGCAGATTGCCCACAAACTTGCCGGTCTGGCCGTTCATGGCAAAAATGTAGTTGTTGCCCTGCCAGCTGGTGCTCAGCACCCACACCGGGAACAGGGCATACTTTGCCTTGCCGCCGTGCAGCTGAATGCTGCTGTTCTCCATTTTCACGGAGTCGTAGCCGGTAACGGTCTGGGTAAAGGCGTCCTCGGTGGACTGACGGATACGCTCGTTGGCGCGCTGGATGCTCTTTTGGGCGTCCACATCGTACTTATCGGCCACATAGCCCGCCAGATACGCTGTCTTGAAGGGCACGGCATCCTGCATGGCAAAGGGCTCGATGGATTCCATCAGGTCGTCTGCCATCTTGGAGGAGCCGTCCACCGGAACCGCGTCAAAACCCAGCACGCCGTCCCGGCGCACAGAGTAGTAGCTGGTCTCGGTATAATCGTAGTCGTCATCCGACCAAAAGCGGGTGCGGGTAGCGGTAAAGCGCAGCTGGGCATCGGCGTCGCTGTCGTACAGCCAGAAGGGCACATACACGCCCTTGATCTCGTCGATGTGGTTCTGGCTGCGGAACACCTTGGGCAGCAGGGTCTTGCCCTTGAGGTGCTCCTGCAGCTTTTCCTTCGCCGCTTTTTTATCCAGCTTGAAGGGGATGATGAGGTCGGGGCGCAGGTCTCCGGCAAACTGTCCGGTCAGAACGATGGGGTTGCCGCAGAAGGGGCAGGCCGAGGCTGCCATGGTGTCGTCGCCCACAATCTCGCCGCCGCAGCTCTTGCAGACATAAGTATGCAGACCGGCGGTCTCGCCCTCTGCCCAGCTGCCGCCGGGGGTGGCCCAGTTCATCTCGCTGGGCTTTTGGTCTTTCAGGTCCTCATCGTAGCCCTTCAGTGCGTCCACCTCAAACTCGGTGTCACAGTAGGGGCATTTCATCTTCTGGGTGGTGCTGTCAAATTTGATCGCACCATCGCAGCAGGGGCACTTATATTCCAGCATTCCTGCCATAGCGTTTCCTCCTATTATAATCTGCGGGGCAGGGACTTATTGACTTTCCTTCCCTGCCCCGCAGTGTGTTCAGTTATTGTGCAGCGGGCTTAGCTGCGGTCGTTCTCGTCAAAGGGGTCGCCGCACTCCGGGCAGAACTTGGGCGGGTGTGCAGGGTCTGCCGGTTCCCAGCCGCACTTGTCGCACTTATACTTGGGCGTACCGGTGGGCTTGGGTTTGCCGCACTCGGAGCAGAACTTGCCCTTGTTCACCGCGCCGCAGCTGCAAGTCCAGCCCTCTGCTGCCGCCGGGCGGGGCTTGCCGCACTCCGGGCAGAATTTGCCGGTGACGGTGGCACCGCAGCTGCAAGTCCAGCTGTCCGCGGGCTCCGGCTTTTTGCTGCCACATTCCGGGCAGAACTTGCCGGTGGCGATAGCGCCGCAACTGCACTTCCAGCTGTCGGCGGCAGAAGTCTGCTGCTGGGGTGCTGCGGGCTGCTGCCCCATGGCGAACAGGCTCTGGGCGTTCATGCCGTTTGCACCAGTTGCCATGCCCATGCCCATAAAGCCGGTCATAGCACCGGCGGTGTTCCCAGCAGCAGTCTTCATGGCATCGATCTGACCGCCCACCAGACGGGCTGCGGCGGTGGTGGGGTCGGTGGTCATGGCGTTTTCTTCCCACTCGGTGATCTTCTTCTGCTGCTCCTCCGGGATGGACAGGGAGTTGATGTTGAAGGAGAACACCTCGATGCCGCGCTTCTTGCGCCAGATATTGGACAGCTGCTCGTTCAGGGCGTCCGAGATCTCCAGCGTGTGGGCGGGGATCTCGTAATACTGCACCTTGTTGGCAGAAAGGGTGGCCAGCGCCGGCTGCAGAGCGTTCATCAGCTCACTCTTCAGGCGGGGAGCCAGCTCCGAGGCATCGTACTGGGTGGAGACGTTGCTGCACACGTTGGTGTAGAACAGCAGCGGGTCGCAGATGCGGTAGGTAAAGCTGCCGTTGCACCGCAGGTTCACCGAGAGCTTGTAGCCCCGCTCCTCGCTAACTACCACACGGAACGGAATGGGGGTGGCGGTGCCGTACAGGATCTCGCCCAGCTCCTTGGTGTTGATGTAGTACACCCGCTGATCCTTGCCGGTATCGCCGCCGTAGGTAAAGCGCTTGGCTACGGTCTGAAAGGTTGCTGCCAGACTATCGCCGAAGTTGCCGGTGAACACGCTGGGCTCGGTGGAGGAATTGAAGGTATACTCGCCCGGTTCGGCGCACACCTCCACCACGCGGCCCTGCTCCACGATGAGCATGCACTGTCCGTCTGCCACGGCGATGCCGCTGCCGTTGGTGATGATGTTGTCCTCGCCGTTGTTGGAGCTGCGGCGGGAGGTGCGCTTCTGGCCCTTGACCATCAGCACATCTTTGTCCAGAGAATCGCAGTAGAAAAATTCCTTCCACTGGTCTGCAAGAGTTCCGCCCAGTGCGCCCATACCTGCTTTGATCAAACCCATAATAATTTCCTCCTGTATGTTTTATTGTTTTTGCTCTCTTCTTTATCATGCAGAACGATTTCGTTTGTAAAAAGGTTCTGCCTGCTCAGGGGTAAGGGTCAGATAATTGATATTATAATCATACTGCAATGCGGCGCTGAACGCAAGGCATTTCTACCCGTTGCCACCTGCCTTTGCAGCTTCTTTCACAAAAAAGAACACCGGAGCATCCATAGAGACTCCGGTGTTCCGAAATAATATTTTTATGCTTGTCCCGTACCCAAAAAAGGCTTAGAACCGCCGCCATGTATCCGGCATAAACAGCACCAGCATGGGGAAGATCTCCAGACGGCCGGCCAACATATCGAAGATGAGCACCAGCTTTGCGGGGTCTGCAAAGCAGCCGAAGTTCTGCATTGGGCCTGCCATTTCCAAGCCCGGGCCGATGTTGTTCAGGGTAGCAGCCACGGCGGTAAAGTTCGTCACCATATCAAAGCCGTTCAGGCTGATGAGGAAGAAGGATGCCGCAAAGATAAAGATATAGGCCGCCACAAACACGTTGGTGGTGCGGATGGTCTCGTGGTTCAACAGCTTGCCGTCCATGCGGGCGGGCGCTACCACCTGCGGGTGCAGGGCGGTCTTGAGCTCCTTGGCCAGGGTCTTACCCAGAATGAGGAAACGGCTCACCTTGATGCCGCCGCCGGTGCTGCCGGCGCAGGCGCCAATGAACATGAGCATGACCAGAATCTCTTTAGAGAGGGTCGGCCACAGGTCAAAATCGCAGCTGGAAAAGCCGGTGGTGGTGATGATGGAGCCCACCTGAAAAGCGGCCTGCCGCAGCGCCTCGCCAAAGCTGTTGTACATACTATAAATATTGGCAGTGATGATGCCCACTGCCACTACGATGACCACAAAGTAGCCCCGTACCTCCTCGCTGGCAGCAGCGCGGCGGAACTTGCGCATGAGCAGCAGGAAATAGGCGTTGAAGTTGACACCGAACAGGATCATGAAGATGGTCACGACCCACTGGATGTAGGGCGAAAAGCGGGCAAAACTATCGTTGCGGAAGCCGAAGCCGCCGGTGCCCGCTGTACCAAAGGCGGTGAGCAGGGCTTCGAACAGGGGCATTCTGCCAACAAGCAGGAACACCAGCTCCAGCATGGTAAGGGCAAAGTAGATGCCGTACAGGATCTTAGCGGTGGACTGTACCTTGGGCACCAGCTTATCCACCTGCGGGCCGGGGCTTTCGGCTTTCATCAGGTTGACGTGAGAGCCGCCGGTCAGCGGCAGCAGTGAGAGCAGAAACACCAGAACGCCCATACCGCCGATCCAGTGGGTGAAGCTGCGCCAGAACAGAATACCGTTGGGCAGCCCCTCCACGGCGGGCAGGATACTGGCACCGGTGGTGGTAAAGCCGGAGACCGTCTCAAACAGAGCATCCACAGGGTTCGGGATGCAGCCGGTGAGCACAAAGGGTACCGCGCCCATCACCGAGATGAACACCCAGCACAGCGAGGTAGCCGCAAAGCCTTCGCGCATATAGAACACCTTACTGCGGGGTTTGATGGTGTGCAGGGCGTAGCCGATGCCGGCGCTGACGGCCGCTGTGAGCAGAAACACGCCCAGCACCATCCACTCGCCATACACTAAGCTGGCGGCGGCTGGCAGCAGCAGCAACGCGCCCTCGATCATCAGCACATAGCCCAGCAGACGGAAAACGATCGCATAATTCATAGTCCGCCTCCGTCAGTGCTCCACGATATCGCGCAGATCGTGCAGACCATGCTCCAGCGTGACCACGATGACGTTATCGCCCACCTGTATCTGGTCGCCGCCGCGGGGGATCAAAATCTTGCTGCCGCGGGTAATGCAGCACAGCAGCAGGTTCTTTTTCAGGTGCAGCTGGCTCAGGGGCACACCGGTAGCGGCGCTCTCCTCGTGCACTGTAAACTCCAGCGCCTCCACGCGGTCATCCAGTATGCGGTACAGAGTCTTGATGTTGTTGCCCGCCTCGTTTTGCAGGGCGCGGACGTACTGCACGATGTAATCACAGGTCATGTACTTGGGGTAGACCACGCTGCCCAGATCCAGCCCGGCCAGAATATCGTCAAATTCCAGACGGTTGACCTTGGTCACCAGTTTGCCGTTGGAGTGCTTTTTGGCAAACAGGGTCAGCAGCACGTTCTCCTCGTCGATGTTGGTCAGCGCCACAAAGGCTTCGGTGGATTCCAGACCCTCGGAAAGCAAAAACTCGCGGTTGGAGCCGTCCTCGTTCAGGATCTGTGCGCCGGGCAGCTGCTCGGCCAGTTCTACGCAGCGGGCAGCGTCCCGCTCCACGATACGCACCCGCACGTGGTTTTCCAGCAGTTCCTGACTGAGGTAGTAGGCAATGGCACCGCCGCCCACGATGAGGGCGTTGCGTACCGGCTGCACCGGCAGATGCAGCTGCTGGAAGAAGGCGTGAGCTTTTTCCTGCGTAGCAAGGAAAGTGACCTGATCGCCCTTTTGCAGCACAAAGTTACCGTTGGGGATGATGACCCCGCCCTCACGCTCCACCGCGCACACCAGAATATCGCTCTTGAGCCGGGTGGGGATCTCTCGAATGGCTACGCCGTCCAGTGCATCGGGCAGCGCAAACTTGATCAGCCGCACACGGCCGTCCGCAAAGGTATCGATCTTGCTGGCACCGGGGAAACGCAACAGATGAGAGATTTCCTTTGCCGCTGCCATTTCCGGGTTGATGATGGCGGAAATGCCGATCTGCTTTTTGATAAAGTCCAGCTCGTGGCTGTAGGACGGGTTGCGCACGCGGGCAATGCCGTGGCAGTGGCCCGCCTTTTTGGCAAACATGCAGCAAAGCAGGTTCAGTTCGTCCGAGCCGGTGACCGCAATGAACACGTCCGCATCCTCAATGCCCGCCTCAGACAGGGTGGTGATGGACGAGCCATTGCCTACAATGCCCAGCACGTCGTAGCTTTCGGTCAGGTGCTCCACGCGCGCTTTGTTGGTGTCCACCACAGTCACGTTGTGGCCTTCCTCGCTGAGCTGGCGCGCCAGAGCCGTGCCGACCTTGCCGCCGCCCACCAGAATGATCTTCATAACAAGTCCTTTCTCCTTTGGCAGCCCCTTTTCCCGGGGCATACAAGTACAGTGTAGTATACCATATCCCGATGCAAAGTTCTACCGTTTGTCCCGCAAATACAGCGAATTGCTTAAAAAGCGACAGTTCTTTTGTGCAAGATGGCCTGTTCTCAGCGTGAAAGCGCAAAAAGGGACTGCCACACAGCTTTGTGCAGCAGTCCCCTTGGGACGAAACGATTTAGAATGCCCACCGCGTACGCTTTGGGCATCCTCAGCGGAAAAAATATTGTTATAAGAGCAAGGTCGGTCAGCCTGCGAGCTGCCCGGCATTGCATTTTCACAGAAAAACAGGTCTCCCCTGCCGTCCGGTCTCAGTACCGCTCTATGCCGTCCTTGGTGACAAGTGCGTACACCAGCGGGGCTTCCTCCGGCTTTTCAGTGCCGTACACAAGGCCGCTGCGGTACTCGGCTGCGGCAGCTTCAAACTTGTCCGCAGCGCCGTAGAAGGTGGCAAGGCTTTCGCCCTTATGGACGTAGTCACCGCGCTTTTTGTGCAGGGTGATACCGGCGGCAAAGTCCAGCGGATCGCCCTTTTTCTGGCGGCCTGCGCCCAGCAGCACGCTGGCAGAGCCGATCTTTTCCGCATCGTTGGCCACAATGTAGCCGTCCTGCTCAGCCAGCAGTTCATAGCTGGCGGCGGGCTGTGCAAACAGACTGTAATCGTCCAGCACCCGGATGTCGCCGCCCTGTGCGGCAAACATTTCCTTGCACTTGGCAAAGGCAGAGCCGTCCGCAATGACAGCCTCGGCCATAGCGCGGCAGTGGGCGGCATCGCCCTTGCCTGCCAGTACCAGCATGTTGGCCGCCAATTGCAGGCACACCTCGGTCAGGTCTGCCGGGCCGTGGCCTTTGAGCACGTCCATGCTCTCCATCACTTCCAGACTGTTGCCGATGTTGTGCCCCAGCGGGGTGTCCATATCGGTGATCATGGCAGCTACCCGGCGGCCATGGTGGGTGCCAATGGCGACCATCAGCTGTGCCAGCTCAATGCTCTGGTCAACAGTTTTCATAAAAGCACCGGTGCCGGTGGTGACGTCCAGCAGAATGGCGTCCGAACCGGAGGCCAGCTTTTTGGACATGATGCTGGAGGCGATCAGCGGGATGCAGCTGACGGTAGCGGTAACGTCCCGCAGAGCGTACATCTTTTTATCCGCCACAGCGATACCCTCGCTCTGGCCGATGACCGACAGACCGATCTGGTTCACCTGTGCAAAAAACTCCTCCTGCGAGAGGGCAGTTTTTGTGCCGGGCACGCTTTCCATTTTATCAATGGTGCCGCCGGTGTGGCCGAGACCCCGGCCGCTCATTTTGGCGATCTTCACCCCGCAGGCCGCCACGATGGGCGCGATGACCAGCGTGGTCTTGTCGCCCACACCGCCGGTGGAGTGCTTGTCCACCTTGATGCCCGGAATGGGCGAAAGGTCTACCATCACACCGCTGTGCGCCATCACATCGGTCAGCTCAGCGGTCTCCGCGTTGGTCATGCCGCGCAGATACACCGCCATCATCCATGCGGCCATCTGGTAGTCAGCCACTTCCCCGCTGACAAAGCCATTGACGATGGCCTCCAGTTCCTCCCGGGTGTGGGTGCCGCCATCCCGCTTTTTTGCGATCAGATCATAAATACGCATCGTTTCACGCTCCTGTTCTTATTGTTTTTGGGGCGTTTTATGCCCGGATCTCCTGCCATACGCTCTTGCCGTCCAGCGTGGAGGCGTCCACTTCCAGATATTCGCAGATGGTCTGGGCGATGGTGCCGAAGCACAGCTTAGTGCCCAGATCCGTCCCCGCCTTCACACCCTTGCCGCAGACCAGATACGGCACATACTCGCGGGTATGGTCGGTGGTCTTGGTGTAAGAGGGGTCGCAGCCGTGGTCGGCGGTGATCATGAGCAGGTCGCCCTCCCGCATCCCCGGCAGGAAATCAGCCAGAAAACGGTCGAACTCCGTAGCGGCGGCAGCGTAGCCTGCCACATCGCGGCGGTGGCCGTAGAGCATATCAAAGTCTACCAGATTCACGAAGGCAAGGCCTTCAAAATCCCGGGTCTGCAGAGCCTTGGTAAAGGCGATGCCGTTGGTGTTACCGGTGGTCTTGATCTTTTCGGTCACGCCCTCGCCGTCAAAGATATCGTAGATCTTGCCCACGGCGATCACATCCTTGCCGGCATCCTTCAGCAGATCCAGCATGGTAGCGCGGGGCGGCTTCAGGCTCAGGTCGTGGCGGTTGGTGGTGCGGTAGAAGGTGTCCGCGCTGTTGCCAAGGAAGGGGCGGGCGATCACGCGGCCCACGCCGTACTTGCCTTTGAGCATTTCCCGGGCGATCTCACAGTAGCGGTACAGCTCCTGCACCGGCACAAGCTCCTCGTTGGCGGCCACCTGAAAAACGCTGTCGGCGCTGGTGTACACGATGAGGGCGTTTTCCCGCATGGCCTGCTCGCCGTAGTCCTTCAGCACCTGCGTGCCGGAATAGGGCTTGTTGCACAGCACCTTGTGGGCGGTCTTTTGCTCATACTCCCGGATCAGCTCCTCCGGGAATCCCTCGGGGAAGGTGGGCAGCGGCTCCGGGCTGACCACACCGGCGATCTCCCAGTGGCCGATGGTGGTATCCTTGCCCATGCTCTGCTCCTGCAGGCGGGCAAAGGCAGCCGCCGGGGCATCCGTCCTCTCCCCTGCGGTCACACCGTCAATGTTGAACAAGCCCAGCTTGCGCAGATTGGGGCAATTGAAATTGGGGTGGTTCGCAATGGCACCCAAGGTGTTGGTGCCTGCATCGCCAAAGGCAGCGGCATCCGGCTCTGCGCCGATGCCAAAGCTGTCCAGAACGATCAGAAAAACGCGTTTTTCCATAATGGTCACTCCATTTCTCCGGGGCGCACCCCGGAACAGTACTACTTTATTACCCCTATTATAAGCAAAAACCCCCTCCGATGCAAGAGGAAGCAGTCTTGTATGTTCTTATCAGTTTTCACGTTTTGCAGCAGTTTTCCCCTGTCAGACAGCACGCAGAAAGCTGCGGCGCATCGTTAAAAGTTTTGCAATCTTTCCTTTGGGCATCAACAGATGCAAAAACTTGTATTCAAGCAAAAATTCCTCTTGCTCTCTTGCGCCGGAATGATTATAATAATAGGTGGTAGAGTTTTGGGTTTTCCCGCTCTGCCATATAAACCGACCCGCTGTACCGGGAGCTTTTACTCCCATTGGTCATACACAGCAGCCTGCAGGGATGCTGTGCCGGATATAGGTAAGAGAGAGTTGACGGAGGTATATTGCATGAGAAAGACGAAAATTATTTGCACCCTTGGCCCTTCCACCGATAAGGAAGGCGTTCTGCGCGAGCTGATCGCCAACGGCATGAACGTGGCCCGCTTCAATTTTTCCCACGGTTCCCACGAGGAGCATCTGGGACGCCTTGAAAAGCTGAAGGCTCTGCGCGAGGAGCTGGGCAAGCCCGTGGCTGCACTGCTGGACACCAAGGGCCCCGAGATCCGCCTGAAGGACTTCAAGAACGGCGTTGAGAATCTGGTTGCAGGCCAGACCTTTACCCTGACCACCCGCGATGTGGAGGGCACCAACGAGATCTGCTCCATCACCTACAAGGATCTGCCCATGGACGTGGAGCCGAACGGCACCATCATGCTGGACGACGGCCTGATCAAGCTGCAGATCCAGACCGTGAACGACACCGACATCGTCTGCACCGTACTGAACAACGGCAAGATCAAGAACAAGAAGGGCGTCAACGTGCCCGGCGTGCACCTGTCTATGCCGTATATGAGCCAGCGCGATAAGGATGACATCATCTTCGGCATCCAGCAGGGCTACGATTTCATCGCCGCTTCCTTTGTGCGCACCGCACAGGACGTGTACGATATCCGCAACCTGCTGAACCAGTACGATTCCAACATCCGCATCATTGCAAAGATCGAGAACCGCGAGGGCGTGAACAACATCGACAGCATTCTGGCTGCTGCCGATGCCGTGATGGTGGCCCGTGGCGATCTGGGCGTGGAGATCGACTTCACCGAACTGCCCGGCATCCAGAAGACCATCATCGACCGCTCCTTCTCCTTCGGCAAGCCCATCGTCACCGCTACCCAGATGCTGGACAGCATGATCGTGAACCCCCGCCCCACCCGCGCCGAGATCTCGGACGTGGCAAACGCCATCTACGACGGCACCTCTGCCATTATGCTGTCCGGTGAGACCGCTGCCGGTGCCTACCCTGTGGAGGCGCTCAAGACCATGTCCGCCATTGCTGAGCGCACTGAGCAGGAGGGCTTCCATCTGCGCGGCCGCACGATGGATTTCAACCCCGGCAAGATCAGCGTATCCGACGCTACCGCCCATGCCGCCTGCCTGACCGCACGGGACGTGAACGCTGCTGCCATCGTTACCGTGTCTGAGTCCGGCACCACTGCCCGCCTGCTGAGCAAGTACCGCCCGCAGCAGCCCATCATTGCCTGCGTCATGCGCGAGCAGGTGCAGCGTCAGCTGTCCCTGAGCTGGGGCATCACCCCGCTGATGATGTCTCTGGCACACAGCACCGATGAGCTGATCGAGATGTCCACTGCTCTGGCCAAGGAGAACGGCTACCTGCACAACGGCGAACTGGCTGTTGTGACCGCAGGCGTGCCCGTGGGCGTTTCCGGCACCACCAACATGATCAAGATCCACATGGTGGGCAACTGTCTGGCTACCGGCGTGGGCGTCGGCCCCGAGAACAATGATGTTGCCAGCGGCAAGGCCTGCGTCTGCCGCACCATGGACGAGGTGCGCGCCAAGTTCAAGCCCGGCATGGTGCTTGTAGTGCCCTCCACCAGCAACGAGATGCTGAGCTTTGTGCGCGACGCTGCCGCTCTGGTGGTAGAGGAGCCCGGCCTGAACAGCCACGCCGCCATTGCCGGCAAGGCACTGCTGAAGCCCACCGTTGTGGGTGCCGCCGGTGCTACCAGCCACATCCGCGATGGCCTGATGGTGGCTGTGGACTGCGCACACGGCAGTGTGCAGCGCCTGCAGGGCTGATAAAGGAGAACTGTAGTATGGAACGTATCGCAAGTTTTTGCGTAGATCACACACGGCTGGAGCGCGGGATGTACCTGAGCCGTCAGGACGGCGATGTGCTCACCTGGGACATCCGCATGAAAAAGCCCAATCAGGGCGATTACCTGACCACTGCTGCCGCCCACACGCTGGAGCATCTGTTTGCCACCTACGCGCGCAACAGCGCCGTGAAGGATGGGGTGATCTATGTTGGCCCCATGGGCTGCCGCACCGGCTTTTACCTGCTCACCCGGGGGCTGACCCCGGCACAGGCGCTGCAGCTGACGGTGGATGCCTACCGCTTTATGGCCGATTTTGAGGGTGCCGTGCCCGGTGCCAGCGAGGTGGAGTGCGGCAACTACCGCGATATGGATCTGCCTGCCGCCAAGGCTGAAGCCGCTGCCATGCTGCCCGTGCTGGAAGCGCTGACCGCAGAGGATCTGCACTACTGATCTGTCAATATAAAGAGAGCGCCGCACAAAATACCGTGCAGCGCTCTTTTTGTTACAAAATGATGCGAAAGTATTATTTATAATTTTAGGGCAGGGGAACGTCTGCGGATGTTCCCCTGCCCTGTTTTTACTAAAAGAAATCTCAAATCAGCCCCAAGGCTGCAAACTCCTTGGCAATGCCGTCCTCGTACACCGAGGGGGCAATGCGGTCGCAGCGCTGCTTCAGGCTTGCAGAGCCGTCGGCCATACAGACACTGATGCCGACCACATCGGTCATCTGCAGGTCGTTGTCGCTGTCGCCAAAGCCGATGCTGTTCTGCAGGGGCACGCCGAGATAGTCACATACGGCCTTGATGCCGCGCCCCTTATCAAACTTGCGGTTGATGAGCTCGCCGTTCACATAGCCGCCGTTCAGACCGTCCGGCTTGCTCTCGCAGAACACGAATCTGTCCTCGTACAGGCGCTTGGCCTCGTTCAAGTCCTCGCTGCGCTCTGCGATATATACGATCTTATACAGCGGCTCGCCCTTGTACTCGGCCAGCGGGCTCATGGTCATGCCGTCCTCCATGGCCTTGCGCCAGCGGGCGGCTTCGCTGTTCAGGGGGCCTGCATCCCGGTGGGTGAAGCTCCAGCGCTCGATCATCTTCAGGCTGCCGTAGGTGGCATCCCGCGCTTCCAGCGTGCACTCCACGCCGTGGCGCTCCATGGCGCTGCGCACGCCCTGTGCCAGCTGCGGCTCCATAGGCAGGTCTACCAGCACCTTATCCCCGCAGAACACATAACCGCCGGCGCTGCATACCGCGCCGTCAAAGCCATAGTCCAGCAGCGGCTGGGTCATGCGCAGGTTGCGCCCGGTGCACAGAAACAGCTTGTGGCCATTGGCATGTGCTTTGTGCAGCGCTTCCACCGTGCTTTGGGGGATCAGCATCTCGCCCGGGGGCAGCAGAGTGCCATCAATGTCTAAAAAAATCAGTTTTTGTTTCATTCGTTCCTCTTTTTTTACAGTGAGCCGCGCTCTACCAGCGTGTAGCCCAGCGTGGTCTGGCGTACCGGTGCAGCGTCCGGCCCGGTATGCTCTAAGCTTTGCAGCAGCATCCGGGCAGCCTCCTGCCCGACCTGCCGCTGATAAAAGCGGATGGTGGTCAGGCCGGGTTCCACCACCTTGCCTGCCCAGTTGTCTCCGATGCCGGCAAGGCCGACATCCTGCCCTACTTTGCGCCCGGCAGCGCGCAGCACCTGCAAAGCGCCAAAGGCCACGGTGTCTGTCACGCAGACCACACCGTCCAACTGCGGGCAGCGTGCCAGCAGCTCTTCCATGCAGCGGTGCCCTTCTTCCATGGAAAAGGCGGCGCAGTAAGCGCGGGGCAGACCATCTGCGTTTAGTCCCACCTCCCGCAGTGCATCCTGCACACCCTGACGGCGGGCTATGCCGGTGGCGGCGTCCTGCTCGCTACCGCCGATATACACGATATTTTTGCGGCCATGCTCCAGCATCTTCCGGGTCAGGTCGCGGGCAGCAGAGCGGTCGTCGTTATAAACGCAGGGCAGGTCTGCAAAACGCTGCCCCGTTACTACCACGGGCACACGGCAGTCTTTCAGCGCCTTGCATAGCTGCGGGCTGGAATCATAGCCCAGCAGGATGATACCAGCCACATGGTTGCGTTGCAGCGCCGTAAGATATTCCAGCTCCATCTGCCCGTCCAGCTCGGTGTCTGCCAGCAGCATCAAATAGCGGCTGGCCCCCAGCTCGGCTGCAATGCCGCTGGTGATCTGCCCCACCGACTGGGAGCTGATGCTGGGCACGATGACCCCCACCTGACGCACCTTGCCGGTGCGCAGGGTTTGGGCGGCAGTATCCGGGCTATAACCGGTTTTTTCCACTACGGCTTGTATCACGGCGCGCTTCTGCTCACTGAGGGGGCCGCCGTTCAAATAGCGGCTGACCGCAGCGCTGGAAACGCCTGCCATCTTTGCAATATCACTGATGGTCATGAGGTTCTTTTCTCCGTTCCCTCTCCGGTGGTGATGTGTAAACGTTTTCATGCTTATTATAAATCCGTTTCATATTTCCCGCAAGAGGTGCAATGACCGTTTTTCTGTGGGGCTGCCCGCTGCTTTTTTGGTGATTTTACACAATCCAAACAATCTTGCTTTCTGATTTACCGCCAGAATTGCGAAAACCGTAGCGCTTATACAAGTCCCATGCTGATGGCGCGTGCGATAAGCCCCAGCACCAGCACCGCCAGAATAATGCCCAGCGCTGCCTTGCTCTCGCCGCCGGTCTGCTGCTTTTTGCTGCGGGAGGCTATGCCACGGCTCTGCTTTGTACCGGTGCTGCGGCTGCGGGCGGCAGTGTTTTTAGTGCTGCGGGTCTGCTGTGCGCTGCGGGGCTTGCTGCGGGCAGCAGCTTTCCCCTGCTGTGTGTTCTGCGGGCTGCTCTGGCGCGCTTTAAGAGGTTTGCCCTCGCTGCACCGGTTCAGGTAGTCTTCTGCCTCGCGGTAATACTGTGCCAGTTCGTTCTCCTTAAAGGCGGTACCGGCGTAGCCCTCTTCCAGCGCCTCGATGGCTTCGTTGAACAGCAGCGCCGCCTGTGCGCCGTCTGCTGCAACTGCCGCGTGGGCAGCTTCGTTGCGGGCGGTGCGGATGGCGTTGCAGGCATGGCGGGCGGCAGAGGGGTGCGCCGTGTTGCCCAGCAAGTCCAGCGGGCGGGCGGCATCAGTCTCCGGGTCCAGCAGCACCCGCATACACAGGGTAGTGTCCAGCTGCTGCCAGCTGGTCTTGCCGGTAAGATCCGGCATACGGTCATAATAATCCGGGCTTTCCTGCTTGCGGGCGGCAATATGCTCCAGCAGCGCGTCCAGACTGTGCGCCCCGGGCTTGCGCTCCCAGTGCCAGCGCAGCAGGCGGCGGCTGATCTCATCGCAGGCGGTCTTAATCTCAAAAGCCACCTGTAAGGCTTGTTCCGGCATGGCATTTCCTTTCTGTGCAATGCACACAAAAGGCGGAGAAGGCACGCTGCCCCCTCCGCCGGGATGAATCTTATTTTACAGCACGAACTGGTAGTACACAAAGCCGCACAGCGCAATGGCTGCGCACAGGATGGCCGTAATGGGCGGCACCCAGCGGATCAGCGCTTCTGCCACGCTGTCCCGGCTGTCCTCGTACTCCTCGTCATCGTCCTGCACAGGCGCAGGCTGACGCACCGGAGCCGGTGCCGGACGGTGGGCAGCGGCGGGCATCACGCGGGTGCCCTCGTCTGCCGCAGCAACGTCGGAAATCGGTGCGCGGGCAGCGGCGTCCAGCACACGGGTAGGCTCCGAGATGGGCTGGACGGGGGCAGCCTTCGGCTGGTAAGCCGCTGCGCCCATGACCCGGGTGGGCTCCTCTACGGGCGCTGCCGGGGCGATGGGGGCTGCACCCACGATGCGGGTAGGCTCCTCCACCGCAGCAGACGCTGCGGGCGCCGCCGGGGCGTTAAGGGACATTTCCATCTCGTCTGCCGGGGCGGCGGGCTGCAACAGGGTATTCAGCGCATTCTGCAGCAGAATGCGGTCACAGCCACACTCCGAGCAGTAAACGGTGTCCTCCTCAGTGGGGTGGAAAGCACCGCAGGCGCAGTACCAGCCGTTTTCAAACACCTGCGGCTGATACTTGAGCCCGGTGCGGTTCATGCGGGCTTCCAGCGTCTTTTGCAGCTCTGGAGCCAGACGGCGGGGTGCGGGCAGGCGCACACGCTTGATACCGTCCAGATGCACCACACGCTTGCCGTTGTACACATTGCACAGCGAAACATCCACGCTGGTGATGGCCTTTGCCGTGATGAACACGGCATCGTCCTGCCCGAACAGCTCGCCGGGCTTTACCTGAAGATCCCGATACTCGAACTTATCCTCGCACAGGATCACACCGTCCACGCCTTTGCATTTGAAGTGGATCTCCAGTGCGGTCAGGGTCACGCGGGAAATATTCTTGAAGGTCAGGCAGACAGCGTGCTCGCCGCTGACGTCCCCCTTAAGCAGCTCCACGCAGACGAACTGCACCGGGCTGCCGGGGGTATAGTAGTTTGCGCGGGTCTGGGCGACCGGGTTAAAATTTTCCTCCACGATGTTCGCTCCTTTTCTTAAAAAAGCTTAGTCCTGCTGCTCCGGGGCGTCTGGCTGCGGCGCTTCCGGCTGGGCAGGCTCGGCCTGCTCGGCGGGTTCGGCACGCTCAGCAGTTTCCGCAGGCTCTGCGGGCTGCACTGGGGCAGGCTGCACGGTCTGGTCGGGCTGCGCCTGCTCAGGCTTTGCATCCTCGCAGGGGGGCAGAGTGCCGCCGGCCATAATAGTGTTGAACTGCTCCTCGTTGAGCTTTTCGCGCTCCATCAGAGCCTTGGCCAACGCATGGAGCTGGTCGATGTGCTCCGTCAGGGTACGGCGGCAGGTCTCGTAGGCCTCGTCGATGATATCACGGGTCTCGCTGTCGATCTCGGCAGCGGTGGTCTCGCTGTAACCCTTGCCCTGACCAAGGTCGCGGCCAAGGAAGGTCTCCTCCTGCGAGGTGCCGTAGACCACGGGGCCCAGACGCTCGGAGAAGCCGTAGCGGGTGATCATCTGGCGTGCGATGTTGGTAGCCTGCTGCAGGTCGTTGGAGGCACCGGTGGAGATATCCTCCAAGATCAGCTGCTCGGCCACGCGACCGCCCAAGCTGGACACGATGTCCTCAAACATTTCGCCCTTGGTCACATAGCTGCGGTCCTTCTCGGGCAGATACATGGTGTAGCCGCCGGCCTGACCGCGCGGGATGATGGTGATCTCGTGCACGCGGGGATGATGCTTGCAGTAGAAGCCCGCCACTGCGTGACCGGCCTCGTGGTAGGCGGTGAGCTTTTTCTCCTCCGGGGTGACCACGCGGCTCTTCTTCTCGGGGCCAGCCATCACCTTCATGGAAGCTTCCTCGATATCCTCCATGGTAATGGCCTTGCGGTTGCGGCGGGCAGCCAGCAGCGCGGCCTCGTTGACAAGGTTCTCAAGGTCTGCACCGGCAAAACCGGCAGTGCGCTGGGCAATGACCTTCAGGGAGACGTCCGGTGCAAGGGGCTTGTTGCGGGTATGCACCTTCAGGATCTCCTCGCGTCCCCTGACATCCGGCAGACCCACATAGACCTGACGGTCAAAGCGGCCGGGGCGCAGCAGTGCCTTATCCAGAATATCAGCACGGTTGGTGGCAGCCATGACGATGATGCCGTCGTTGGCTTCAAAGCCGTCCATCTCCACCAGCAGCTGGTTCAAAGTCTGCTCACGCTCATCGTGACCGCCGCCCAGACCTGCGCCGCGCTGACGACCCACGGCATCGATCTCATCAATAAAGATGATGCAGGGCATGGTCTTTTTGGCCTTATCGAACAGGTCACGCACACGGGAGGCACCCACGCCGACATACATTTCCACAAAGTCAGAGCCGGAGATGGAGTAGAAGGGCACCCCGGCCTCGCCTGCACAGGCACGCGCCAGCAGGGTCTTACCGGTACCCGGAGGGCCCACCAGCAGCACACCATGCGGGATGCGGGCACCCAGCGTATTGAACTTATCCGGGCTCTTGAGGAACTCCACAACTTCCTTGAGCTCCTCTTTTTCCTCGTCCTCACCAGCCACATCGGCAAAGGTGGCAGTCTTTTTGTTCTCGTGCTCGTCCTTTACCTTGGCCTTGCCTACGTTCATGATGCCGCCGCCACCAGCACCGCCGCGCATCATGGAGAACAGCAAAAAGCCGGTGCAGCCCAGCATGGCCAGATAGAACAGGATCTCCATCCATGGGATGGTCTCCTTGGCAGGTACATAGTCGTACACCATGGGCGCGTCGGGGTTGGCTGCATCGTACTGGGCGATGTAGTCCGACACATGGTCCACGAACATCCGGGCATAGGGCAGCTTATAGCTGACCGTCTCGGTGCCGTCCTCGTTCTTCTTTACCCCGGTGGGGGCAGAAGAAGAGGAGGACAGCAGGCCGGAAAGCAACCCGCCCGTGGACTGGGCAGTGCTCTGCTCGGCAGCGTTGGGCAGCTCCTGTGCGCCTTCCTTCAGGGTCATGGTGATCACGCCGGTGTTCAGATCCAGCGAGAATTTGGTGACCTGATTGCTCTCAAAATAGTGTACCACCGTGGAATATGCCATAGAGGAGCCGCTGGCGCTGCCGCCGGTGCCGCCCAGCACCGACCACACCATCAGCACGGCTGCCAGCACAATGGCAATCACCAGCGGATTGAAACGGGGTTTCTTCGGTTGCAAAAAAATCAACTCCAGTTCTGGATTTTTATAATGGACACGTTACTTCGTGTAGACCTCGGGCTTCAGCACGCCGACATAGGGCAGGTTGCGGTATTTTTCATCGTAGTCCAGACCGTAGCCCACCACGAACTCGTCCGGCACCTGAAAACCCTCGTAATCCGGCTGGATGTCGGCCTTGCGGCGGCTGGGCTTATCAAGGATCGTGCAGATCTTAACGGAGTTCGGGTTGCGCATCTTGAGCATGGGCACAAGGTTGGACAGGGTGACGCCGGTGTCCAGAATGTCCTCCACGATCAGCACGTCCTTGCCGGACAGATCACCGTCCAGATCCTTGATGATCTTGACCAGACCGCTGGAGGTGGTGTTGCTGCCGCCGTAGCTGGAGACCACCATAAAGTCGATATTGCAGGGGATGCTCACAGCCCGCATCAGGTCGGCCATAAAGACCACCGAGCCCTTGAGGATGGACACCAGCACCAGATTTTTACCGGCATAGTCCCGGCTGATCTGAGCGCCCAGCTCTGCCACCTTGGCCTTCAGCTGCTCTTCGCTGACCAGAACGGTCTTGATATCATCGTGCATACTCATTTGTTTTTTCCTCCTGTGTTTCGATCTCTGCATCCAAGTGCAGGATCCATCTGCTTTCCGTGTCCGGTGCAAGGCCATCGGCAAAGCCTTCTCCACACACCCATAAAATTTCGCTTCCGCTGGCAAGCAGCGGCAGCGTATCCCGCAGTTCGTTCGGGACACCGGCCTCGTTCATCCACTTACGCAGCGGCTTGCTCAAGCCCCGCCCCGCAGGCCGGAAGCGGTCTCCCGGCTGTCGGGCACGCAGAACAAGACTAGTGTACAACGTAGTTATTCTAGCATAATCCGCCCGATTTTTTAAGTCTTTTTTATGAACGACTTGTATTTTTTCTTCAAAATCGGCTTTTAACAGCTCTGCTTTCCCTTTCCAGCCCCCGCGCAGCCGGAATTCCGGCTGTTTTTGGGGCAAAAAGGGCAGCTGCGGCGGCAGGTTCTCCGGCTGCTCGGGCAGCGCGTCCGGCAGCGTTTCCTGACACAGACAGCCGTTCCCGGCGCAAAAGCGCACCTGTCCGGTCAGCTGTACTGCGCCGCTGCCCTGCCGCACCACGGCACACAGCAGCTGCACATATTTTTCCTCTGCGTCCCGCACCGGAGCCACAAGGCTGTGCAGCGCGGTTTCCAGCAGCAGGGGGTCTGCTGCTTGCAAGGGCAGCAGCTGCCACATCGGTTCTGCGCCGGGCAGGCGTGCTGCCGCCAGAAGCTTTGCAGCTTCGGCGGCAAGATAGGCATCCACCCGCGCAGCCTTTTCACAGAAACGCGCCAGATTCTGCACCGCCGCTGCGTTGGTGCTTTCCAGCGCAGGCAGGGCGTTGTGGCGCAGCCGGTTGCGGGCGTAGGCGTCGGTGTCGTTGGTCTCGTCGGTGACCCACGTCTGCCCCGCTGCCCGACAGACAGCCTCGGTCTCGGCGCGGCTCAGGCAGAGCAGCGGGCGCAGGTAGCACCCGCGCCTTGGCCGGATGCCGCCCGCACCGTGCAGCCCGGTGCCGCGCGCCAGCCGCAGCAGCAGCGTTTCGGCCTGATCATTTGCAGTATGGGCCGTAGCGATGGCATCTATCCCCTGCTCTTGCAGCTGCGCAAAGGCCGTATAACGCAGACGGCGCGCCCAGTCCTCCCCGGCGTGTGCCGGGGGCGGGGTCAGCTCTGCCGCGTGGAACACCCGCAGCGGCACGCCCAGACGGGCGCATTCCGCCCGCACAAAGGCTTCGTCCCGGTCGGCGCTCTGCCCGCGCAGACCGTGGTTCACATGGCAGGCAGAGAGCGTATAGCCGAACCTCGGCTGCAACTGCCGCAGCAAGAGCAGCAGCGCCATGCTGTCCGCCCCGCCGGAGACTGCTGCTGCCAGATGCTGCGGTACGCCGGGCTGCAAAAGCCCCTCCCGGGTGCAGAAATCCTCCACCCGGGCAAGGATCACGGTATCCATCAGCGCTTGAAGTCCACATCCATAAAGCGGGTGTGGGCACCATCCCAGCCCAGCGGCACGGTGCTGGTCTCGCCGTGACGGTTCTTTGCCACGATACACTCGGCGGTATCGGCATCCACCTCGGCGCCGTCCGGGTTCTGGCTGGCGTAGTAGGAATCGCGGTACAAAAACAGAACGCAGTCTGCGTCCTGCTCGATGGAGCCGGAGTCACGCAGGTCCGAAAGCTGCGGGCGGTGGCTGGAGTTGTTGCCCTGCTTTTCCACTGCACGGGACAGCTGGCTCAGCGCGATGATGGGCACGTTCAGCTCCTTAGCCATGATCTTCAGGTTTCGGGTGATGGAGCTGATCTCCTGCACACGGTTCTCGCTGCGCTGGCCGGTGGTCATCAGCTGTAAATAGTCGATAACGATCAGGCCCACGTTGGGGCGGGCAGGGTCCTGATTCACCCGGCGGATCTTGGCCTTCATCTCGGTGATGGTAATGCCGGAGGTATCATCCATATAGATCGGTGCATCGTGCAGTTTTTCGGTGGCCAGCGCCAGATACTCCCAGTCCTCGGCGCGCAGCGCACCGGTACGGAAAGCCTGACTGTCGATACCGGCCTCCGACGAGAGGATACGGTTGGTCAGCTGCTCCTTGGTCATTTCCAGACTGAAGATGGCCACCGGCACCTTTTGCTGCATGGCCACGCGGGTGGCGATGTTCAGTGCAAAACTGGTTTTGCCCATACCGGGACGAGCTGCCAGAATGACCAGATCGCCGCGGCCAAGGCCGGTAAGCACGGTGTCCAGCAGGCGGAAACCGGTGGGGATGCCCTTGTACTTATCCGCATCCGGGCCGCTGATCTTTTGCAGGTTGGTCAGCGTTTCCACCATGCTGGACGAAAGCGGGGTCAGGGCGCTGGAATCGCGGCCGGAGCGGATCTCGTAGATGCGCTGCTCTGCGTTTTCCAGCAGAAGGTCGGCGTCCGGCTCGTCTCCGGCGTCCTGCAAAATGTCCTTGGCTACCCCCATCAGCTGGCGCACCAGATATTTTTCCTGCACGATCTGGGCATAAGCCTTTACGTTGGAGATGCTGGGCACCGTTTCTGCCAGACCGGTCAGGTAGATTTTGGCCTCGTCTGCGCTGGGGAACACACCATCGGACACCACTGCATCCAGCAGGGTGACAAAATCGATGGTCTGGTCGTTGGTGAACAGGCGCAGCATCTCGGTCCAGATCTGGGCGTTCTGCCGGGTGTAGAACATTTCCGGCTTGAGGATCTCCACAAGATCGGTCAGGGTGTCGGGCTTGAGCAGCACCGCGCCCAGCACGCTCTGCTCTGCCTGCATATTGTAGGGCAGATTGATGCCCACGCTCTCCAGATTCAGTTCATTGGAATAACGTCGTTCGTTCGGCATAGTAGTTTGTCCTTATCCAAAATCCAAAGCATCCTGTAAAGCCAAAAAGCGCCCCCTGCTGTGAGGGGGCGCAAACGGCACACAGATCAGGCCTGTTCCACTTCCACCTGGATCTTGAAGGAAGCCACGACGCCAACGTACAGACGGACCTTGCCGTTGAACACGCCGGCATCCTTGATGTCCTTGGTCTCCAGCTCGATCTTCTTTTTGTCGATGGGTGCACCTGCCAGCGCAGCCAGTGCCTCGGCAACTTCCTTGCCGGTCACCTTGCCGTGCAGACGGCCGGATGCGCCGCCCTTGGCCTTGATGGTCACGGTCTTGCCCTCAATCTTGGCAGCCAGAGCCTTGGCGGCTGCCACGTTCTCAGCCTCGTGGAAATCGGCTGCGGCCTCCTTGCCGCGGGCCATGTTCACAGCGCTGGCATCCGCCACAGCGGCCAGCTTGCGCGGGAACAGGTAGTTGCGGGCGTAGCCGTCGGAGACCTCGTGGATCTCGTCCTTCTTGCCAATGCCCTTGATATCCTGCTTCAGAATCACTTTCATGATAGTATCCCTCACTTCTCACCGGAAAACCGGTGCAGTCTTATGGTAATAGTATAGCGCATTTGTCGTTTTTGGGCAAGAGGAAGCGGGGCATTTACGCCAGCTCCTTTGCGGCCACGTCCAGCGCTACCTCGATGACCTTATCCATATCGTAGTACTTGTACTCGCCCAGACGTCCGCCGAAGATCACGTCCGGCTCGGCATCGGCCAGTGCCTTATACTGCGCATACAGAGCGCCGTTCTTCTCATCGTTGACGGGATAGTAGGGCTCGTCGCCCTTTTTCCACTCGGCGCTGTACTCCCGGCTGATGACCGTCTTGGGCTGGGTGCCGAACTCAAAGTGCTTGTGCTCGATGATGCGGGTATAGGGGGTCTCGGCATCGGTGTAGTTGACCACCGCGTTGCCCTGATAGTTGTCGGTATCCAGCACCTCGGTCTCAAAGCGGACGCTGCGGTACTGCAGCGCACCCAGACGGTAGCCGAAGTAGGCATCCACCGGGCCGGTGTAGACCACCTTCTCAGCCAGTGCGTCCAGCGCAGCCTTTTCTGCCAGATAATCCACGTTCAGACGCACCTCGGTACCGGCCAGCATCTTTTCCACCATGGCGGTATATCCGCCATTGGGGATGCCCTGATACAGGGCGTTGAAGTAGTTGTCGTCGTAGGTAAAGCGCACCGGCAGGCGCTTGATGATAAAGGCGGGCAGTTCGGTGCAGGGGCGTCCCCACTGCTTGCCGGTGTAGCCCTTGATGAGCTTTTCGTAGATATCGGTGCCCACAAGGCTGATGGCCTGCTCCTCGAGGTTCTGCGGGTCGGTGATGCCTGCAGCGGCCTTCTGCTCTTCGATTTTGGCCTTGGCTTCGGCAGGGGTCACAACGCCCCACATCTTGTTGAAGGTGTTCATGTTGAAGGGCAGGTTGTAGATCTGACCGTGGTAGTTGGCCACCGGGCTGTTGGTGTAGCGGTTGAACTCTGCAAACTGGTTCACATACTGCCACACAGCCTTGTTGTTGGTGTGGAAGATATGCGCACCGTAGCGGTGCACGTTGATGCCCTCCACATTCTCGGTGTAGATGTTGCCCGCGATATGGTCGCGCTTATCGATGACCAGACACTTTTTGCCTGCCTTTTTGGCCTCGTGGGCAAACACGGCACCGAACAGACCGGCACCAACGATGAGATAATCGTACTGTTTCATGCTTTTATTCCCCTTTTGCCGGTCGTGCTTCCGGCGTAGTCTTTTTCTGGGAGAGATAATATTGGTCGATGGCATCCTGAATGCGGCTGCGTGCCGCCTGCGGGGTGATATGCTTCAGCTGCGCTGCTGCCATGGTCTGATGGCCGCCGCCGCCCAGCGACTCCATGATCACCTGCACATTCACGGCACCCATGCTGCGGGCAGAGACGTTTACGCCGTTGCCCACCTGCACTGCCACAAAGCTGGCGTCCACGCCCTGAATGCGCAGCAGGTCATTGGCAGCCTGCGCAATGGCGACCCGGGCTTCCGGAGCCACTTCGCCGCCAATGGAGATGGCACAGTTTTTGTACATCTGTGCCTTTTCCACCAGATCGGCCTTGGCGTTGTACTCCACCATGGTCACATCGAACAACCGGCGCACCCGCTCAGTCTCTGCGCCGTAGCGGCGCAGAGCGGCAGCGGCTTCAAAGGTGCGCACACCGGTGTGCAGGGTAAAGTCCTGCGTATCCAGCAGAATGCCGGCAAGCAGACCTTCGGCCTCCACGCGGTTGGGCTTGTCGTCCCGCTCGCCCACATACTGCAGCAGCTCGGTGACCAGCTCGCTGGCCGAGGAGGAATAGGGCTCGTGGCAGACCAGCGCCGGGTTTTCGATGTAGCCCACGCCCTTGCGGTGGTGGTCGATGACGGCCACCTTGCCGCATTTTTCCAGAATGTCCTTGCTTTCCACAAGACCCGCTTGATATGTATCCACCACGATACACAGGGTGCGCTTAGAAATGATGGGCAGGGCGTCCTTGGGGTCGATGAAGTCATCCTTCTGCCCCGCCTTGCACAGCGCATCGATCAGGCTGGCCGCCAGCGTAGCGTCTCGCCGGACGGCGATGACCGCCGGCACATCGCAGATCTTACAAATGCGCAGCACACCCTCTGCTGCGCCGATGGCATCCAGATCGCTCATGCGGTGACCCATGATGACCACATGGTCGGCCTCCTTGATCAGCTTGACCAGCTGGTCGGCCACAAGGCGGCTGCGCACCTTACTGCGCTTTTCCACGCCGTGGCTCACGCCGCCATAGAAGGTAAAGCCGTCCAGCGTCATCTCAGCGGCCTGATCGCCGCCGCGTCCCTGCGCCATATCCAGTGCGTGCTCGGCCATATCCTGCGCCTCCCGCAGGGTGCGCGCGCCGCGTCCGATACCAATGGACATTGAAAGGCTCACACTGGGGTCCAGTGCGCGGATCTTATCCAGCACGTCGTAGCCGCGGTTGGCGAACTGCTCCAGCTGGCGTTCCTCCACCACTGCGATGTAGCGGCCGCCACTGCCTACCCGGCGCAGAAAGCCACTGCCGCGCCCGATCATATCCTCCAGAATGCGGTTGACGCCCTCCAGCAGGCGGGCGCGCTCGCTGTCCATCAGATCCCCGAACACATCATCGTAGCCGTCCAGCTGGAAGGCAAGATACCCCGGACGGCTGGCCTTATACTCTGCCTCGATGCGGCGCAGCTCGGTCTCCTCGTTCAGCACCAACAGGGTCACGCTTTCGGCTTCGCCGGGCACGGTGGAGCTGTGCACGCTCCAGTAGCCGTCGGCAAGGGTCAGCAGCTGTCCCTCGCGCTTGCGGCACAGCTGCAGATCCAGCCCGGGCAGCAGCTTCTGCACCCGGCTGGCCAGCACATCCTGCCCGCCCAGCAGGCGGGTGCGGAACTGGCTGTTGTACCACAGCACCGTCTCGCCGGAGAGCAGCGCCGCCGGCTGGGAAAGGGGCTCCAGACTGAACTGCACCTTGGATTTTTCAAAGGTGGTGCCGCTTGTCCAGCGCACCACCCAGCGGCGCAGCTTGCAGCGGAACAAGGTTGCCCCTATGCCCCACAGCACCACCAGCACGGCCAGCAGCAGCCATGCCGTGGGGCGCTGCACCAGCAGTACCAGCAGCAAAAGGCCGCACAGCACCGCCAGACTGGCCGTAAGCATTTCCAGTGTCCATCTCGGTTTACGTTTCATTGGTTTTTTGCCTCCTCAGACGCTGCACCGCCTTGCGGTGCGCCCGGATCAGACCTCCATCAGGATCGGCAGGATCATCGGGCTGCGTTTGGTGCGCCGGTAGATATAGCTGCTCAGTGCCTCACGCACACGGGTCTTTACGCTGTTCCAGTCCCGGACGTGCTCGTCCACACAGCGCTCCAGTGCATTTTCCACAATGCTCTGGGCACCGTCCATCAGGCTCTCATTCTCGCGCACATACACGAAGCCCCGGCTTACCAGATCTGGCCCGGCCAGCACCTTGCCGGTCTTGCTGTCCACGGTAGCCACGATGATGACAAGACCGTCCTCGGAGAGGTGCTTGCGGTCCCGCAGCACCACGTTGCCCACATCGCCCACGCCAAGGCCGTCCACCATGACGGCACCGGCGGTCACCGGCTCGCCCAGCTTCATCTCGTCCTGCGAGAGGATAACGTTGGAGCCGTTTTCCGCAATGAGGATGTTGCTGGTGGGAATGCCCAGACTTGCAGCGGTAAGGGCGTGCTTTTTCAGCTGCTTATACTCGCCGTGCACAGGCAGGAAGTACTTGGGCTTGGTCAGGGTGAGCATCAGCTTCTGCTCCTCCTGACAGGCGTGGCCGGAAACGTGCACATCGTACATGCTCTCGTAGATGACCTCTGCGCCCAGCAGCAGCAGACCGTTGACGATCTTGGTCACGCTCTTTTCGTTGCCGGGGATGGGGTTTGCGGAGATGATGATGAAGTCGCCGGGGCCTACCCGCACCTGACGGTGGCTGCAGGAAGCCATACGGCTCAGCGCGCTCAGGGGCTCGCCCTGACTGCCGGTGGTCACCAGCACTACCTGCTCCGGCGGGTACTGGTTCAGCTCGTCTACGCTGATCAGGGTGCCCTCCGGGATGTGCATATAGCCCAGTTCCTGCGCCATGGCGGTGTTGTTGACCATGCTGCGGCCGCTGAAGGCCACCTTGCGGCCATCCTCCACAGCCAGATCAATGATCTGCTGCACGCGGTAGATGTTGGAGGCAAAAGTCGCAATGATAATGCGCTTATTGCGGGCGCGGGCAAACAGGCTGCGCACACCGGCAGCCACCTTCTGCTCGGTAGCGGTAAAGCCCGGGCGCTCCGCGTTGGTGGAGTCGCTCAGCAGGGCCAGCACACCGCGCTGCCCGTACTCGGACAGAGTGGACAGGTCGGTCACACCGCAAGCCAGCGGGGTGTAATCAATTTTAAAGTCGCCGGTCTGGATGATGGTACCGGCAGGGCTGTCGATAGCAAAAGCCACGGCATCCGGGATGGAGTGGTTGACATGGATGGGCTCCACGGTAAAGCAGCCCAGTTTGATCTTCTGACGGGGCACGATCTCCACAAACTTGGTCTTGCCGGCAAGTCCGAACTCCTCCAGCTTGTTTTTGATCAGGCCGCAGGTCAGGCGGGTGCCGTACACCGGCAGGCTGATCTTTTGCAGCAGATAGGGAATGCTGCCAATGTGATCCTCGTGGCCGTGGGTGATGAGCAGGCCCTTGATCTTATCCTTGTTCTGCACCACAAAGGTGAAGTCCGGGATGACCATGTCCACGCCGAACATCTCGCTGTCCGGGAACACCAGGCCGCAGTCCACGATGATCATATCGCCGTTGCACTCGTAGACGGTCATGTTCTTGCCGACTTCGCCCAGACCGCCCAGCGGGTAGATATGGATGGGAGTCGCTGCCTCCTTGGGCTGCTGCGCACGGCGCGGGCGGCGGTTATAGTAGGGGCGGCGGGTAGTGGGACGGGTGTGCTTTTCCCCTGCGGGAGCAGTGCCGTTTGCGGCAGCCGCCTTGGGCGCTGCCGGGGCTTTTGCACGGGGTGCGGGGTTATTTTCTTTTGCTTGAGCCATTCTTTACCTCCAGATTCAATTGCAGGCCAGGCCGCGCCCCACCGGGGAGAGCAGCCGCACCTTGCACAGGGGAAGCACCTGAAACTGCATCGGCTTCCGGTTGATGCATCGTATAGAATTTATCGTTCAGCGCGCTTTTTGCAGCAGCGCTGTTGGTTCCGCAAGAGATTCTTGGCCATGTAAGTCCATCTGTTCGATGCGACTGTGGCGTTTCTGCCGGAACAGCCGGGCGCACGCCTTTGGTGCACCCCTATACGCATTTTGTTACGCTAAGTATAGTATTTCGCACCGGTTTTGTCAATTCCAAGGTTTGGCAAAACTGGGCCGGCGTATACATTGGCTCTTGACATCCCGGGCAAAATAGCGCTAAATAAAGGTATTCTATTCTATAAGGAGAACCCCATGAAACAGGTAGAGGTGTACACAGATGGCGCTTGCAGCGGCAATCCCGGCCCGGGCGGCTGGGGTGCGGTGCTGCGCTACCGCTTTGACGGCAAGGTGTACGAAAAGGAACTGAGCGGCGGCGACGCCAGCACCACCAACAACCGCATGGAGCTGACGGCCTTTATCGAGGCGCTGCGCCAGCTCAAGGAGCCCTGTGAGGTGCGGCTGTGCTCTGACAGCCAGTATGTCATCAACGGGCTGGAAAAGGGCTGGGCCAAGGGCTGGAAGCGCCGGGGCTGGAAAAAAGCCGACGGCTCCCCTGCCCTGAACCCGGATCTGTGGGCACAGGCGCTGGAGCAGGAAGCACGGCACAAGATCACCTACGTCTGGGTAAAAGGCCACGCAGGCCACCCGGAAAACGAACGCTGCGACCAGCTGGCCGTAGCACAAAGCAAAGCACATGGCGGGAGGCAAGGAACATGAGCGACGCATTTTTGCCCGGCAACGGGTTCGACACCTACGAAACACAGGACAAGGTGCTTGTCAGCATGGACGGCACTGTGGACTGCGGCGTTGTTGTGCGCATTTTGCAGCAGCAGGGCTTTGGCGTGGCCGGGGCTGTGGTGCAGCTGGCCGCTGACCAGAGCGCTTGGGCAGCAGCCGCACGGCAGGCTGCCGAGGCTCTTGGCATCGAGTGCATCGTGCTGAAGGCAGAAGCACTGGCAGACCAACCCGCCGAGGTACTGGGCAGCGGCAACGACGCCCGGTTTGCCGCCCTGCTGACCGCTGCCGACAAGCTGGGCATCCAGTATATTGCCACCGGCCACCACGCCCGGGTGGAGTTGGGCAGCGACGGCGTGCACGCCGTCTGCCCCGCTGTGGACGCCGCACTGGACGAGAGTGCCGCACTGGCGGCGCTGCCGCAGGACACCCTTGCCCGTCTGCTGCTGCCCTTGGGCGAGTTTACCGCTGCCGATGTGCAGGAGATGGCACAGGATTTTAAGGTGAACGGAACGGTCTGATCCAACCGCTTTCCACACAAAAAAGAAGCGCCGCATCTATACGATGCAGCGCTTCTTTTTTGCATACTTTAGTTCTGCGGGTGCACGATATCGCGCCAGTCCAGATCTCCGCGCTCCAAACCGTGGATCAGCACCTCGGCGGTGGCGATGTTGGTGGCCATGGGGATGTTGTGCACATCGCACAGGCGCAGCAGGGTCATCTCATTCGGCTCGCTGGGCTTGGCATTGATGGGGTCGCGGAAGAACAGCAGCAGGTCGATCTCGTTGCAGGCAATACGGGACGCGATCTGCTGGTCGCCGCCCTGCACACCGGCCAGAAAACGCTGTACCTGCAGGCCGGTGGCCTCGGAAATCAGTTTGCCGGTAGTGCCGGTCGCCACCAATTTATGCTGGCTCAGAATACGGCAGTACGCCGTGCAGAACTGAACCATCAGCTCCTTTTTGGAGTCATGCGCGATCAGGGCAATCGTCATCTGTAGATCTCTCCTCTATTGAAACATTTGTATATAAAACGCTTGATAAATTTCCTTTGTTATACATGATATCACAAACGCAACTCATTTACAACAGGTTTTTGGACACAATATTCAAATTTTCGTTCAAGTTCAGCACTTTGCACGCAGCTGCGCTTTACTGCGCAAGCATTGCATCGTTGTTTTCTTCCTCTGTCACCCCTGCGGGCGCGGTCGTCTGCTGCGGTTCTGCGGCGGCTGCATCGGTCTGTGCATCATTCGCAGCATCCGGGGCGGTCTGGGCGGCGGTATCTGCCGCTGCGGCGTCCTCCTGCACCACGGTGCGCGGGTCTACATAGGGGTCAACCTCCAGCGTGCCGTCCTTCATGGCAAAATAGGCGTTGGCGATATCCACCACCAGATCACCGGTACGGGCACCGTAGCCGCCGTACTCCACCGTAATGCCGATGGCGATCTCCGGGTCGTCTGCCGGGAGATAGGCGATCATTATGGCGTTCAGGTAGTGCTTGCCCGAAGCGTAGGTCTCGCTGCGCTGGGGGGTACCGGTCTTGCAGGCGATGGCAATGGGGTAGCTGGAGATCTTGCCGCTGATGGTGCTGGGCACCAGTGTCATGCCCTGCCGCACCAGATCAAAGGTGTTGCCATTGCCCTCGATGACATCCATCACCTCCGGCTGGGTCTCGCTGAGCACCTCGCCGGTGTTGGTATCCAGAATGGCCTTGACAAAATGGGTGCGGTAGCGCACGCCGTTGTTGGCCAGCGTGGCGGCGTAGGTAGCCAGCTGGATGGGGCTTACTACCGTGTTGCCCTGCCCGATGGCGGCCTGAATATCCAGCGATGAGGTGTAGTTTTTGTCTGTCTTTTTGGTCAGCCGTCCCACGGCCTCGTTTACCTCCACGCCGGTGCGCTGCCCAAGACCCAGCTTGTAGGCGTAGGCATCGTAGACGTCACTGGTCAGGCGGCGGCCCACGTCGTAGAAGAAGATGTTGCAGCTCCACTTGATGGCAGTGACCACGTCAATGTTGCCGCTGTGGCCGTGGCGGGTGCAGCGGGGGTGGTAATCCTTATAATAGGTGTATACGCCGGTGCAGTTGACGGTGGAGTACTGGTTGATCAGGCCGCTGTCCAGCGCTGCCACCGCCACCGCAGGCTTAAAGGTGGAGCCGGGGGTGTACAGGCCCTGCAGCGCCCGGTTGAACAGGGGCAGGCTGGGGTCGGCGCTGTACTCGGAATAGTTGGTGGCGTACAGATTCTGGTCAAAGCTGGGGTAGTTTGCAGCCGCCAGCACGCTGCCGTCCTTTACGTCCAGCACCACCGCAGCGCCGGCGGCAGCTTTCATATCGCCGGTGTTGTACACCCGGTTGATCATGTCGATATTGTTGGCAAGGGCCTTGTCCACCGCCCGCTGAAAGTCGCTGTTGATGGTCAGCTGCACGGTATGCCCCGGCTCCGGCACGGTGGTGATCTTGGTGTCCACGATCACGCCGTCCGAATTGCGGGTGATGGTCTCCACGCCGTCCTTGCCGCGCAGCTCGTCCTCGTACACGGACTCAAGGCCGGAGATGCCGATCACATCGTTCATGTTATAGCCTTTTTCCTTGAGCGGATAGGTCACCTGACCGTTTTCGTCGGTCACCTTCCACTTTTCGGCGGTGATCTTGCCCACGCGCCCCAGCACAGCGGGCAGGATATCGCCCTGCTCATAGCTGCGGGTGCTGGTCTCCACGATCTCCACGCCCGGCAGCGTGAGGGAATGCTCCTTGATGGTAGCCACCGTCGCCTGACTGACGTTTTCAGCCATAACAAAGTTATTTACGTTGGAAAAGGCCTGTCGGTCCATCTCGTAATGGATGCCCGCCAGCACCCGCTGCCACGGCAGTGAGAAACTTTCCAGCTGGTTTTTCTCCACCAGCATCTCCATCACATCGTTGGCGGTGGCGTACTGCTGCAGACCCAGCGTCTCCTTCATGTCTGCCAGCGTTTTCTGGTCGCTGGCACTGTCGGCGCTGTCCGTAAAGGTATAGTTTCCGGCGGCATCCGGCTCGCTGATGAGCAGGGTGTCCAGCCATTTTTCATCGTTCTTGCGCAAAAGCTCCACGATCTGCTGCAGCATGGTGTCCAGATCCTGATTCCCCATCTGCAGCTTGTTCAGCACCACATTATAACCGGTGCTGGTGGTAGCGATGTGCTTGCCGGTGCTGTCCACGATATCGCCGCGCGCAGCGGTGACCGTAAACTTATAATCCGTGGTGTTGGTGGCTTTTGCCTTAAAGTCGTCCCCGTTGACCAGCTGCAAAAAGATCAGCCGGAAGGTGTACAGCCCCATGATGATGCAGGCCACTGCGATGAGCAGCAGCATCCGCCGCACCACGACCTTGCGTTCATTTTCGTTCATCTGGTTCTCCTTTTACGGGCTAGACCACACCGTTGTCGATCCTGAACCCGTCATGGATGCGCTGCACCAGCCAGAAGGCCAGCAGCGCCGCCGGGATGGTCAGCGCCGCGCCGGGCAGTACAAAGGTGACATACCGCAGCGCTGCGCCGGTATAACCCGGCATATAGTAGAAAAACAGCCAGTCCAGCGAGAGTACCACCAGCGCTGTTGCGGTGCTTACTGCGGCAAAATTGCCGGGGTTCACCTGCAGATACAACTGTACCAGCACCGATACCGCAAAGCAGAGCAGCAGCAGCTCCAGCGCCAGCATACCTACCGTGCGTCCGGCCGTGCAATCCCACAAAAGGCCGCCCACCGTGCCCAGCAGTGCTCCGGCAAATTCTCCTTCAAATACCGCCACCGCCAGACACAGCGGCAGCACCAGCAGCGGCTTTGCCTCCCCCAGCTGAAACAGCCCGGGCGTGGTCTGCAAAGCGGCGCACACAAACAGCGCCAGCACATAACAGCCCCACTTCAGCAGCTGGCTGCGGCTGCGCCTGCGGCGAGATTCCATAGCAGTGTATCCTCCTTAGTACGCGGTAATGATAAAAACGTGCTTGGCGGTGCGGGGGTCGGCACCGGGGCGCACCACCGCAATGGAGGATTTGCCGCTGGTCTCCGGCACCACGTCCTGCACCGTACCCACCAGAAGATCCGGCGGGAACACCCCGCCCAGACCGGTTGTGATGACCTGATCCCCCGCATGGGTCTCGGTGCTGCGCTCCAGATTGGTCAGGGTGCACAGGCCGTCCGCTGCATAGGTGGTATTGCCGTTCAGAATGCCGTTTTCCCGGGTGCGGGATACCACGCCCGCCGCGTTGAAGCTGGGGTGCAGAATGGTCATCACCTTGCAGCTGGTCGGATCAGCCTCTACCACCATGCCCAGCAGATAGCCCCGGTCACTGATGACCGCATCGTTCACCGCTACGCCGTCTGCGGTGCCCTTGTCCAGCGTGAAGCCGCCGAACTCGTCCAGCGGGTCGCGGCCAATGACAAAGCCGGACACATAGGTGGCATTGCTGTTCTTTTCCTGAATGTTGGCCAGTGCCTTGTAGGCCTCGTTTTCAGCCTTGATGCGGTCATAATCCACCATCTGCTGACGCAGCTCGGCGTTTTCCGCCGTCAGCTGCTCGTTCTGTTCCATGACCTTGTCGATGCTGGCATATTTTTCCCACATCGCGCCCACACCGCCGCTGACCACAGCCCCCGCCTTCTGGAAGGGGGTCAGGATCACGCCCAGCAGTTCCTGCGGGGCAGCGGTCAGGCGTCCGTTGGCACCGGCATAGGCCATGATGCCCACCAGAAACACCGCCACGGCCACGAGAATCTTGAATTTCCAAGTATCAAAAAAATCTTTCAAAGGGTGCTTCCCTCCTGTCGGGATGCCCGCGCCCTACCGCAGGCCTTTGCATGAAAAAAGCGCGGACAGCCGTGCCATCCGCGCAAGATGCAGTGTTTGCAGCGGAAAAACGCACAGCTGCTGTGTCTGAAACTTTTCCGCATTCTGAGCAGCACTCTCCGCAGAGAGCCGCTCTTACATATGTCCTCCATCGGTGTCCAGCACATCATGCAGCACATCCACATGATCCAGCACTGCACCGGCACCCTTGGCCACGCAGTCCAGCGGGTCCTCCGCAATATGCACATCAATGCCGGTCTCGCTCTGGATCAGCTGATCCAAGCCGCGCAGCAAAGCGCCGCCGCCGGTCAGGGTGATGCCGCGGTCGATGATATCTGCGCTCAGTTCCGGCGGGGTGCGCTCCAGCGTCTCCTTAATGGCGGTGGTGATCTTGACCAGACACTCCAGCAGCGCGCCGCGCACATCCTCAGAGTGCACCACGATGTTCTTGGGCAGACCGTCTACAAGGTTGCGGCCCTTGATCTCCATGGTCAGCTCCGGGTCCAGTGCATAGGCAGAGCCGATCTCAATCTTGATCTGCTCGGCAGTCCGCTCACCGATGAGCAGGTTGTACTTGCGCTTGATGAAGGCGATGATGGCCTGATCGAACATATCGCCGGCCATGCGCACGCTGCGGGAAGCCACGATGCCGCCCAGAGAGATGACGGCGATCTCCGCCGTGCCGCCGCCGATATCCACGATCATGCTGCCGGTGGGCTCGCTGATGGGCAGGCCTGCACCGATGGCAGCTGCCATGGGCTCCTCAATGACAGACACCTGACGGGCGCCGGCCTTCAGGGTAGCCTCGCGCACAGCGCGGCGCTCCACCTCGGTAACGCCGGAGGGAATGCAGATGACCACCCGGGGACGGGAGAACATGCTGTTGCCGCAGGCCTTTTTGAGGAAGTTCTCCAGCATATTGGCCGTGATGTCGAAATCGGCGATAACGCCGTCCTTCAGGGGACGCACCGCCACGATGCTGCCGGGGGTACGGCCGATGACAGCCTTTGCCTCGCCGCCCACGCAGCGCACCTCGTCGGTCTTGGTGTCCACCGCCACGACCGAGGGCTCGCGCATGATGATGCCCTTGCCCTTCATGTAGACCAGAGTATTGGCAGTACCCAAATCAATGCCAACGTCCTTTGACAGAAAACTCATTGTTCCAAATCTCCTTACGATCGTTCCTTAAATCTATCCCAGAATGCCGGACGGCCTGCTGCAAACAGTCCCTCCTGCGCAGAATAACACGGTTCTATTATAGCCGCAAGTGCTCCATTTCTCAAGCGTTTCGGCAAGTTTTCTATCATTTTTCCATTTTTCTCACAAAAAATGCGCCAGCGTCTGTACGGTGCGGCTGACCGGCAGCCCCATAATGGTGTAATAGTCGCCCTCGATGCGGTCCAGCCACAGGGCCGCGCGCCCCTGAATGGCATAGGCACCGGCCTTATCGTAGGGCTCCGGGGTAGCAGTGTAGAACGCGATTTCTTCCTCCCCCAGCGGGAAAAAGGTCACCTTGCAGCTGTCCACAAAATGCTCTGCCCTGTCCCCTTTTGCAATGCACACGCCGGTGTGCACCTGATGGGTCTTGCCGGAGAGCGCGCGCAGCATCCGCTTGGCGTCCTCGGCATCGTGGGGCTTGCCGAACACAGCGCCGTCCACGTCCACCACGGTGTCGCAGCCGATGACCACGGCATCTGGGTGCTGTTTTGCCACTGCAAGGCACTTGCCGATGGCCAGCTGCTCCACCAGCTGCGCCGGAGTGGGGGCAGTGACGGCGCTCTCATCAAAATCGCTGACACAGACCGTGAAATCGGTGGTGTACAGGGAAAGCAGCTCCCGTCTGCGGGGGCTGCCGGAGGCCAAGATCAAATGATTCATAAAACCCTCTCAGTCACCTGCGGTGACCGCTCTCCCGAAGGGGAGAGCTTTTTTCATCAATCGGTTTACTCTTTTAAATTCTCCCCTCTCGGGTGTCAATGCGAAGCATTGACGAAGAGGGTTATTTTCCGGTAGAGCCAAAGCCGCCCACACCGCGCTGGGTGTCGCCCAGCTCCTCGGCGGGCACAAAGGCGGCGGTGTACACCGGGGCGATGCACAGCTGCGCTACCCGCTCGCCGGGCTGAATGGTATAAGCCTCGGCACCCAGATTGACCATGGGCACCTTCAGCTCGCCGCGGTAGTCGCTGTCCACCACACCCACGCCGTTGGCCATGCACAGGCCGTGCTTGATGGACAAGCCGCTGCGGGCATACACCAGCGCCACACTATGGGCGCCGGGCAGCTCGATGGCAAGGCCGGTGGGCACCAGCACCCGCTGCATGGGGGCAACGGTCAGTGGTGCGTCCAGCACAGCGCACAGGTCAGCGGCAGCTGCGCCGGGGGTGGCATAGGCGGGCACTTTTGCCCGGGCATCCAGTACCTTATATTTTACAGTGATGGGTTCCATCGTATAACCTCGTTTCGTTTTTCTTTTTTCACAGGCAAAGCTTGGGGCACTTCCGGTGTTTTGTCAGTTTGTACCCTTAAAATACAGACCGCGGGTAAAATCGCCCTCAAAGGGGGCGTGGGTGCGGATGCTGTCCAAGATCTGCGCCGCTTCCTCGCGGGATTCCAGCGTAAAGTAGGCCACGCCGTAGTCCACCGCCAGTGCGCCGGGCTTATCGCCCATGTAGATGGGCACCGGATTATAGATGGTGCGCACTCCAAGGCCGCACCGCACCGGGAACTTTTTGGCCTTGCGGTCGGTCAGCACGCCGGTCTTATCGCAGTGGGCACAGTCATGGATATTTTGCAGCGGGCAAGCGCGGGTGAGCATCAGCGGCATATGACCGTAGATCATCACGCCGGTGGGCACCGGTTTACCGTTCCGGGTGGGCGCAATGGACGCAATATCGCTGTCTTTTACCTCCGGCAGGATGAGCAGGCTGGAAAGTCCCTGCTCTGCATAGAACTGTGCCGCCACATTGTTGGTGATGTTCAGTCCAAAGCCGCCGGTCATGGGCAGGCCGCGGCACAGCCGCAGATGGGCGATGTTACTGACCTCGTATCCGGCAAAGCCCGCGTCCTGCGTGGCAGCAATGCGGCGGGCAGTGTCCTGCTCCAGCGCACCGAACATGACCCGGGGCAGCTCCAGAAGGGTCTTTGCCCGCCACTCCCGGGGCACACGGTCGGCCTGCGCAATGGGCAGAATGAGATATTCCACCCCGTCAAGTGCCCGCTCCGGCACCTGTTCCCAGCGCTCGAACCGGGCACGCAGGGTGCGGCGGGGCGGCAGAGTGCGCTGCGGCAGGGCGGCGACGTGCTCCTCGGTGGTGGGCCAAGGACGCAGCGCCTCCCGCTTTTTGAGCAGGGCATCCAGTGCCTCCCGGCGCAGCTCGTTCACGGCACTGCCGGGGATGAACCACGGCCCGCCGTCCATTTCCACAGTGATCTTCTCCGCCGTAAAGGGGGTGCCGCCGGTCTTTGTCAGGCTGCGGTTCAGGCTCTCGGTGGGGTCGGTGCGGGCGGGCTGCGGCTCGGCATCCCCATAGGCAAAGGCTTTGTTGCCGTCGGCATCGGTAACGGTCAGCTTTTCGCCGCCCTCCTCGATCTCCAGTTTCATCTGCACCGGCACGCGGGAGCGCTCGCGGCGGTAAAGCTCGCGCAGCATGGGCAGGGTCTTTTTGGTCAGCTCGGCGTCAGCTTCGCTGCGCACACCGAACATGGTACCGTCGATTTTTCCGTCTAGATAGCCGGAGGTGAAACCGGAGCGGCTGAAGGCGTTCTTCAGCAGATCGCGGTCGTAGGCGCGGCCCTCGCGGCCTGCCAGACAGGCACTGACCGCCGCTGCCACATACTCCGGCGTGCGCAGACGACCCTCGATCTTTGCCGATGCTACGCCAAGCGCCTGCAGCTTGTCCAGCTTGTCGATGGCGGAGTTATCCTTAAGGGAGAGGTGGTGCAGCCGTCCGGGCTTGCCTTCCGGCAGGGCATTGGCTTCAAAGGGCAGACGGCAGGGGCCCGCACAGGAACCGCGGTTGCCGCTGCGCCCGCCCAGAAAGGCGGACATATAGCACTGGCCGCTCACGCTCATGCACAGCGCACCGTGGATGAAGCACTCGGTCTCGATGCCGCAGTGCTTTGTGATGTGCTCCACCTCGGGCAGACTCAGCTCACGCGCCAGCACCACCCTGGTAAAGCCCAGCTCCTTCAGTTCCAGTGCACCCTGCAGGGTGTGGACGCTCATCTGGGTGGAGCCGTGCCGGGGCAGCTGCGGGGCAATTTTACCAATTAAAGTAGCCACTGCCAGATCCTGACAGATGACCGCATCCGCGCCGCTGGCTGCTACTGCGCGGATAGCCTGCTCCAGCGCAGGCAGCTCGGTGCCATACACGGTCGTATTCAGCGCAACGTGCACCGCCACGCCCCGGGCGTGGCAGAAGCGCACGGCTTCCTGCAGACTGTCTGCGTCAAAGTTGCCGGCACCCGTGCGGGCGTTGAAGCCCGAAAAGCCCAGATATACTGCGTCTGCGCCGCTGAACACCGCAGCGCGGAGCATTTCTTCACTGCCCACCGGGGCTAAGATCTCGATCCTTGCCATAGTTCTCCTTCTGACTTCTATTTATATAAGGTACGTTCAGTTGGTCTCGTCTGTCTGCGCACTATCTGCCGCCGGGGCTTCCGGGGCGGGCTGCTCCTGTGCCGTCTCTGCCGCAGCGCGGGCGGCGCGCTCCTCCCGGCGGGTCTCGCGCTGGCGCTCCTTGGCCAGCTGCTCCCGCAGGGCGGCAGCTTCCCGGCGCAGCACGGCGTTTTCCGCCAGTGCCTTGTCCTCAGCCAGCTTTGCCCGGGCTGCATCTGCAATGTAGTCCTGAATCTGGCTGCGCATATTCTCGGCGCTGCCGGTGCTCTTGCGGTATTCGTCCAGATAATCCATCGCGCAGAACACCGCCGCCTTGGTCACCGAGAGGTTATCGTTGGTGTCCAGCAGCTTTGTGATGTCCTCGTCCAGCTTTTTGGCAAGACCCAGGATGTACTTTTCCGAATCTGTAGTTGCGATAGCATACGGTGTGCCCGCGATGTTGACCCTTACCTTGTTTACCATGGTGTTTTCCCCTTTTTTCCTGTATCTGTACGGCGCAAGGCCGTTTGTTCTGCATCTTGCCGGGATTTGGTATCGTTCCCGGTAACGTTTCGGCTTCCGAAAACGTTTCGGCGGAGTTTCCTGTGCCATTACTGCCGGAATTACTCCCCGAAAAACGTTTCGCGGCTCAGTTCTGCCTTCTATTATAATATAAATACGCCGCAAGAAAAAGTGGAATTTTTGAAATTTCGGCATATTTGTCAGAAAGTGGCCTGAAAAAATAGCAGTTACGGAAAAAAAGCGCCTGTTTCCTTGCATTTATAAATCGTTCATATTATAATAACTTTGTTATGTTGGCAGCCGGGCGAAAGAGGGAACGTTTCTGCTGCTATTATCTACTCAATTATTTTAGCAAAGCAAACGCTTATGCGGATAGGAGCACACTATGACATCAAAAGAATTTGGCAAAATTCTTCAGGACAAGCTCACCAGTGAGTACGGTGTGGAGCTGAATGTTGCCTCCAACCAGCAGATCTACCGTTCTCTGGCTCTGATCTGCCGTCAGATGATGAGCGAGAACCACAAAAAGTTCCAGTCCAAGGCTATCGGCACCGGCACCAAGCAGGTCTACTACCTCTGCATGGAGTTTTTGATGGGCCGCAGCCTGAAGATGAGCCTGTTCAATCTGGGTCTGGACGAGGTTGCCAAGAAGGCACTGGCCGACGCCGACATCAATCTGGACAGCATTTTTGAGGAAGAGCCCGATGCAGGCCTGGGCAACGGCGGTCTGGGCCGTCTGGCTGCCTGCTATCTGGACGGCATGGCCACCACCGGCATCTGCGGCACCGGCTACTCCATCCTGTACGAGTACGGCATCTTCAAGCAGAAGATCGTGGACGGCTGGCAGCAGGAGCGCGCCGACAACTGGCTGCCCGGCGGTCAGGTGTGGCTGAAGAGCCACCCGGATCAGGCTGTGGAGATCCGCTTTGACGGCGAGATCCACGAGAACTGGGACAACGGCTTCCACTACATCCAGCACACCAACTACAACAGCGTCATGGCCATTCCCTCCGATATGTATGTGCAGGGCTACGATGGAAAGGGCGTTGCAAAGCTGCGTCTGTGGCAGGCAAAGGCCCCGGACTTTGATATGTCCAGCTTCTCTCTGGGCAACTACAACACTGCTATGAGCAAGAACGCCAACGCTGAGCTCATCTCCAAGGTGCTGTACCCCAACGATAACCACGTTGAGGGCAAGATCCTGCGCCTGCGTCAGCAGTACTTCCTGTCCGCTGCTTCTATCGGCGATATCGTGCAGAACCACCTGTCCAGCTACGCTACGCTGGAGAACCTGCCCGACAAGGTCGCCATCCAGCTGAACGACACCCACCCCACTCTGGCCATCCCCGAGATGATGCGCATCCTGCTGGATGAGTGCGGCTTTGACTGGGACAAGGCCTTCAGCATCTGCCAGAAGGTGTTCTCCTACACCAACCACACCGTTATGGCCGAAGCTCTGGAGAAGTGGAACGTGGACATCTTCAAGATGACCCTGCCCCGCATCTACCAGATCGTGGTGGAGATGGACCGCCGCGCCCGCGAGGAGCTGGCAAAGGCCTTCCCCGGCGATCAGGGCAAGATCGACTACATGGCACTGATCGGCGACAATCAGGTGCGCATGGCCAATATCTGCGCCTACACCGCCAACAGCATCAACGGCGTTTCCAAGCTGCACAGTGAGATCATCAAGGAGAGCGTTTTCCACGATTACTACCTGTTCAAGCCCAACGCCTTCAAGAACGTGACCAACGGCATTGCATACCGCCGCTGGCTGCTGGCCTCTAACCCCGGCCTGTGCAAGCTGCTGGACGAGACCATCGGCGACGGCTACAAGCACGATGCTTCTGATCTGACCAAGCTGAACAAGTACGCCGACGACAAGACCGTGCTGAAGAAGCTGAATGAGATCAAGCTGGCCAACAAGAAGGATTTTGCAAGCTATTTGGCAAAGAGCACCGGTCAGGTCATCGACCCCAATTCCATCTTTGACTGCCAGGTCAAGCGTATGCACGAGTACAAGCGCCAGCACCTGAATGCGCTGAACATCGCTGCACAGTACCTGTACCTGAAGGAGAACCCCAACGCTGACTTTATCCCCAAGACCTACATCTTCGGCGCAAAGGCTGCTCCCGGCTACTACATGGCAAAGCAGATGATCCGCATGATCTGCAAGCTGGGCGACCTGATCAACAACGACCCCGCTGTGCGCGACAAGCTGCGCGTGGTCTATCTGGAAGAGTACTGCGTCTCCCTGAGCGAGCACCTGATGCCCGCTGCCGAGGTCTCTGAGCAGATCTCTCTGGCAGGCACCGAGGCTTCCGGTACCGGCAACATGAAGTTCATGCTGAACGGTGCCATCACGCTGGGTACGCTGGACGGCGCAAACGTTGAGATCGCCGATGCTGCCGGCAAGGAGAACGAGCTGATCTTCGGTATGCTGACCCCCGAGGTGAACAACCTGAAGCGGGTGGGCTACCACCCCAACGCCTTTATCATGGGCGACGACGTTGCCAACAGCGCCCTGAACTTCTTGGAGCGCGGCTGGAACGGCGAGAACTTCCACGAGGTCACCGAGAACCTGCGCAGCAGCGACCCGTACATGGTCATGGCCGACTTCAAGGACTACCGCCGTGCACAGGCCGACCTGCAGAAGCTGTATGCTGACCGCGAGACCTGGGCCCGCATGAGCCTGAAGAACATTGCCAACAGCGGCATCTTCAGCGCAGACCGCGCCGTGCTGGACTACGCCCGCGATATCTGGTACGCTTCCCCCGTGCCCATGGGCAAGTAATTTTCCCCTGTAAAGCCGCAAAGCCCCGGTGGCATTTCGCCCGCCGGGGTTTTTTTGAGAAAGGACGATCTTTTTTGTCTTGTCTGTTCAACAGCTACGACCCCTACTTTAAGCAGCCCTTTGGTGCCGTGCGCGCCGGGCAGACTGTGCACCTGTCCCTGTGCATCCCCGAGGAACTGGGCTATGTGGACCCGCACCTTGTGCTGCAAAAGGAGGGCAAATACGATGTGCCCGTGCACTACCGCATGAAATTTGACGGCCAGACGCCTCACCAGAACCACTTTTCGGTGGATGTTGTGCTGGGCGACCCGGGCTTATACTTCTATTACTTTGACCTGTATACTGACTTCCGCCGCATCGTGCGCGGGGCAGACAACTGCGGCGTAGTCAGCTGGCAGGAGGGTGAAAGCTGGCAGATCACGGCCTACGAGCCGGATTTCCAGACGCCGGAATGCATCAAGGGCAAGGTGTTCTACCAGATCTTCCCGGACCGGTTCTGTGAAGGCATTGAGAACAAGCCCATGCCCTTCCCGGACCGGCTGTATCAGGCCGATAAGCACGCCGAACCCTTCTGGCAGCCCAACGGGACCGGCGGCCACCTGAACGAGGACTACTTCGGCGGCGATTTAGAGGGCATCCGCATCAAGCTCCCCTACCTGCGGGAAATGGGCGTGGATTATTTGTACCTGAACCCCATCTTTGAGGCGCATTCCAACCACCGCTACAACACCGCCGACTACCTGAACGTGGACCCGCTGCTGGGCACCAACGAGGAGTTTGAGGTGCTCTGCCGCGAGGCCGCCAAGTACGGCATCGGCATCGTGCTGGACGGCGTGTTCAGCCATACCGGCTCCGACAGCCGGTACTTCAACCGCGAGGGACGCTACGGCGAGGGCGGCGCTTACCGCGACCCAAACTCCCCTTACCGCAGCTGGTACGATTTTGACCCCAAGTACAAGGGCGGCTACCGCAGCTGGTGGGGCTTCGAGACCCTGCCGGAGGTCAACGAGGAGACCCCCTCCTTTGTGGAGTTCATCACCGGCGAGGGCGGCGTCATCGACACATGGCTGCGCCGGGGCGCTGCCGGTTTCCGGCTGGATGTGGCCGACGAGCTGCCGGACGCGTTCATCGAGAAGATCCGCACTGCCGTCAAGCGGGTAAGCCCGGAAAAGTTTTTGCTGGGCGAGGTGTGGGAGGACGCCACCACCAAGTTCGGCTTTGACCACCGCCGCACCTACCTGCTGGGCAAGGGGCTGGACAGCGTGATGAACTACCCCTTCAAGAACTCCGTGCTGGATTTTGTAAAGGGCAAGCCCGCCCAGCAGGCCGCCAACGAGATCCTTTCCATCTGCGAGCACTACCCTGCCCCTGCCATCAACACGGCACTGAACTTTTTGTCCACTCACGACACCGAGCGCGCTTTGACCGTGATTGCGGACGAGCCCGCCAACGGACGCGGCCGGGAGTGGCAGAGCGGCCGCAGCGTGACCGGCGAAGCCTACGAGGAGGGCATGCTGCGCCTGCGCATGGCCTATGCCATCATTTACACCCTGCCCGGCGTGCCTTGCCTTTACTATGGCGACGAGATCGGGATGCAGGGCTACCGCGACCCCTTCAACCGCGCCTTCTTCTGCTGGGACAGCCACGAGGAGCGGCTGCGCCCGGTGCTGGCACAGCTGGCGCAGCTGCGCCACAGCTGCGAGGCCTTCCGCACCGGCGAGCTGCGGGTGCTGCGGGCTGAGGACGGCATTCTGCACTACCAGCGCATCGGTAAGACCGAGACTGCGGAGATCATCGTGAACCGTTCTGAGCACATCATCGTGGAGCCGCTGGCTTCCGGCAAGCACACTGAGGTAAACCCCATGGGCTTCACCATCGTGGTGGAGGAAAACGGCCATAACCCCAACCACAGCTACTACGATATCCAGTGATGCCTGCGAGGCTGTAACCATTTAAAATGCTCTCCGCTTGCGCTCTGAGCATCCATAGCGGGATCCTATTCTTTATTTGTAAGTCGGGAGGCTCTGCGGAGCCTCCCGACTTACTTTTTTCACAGGGTGGGGCGCAGTGATTTACGGGCTTTTTTCCCATTTTTGTCTATATTTTGTTTTCTGTGCAACGTTCCAGTAAAAAGCTCTTGACCTTCCCCCAAGGGGATGCCGTATAATAGCAGCATAAGGAGGTAACATACCATGCAGATCTCCCCCATTCTCTGGCTGGCTGCAGCCGTGGGCTTTCTGGCACTGGAGGCCAGTACCTTTAATATGACCTCCATCTGGTTTGCCATCGGCTCTGCCGCCGCATTGCTGTGCTGCGTGTTCACCGGGTCGTTCCGGGTGCAGGCAGTGGTCTTTCTGGTGGTAAGCATCCTGTGTCTGGCAGCCTTCCGCCCGCTGGCGGCAAAGCTGCGGCTCAAGCATACCGCCACCAACGGCGACCGCAATCTGGGACGGGAGGCCATCGTGCTTTCCCCTGTCACTGCCGAGGTCCCCGGCCGGGTACGGCTGGACGGCGTGGACTGGAACGCCCGCTGCGCCACCCCCGGCGACACCCTCACACCCGGTGCGCTTTGCCGCGTTACCGAGATCCACAGCACCCTGCTCATCGTAGAGCCTGTTCTGACCGAAAGCCGCAACCCCCACACAACAACCTGACAAAGGAGATGTATTATGGTTCTGTTTTTTGTCATCCTTGCGCTTGTTTTTGTTCTGGTGCTGGTCATTGTTTCCAACATCGTCATTGTGCCGCAGTCCAAGGTATATGTCATTGAGCGGCTGGGCAGCTATTCCGATACATGGACTGCCGGCCTGCACGTCAAGATCCCCTTTATTGAGCGCATTGCCAAAAAGGTAAGCCTGAAGGAGCAGGTTGCAGACTTTCCCCCTCAGCCCGTGATCACCCGCGATAACGTGACCATGCAGATCGACACGGTGGTGTTCTTTCAGGTCATGGACGCAAAGCTGTACACCTACGGCGTCAACCAGCCCATTGCCGCCATCGAGAGCCTTTCTGCCACCACCCTGCGCAACATCATCGGTGAGATGGAGCTGGATCATACCCTGACCAGCCGCGATGTCATCAACGGCAAGATCACCGCCATCCTTGACGAAGCCACTGACAAGTGGGGCATCAAGGTGAACCGCGTGGAGGTGAAGAACATCATCCCGCCGCGGGAAATTCAGGAAGCCATGGAAAAGCAGATGAAGGCTGAACGCGAGAAGCGCGCCGTCATCCTGAAGGCAGACGGTGAAAAGCAGGCTGCCATTACCGCCGCCGAGGGCGAAAAGGAAGCCGCCATCCTGCGCGCCGATGCTGTGAAGCAGCAGCGCATTCTGGAAGCCGAGGGCGAAGCACAGGCCATTCTGGCTGTGCAGAAGGCCAACGCCGATGCCATCCGTCTGCTGAACGAGGCCATGCCCAGCGACAAGGTGCTGGCCATCCGCAGCCTTGAAGCGCTGGCGAAAGTTGCCAACGGCAAGGCCACCAAGATCATCATCCCCTCTGAGCTGCAGAATCTGGGCGGCGTTGTGCCCAGCATCAAGGAGCTGATGACCGACCCGAAGGACGCCGAGTAAGCGCCCACTTATCCAGCAGTAAGCTAAAACAGCTCCCGGTCACGTTAAGCGGCGTGACCGGGAGCTGTTCTTTTGCTATTTATGCTTTATCCGGGGGATCACTTCTCCCCTTTTTCCTCGTTCTCCTGTGCCTGCTGTTCGCGGCGCAGCTCTTTGATGCGCTTTTTCTCGCTTTGGACGTGGGGCCACGGCCATGAGAAGCCCTCGTTCTGCTTGCACCAGCGGGTAAGGGGGTAGAAGGCAAAGGCCAAGCCAAAAATGTACAGCAGAGCGTACAGCAGGGCATCCAGCGTGATCAGGGCATCCAGTGCACCGATCACCGCCACAACGCAGCCTGCCTTTAAAAAGAACTGGCCGTTCTGGCGGCAGTATTCCTCAAAGTTTTCGGCCTTGACCGCCCTGCGCCCCTGATCGCCCCACACGCGGGGATTTTTCATCACCGAAAAACCGTAAAAGGCCATCATCAGGCCAAGGGTAAGCTGAAAGCCAAAAAACATGGGTCATACCTCGTTTTTATCAGGATACAAAAAGCGGATCAGTCCTCAAACAGGGGCTTCATAAAGGGCAAAAAGTCCAGCGTTGCAAAGTAATCGCGAGGGGTCTGGGCGCGGCGGATCAGCCGGTGAGAGCCGTCCTCACACAGCAGCACCTCGGCGCAGTGCAGCTTGCCGTTGTAGTTGTAGCCCATAGCAGAGCCGTGGGCACCAGTATCATGGATGTAAAGGATATCCCCGATGTCGATCTTGGGCAGCATCCGGTCAACGGCAAACTTGTCGTTATTCTCGCACAGCCCGCCCACCACGTCGTACTTGTGGTCGCAGGGCTCGTTCTCCTTGCCCAGCACAGTGATGTGGTGGTAAGCGCCGTACATGGCGGGGCGCATCAGGTTTGCGGCGCAAGCGTCCAGACCAATGTACTCCTTATAAATGTGCTTTTCGTGGATGACGGTGGACACCAGTGCACCGTAGGGGCCGGTGGTAAAGCGGCCCATCTCGCTGAAGATGGCCACATCGCCCATACCGGCAGGCACAAGGATCTCCTCAAACTTTTTGCGCACGCCCTCGCCGATGGCCATGATGTCGTTCTCGGTCTGCTCCGGGCGGTACGGGATGCCCACGCCGCCGGACAGGTTGATGTAGCTGATGTGCGCACCGGTAGCCTGCTGCACCCGGACAGCCAGCTGGAACAGGATGCCTGCCAGCTCCGGGTAGTAGGCGTCCGAGATGGTGTTGGAGGCCAAGAAAGCATGGATGCCGAACTGCTTTGCGCCCTTCTGCATCAGCTTTTTGTAGCTGTCGATCATCTGCTGCTCGGTCATACCGTACTTGGCATCGCCGGGCTTGTCCATGACCTGAAAGCCCTCTTCGCTCTCGCCCAGCTGGAAGGTTCCGCCGGGGTTATAGCGGCAGAAGATCTCCTGCGGCACCCCGGCCACCCGCTCCAGAAACTCCACCATGGTGGCGTCGTCCAGATTGATGTAGGCGCCCAACTCGTAGGCCTTCTGCATATCCTCCACGGGGGTCTGGTTGGAGGAGAACATGATCTCGTGGCCGGTAAAGCCGCAGGCCTCGCTGAGCATCAGCTCGGTCAGGGAGGAGCAGTCCACGCCGCAGCCCTCCTCCTTGAGGATCTGCAGGATAACGGGGTTCGGCAGTGCCTTGACCGCAAAGTACTCCTTGAAGCCCTTGTTCCAGCTGAAGGCCTTGTTGATGCGGCGGACATTCTCCCGGATGCCCTTCTCGTCGTAGACATGGAACGGCGTGGGCACATCTTCGATGATCTGCTGTGCCATCGCCTCGGTCAGAAACGGTTTCTTTTCCATAATAACATCCCTCTCGTTTTGCGCAGCCCGGCATGTTCCGGCCTGCGGTCTATCCCATGCGGCCCAGTGCCGCAATTCAAGCTGTTACAGTTTCAGGTTCTCCCGGGTGGGGGTAAAGGTGGGGATCATGGCCGCCAGCTGGCGCACCACGCCCTCATCGTTGTGGGCGGCAGCGGCTTCCAGCGCCTGCAGCTGCTCGTAGAACTCGGCCAGATCAATGGTGCGGGGGCTTGCCACAAAGATCTTGTTGTGCTGGGTGCGGCGCATCTTGTCCTGCTCCTCGTCCATCATCAGCTCTTCGTAAAGCTTTTCACCGGGGCGCAGACCCACGATCTTGATCTCCATATTCACGCCCGGCTCGTAGCCGTAAAAGCGGATAAGCTGCTTGGCAAGATCCATAATGCGCACCGGCTCGCCCATATCCAGCACATAGATGTTGCCGCTCTCTGCCAATGCGCCCGCCTGCAGCACCAGCTGGGCTGCCTCCGGGATGGTCATAAAGTAGCGCACGATGTTGGGGTCGGTCAGGGTGACCGGCCCGCCCTTTTTGATCTGGGCTTCGAACAGCGGGATAACGCTGCCGTGGCTGCCCAGCACGTTGCCGAACCGCACTGCCACACACTTCATATCCGTGTTGCCCGCAAAGGTCTGGATGAGCATCTCGCAGATGCGCTTGGTGCAGCCCATGACGCTGGTGGGGTTCACGGCCTTATCGGTGGAAAGCTGCACAAAGCGCTCCACCCCGTGCTCGCTGGCACTGACCAGTAGGTTTTTGGTGCCCAGCACATTGTTCTTTACGGCCTCGGCGGGGCTTACCTCCATCAGCGGCACGTGCTTGTGCGCCGCTGCGTGGAACACCACCGTGGGGTGGTAGGTATCAAAAACCTCGTCCAGACGTTTTTTATCCCGAATGGAGCCGATGAGCACCGTGACCGGGATATCGCGGCCGTACTTCTGCTGCAGTTCCATCTGCAGCTCGTAGGCGCAGTTTTCGTAGATATCAAAGATGAGCAGCTTGCCGGGCTTGAAGCGCATGACCTGACGGCACAGCTCGCTGCCGATGGAACCGCCGCCGCCCGTTACCAGCACCGTTTTGCCGGTGAGGTAGCCGGAGATCTTGTCGGTATCCAGCGTGACCTCCTCGCGGGAGAGGAAGTCGGCGGGGTTCAGCTCGCGGAACACCTCCTGCTGGGGTGCGCCGCTGCCCACCAGCTGCGGGTCACTGAGCAGCTGCACCGCGCAGTGGGTGCTGACGCACAGGTCGATGACATGGCTCAGCTTGCTGCCCTTTAAGGTTGGGATGGCAATGATGATGCTGTGGATGCCGTAGCGATTGCACAGCTCCGGAATGTCCTCCAGCGTGCCCTTGACCGGCACGCCGTGGATGGTCTGGTTCAGCTTTGCGGGGTCATCGTCCACCGCCACCACGGCGTGGCCGTATTCCTTGTTGGATTTGCACACGTTGATGGCCCATGCACCGGCTTCGCCCGCACCCACGATCAACACCGGACGGTTGGGGTCCTTGGCGGGCACTTTGCGCATCCGCTCACCCAGCGGATGGTTCAAAAACAGCCGCCAAGCCAGACGGCTGCCGCCGATGAACAAAAAGATGAGCACCGAGGCCATGCAGTTGGCGGAATTGAACAGCACACCGTGGATAAAGCGGCGGTTCACCACATACACCACAGCGGTGGGCACGGCGATCATCCCGGCAAGGCGGATCAGATCCCGCTCGCCGGCGTACTTCCACAGCACCGAGTACAGCCCGCCCGCCAGAAAGCAGACGATATACACCGCCACGATCCACGGCAGGTTTTCGTACAGCAGGGCACGGTTGTGCGGCCACCACCCGGCCTCCACGGCACCGTCTGCCCGCAGCAGCAGGGCAAAATAAAAGCTGAATGCCACAATGGCTGCATCCAGCAGCACCAGCAGCGCACGGCGCAGCAGCACCTGCGGGGTATTCTTGGTTTTATCTTTCACTTACGATCCTCTTTTTCCCTCTCAGCGCCAAGGGTTTGCCCTGCGCTGCTTTTTCGGCATTGTTCTCCCCCGGCAATGCCGGAAGGATACAACTACACGTTTGTATTATACTCACAATCCCCGCCTGTGTCCAGAAAATTTACGTTTTTATCACTTTCCCCTGTTTTTCCCGGTCTTTGCCTGCCGCAGCACCGCCCGCAGCTCCTCCCAAAGCCCCAGCGGCAGCGCCGCCAGCAAAAACACGATGGCCGTCACCGTACCGCCCGCCGTCAGCACTGCCAGCTGTTCCCACAGCCCCTGTGCCGGAAAGCCCGTCAGCGCCCAGCGCACACCCCGCCCTGCCGCACCGGCGGCGGCAGCAGCCAGCAGCGGCGCACCCAGCCAGCGGCGGAAAGCGTGCCCTGTACCGCTGGAAAGCAGCAGCCGCCCGGTGTTGGCTACGCAGGTGTAGAAGCTGGAAAGCAGGATCACCGCCAGAAAGCCCCGCATCCCGTACCGGGGCAGCAGCACCGCCACCCCGCCAATGCGCAGCACCGCGTCCCACACGCTGTACCGGAAAGCGGCCTTCTGCTCCCCGATGCCCTTCATGGCGCCGTCCACCATGCTTTCCAGATACATCAGCGGCATGGCCGGGGCAAGGGTCTCCAGATAGAACCCGGCCTCCGGGCTATGGTAGAGCAGCTGTGCCAGCGGCCTGCCCCACACCCAGAACAGCGTGCCTGCCAGCATGGAGAAGTATCCCGTAAGCCGCAGCATCCGGTCCAGCAGGGCGTTCAGCCGGGCGGTCTGCCCCTCTATATGCGCCTGTGTGATCTCCGGCATCAGCAAAACAGCCAGACTGCCCAGCAGCCCAAAGGGGAAATTGAGCAGCGGCAGCGCCATGCCCTTTAAGGTGCCGTACTGCTCCAGCGCAGCGGTGCGCCCGCCGGAAGCCCCCAGATACACCGCAAGGCAAGCGGGCACCAGCATATTCTCGGCGGTGTGCAGCGCGCTTGAAAGCACCCTGCCGCCCTCCACCGGCCACAGGATGTCCCACAGCCGCCGGGACGCCTCCCTTGGCGGGCGCGGCGCTGTGCTGCCGAAGCAGCGTGCCGCCTCCCGCCGGTAAAACAATGCCATCAGGGCGGTGGATATGGCCTCGCTCAGGGCGGTAGCAGCCAGCACCAGTGCACAGCGGCTGCCGTCCGGCCAGCCCTGCGTGCGGGAAAGTGCCCACACCACCGCGGCAATGCGCACCGTCTGCTCTGCCAGCTGGCTGAGCACGTTGGGTTCCACCCGCCGCCGTGCCAGAAAAAAGCCGCGCAGCACTGCCGAGACAGCCATCCATGGCAGTCCCAGCGCCGAGGTGCGCAGCGCGGCAGCGGCACGGACATCCCCCAACCACCATTTTGCCGCAAGGCCTGCGGTGGCAAGCTGGGCGGCCATGGCAAGCCCGCCCAGCGTAAGCCCCGCCAGCACCAGCCGCACCAGCATCCCGCGCGCAGCGGCCTTATCCCGGCTGAGCTCCTCGGTCAGCAGCCGGGCAGCGGCCACCGAGATGCCCGCCGTAGCCAGCGTGACGAACAGCCCGTACACTGCCAGCACCAGCTGATACAGCCCCATCCCCGCCCCGCCCAAGGCGTTGGCCAGCCAAATGCGCAGCCCCATGCCAGCCAGCCGCAGCACCACGTCCGAGCCGGTAAGCAGCGCCGCGTTCTTAAAATAACTCTGCCGCACCCTGCACCTCCCCCTGCCCCGGAACGGGCGTTCACGGTTCAGCCTATGCAGCGGCTTTGCAAAACATGAGCGGCGCTATGGGTTGTTTCTGCGCACTTTTTATGGTATAGTTAACAGTGGTCAGGCAGGGCGCAAGCCCCCGCCTGTATTTTGAGCAAGGAGGAAGCGCACCGCCCGGGTCCTGCCCCTGCCGTGCGCGACAAAGAGAATGAGCGAAGAATGTACCCATGACTGCTCTAATTGCAGTGCAGCCTGTTCTTCCCGCGATGCCGCTCCGCAGCACGATGCCCCCAACCCCAATAGCAGTGTGAAAAAGGTCATCGGTGTTGTTTCCGGCAAGGGCGGCGTGGGCAAGAGCATGACCAGCGCCCTGCTGGCCTGTGCCATGGCCCGCCGCGGCTACCACTGCGGCATTCTGGATGCCGATATCACCGGCCCGTCCATCCCCAAGCTGTTCGGCATTCATGGCCGTGCCATGGCGGACGACAAGGGCTGCTGGCCCATCCAGAGCCGCATGGGCATTGATGTAATGAGCATCAACCTGCTGGTGGAGAACGAGGAAGACCCCGTTGTGTGGCGCGGCCCGGTCATTGCCGGTGCGGTCAAGCAGTTCTGGACCGATGTGGTCTGGAAGGACGTGGATTTCCTGTTCGTGGATATGCCCCCGGGCACCGGTGATGTGCCCCTGACCGTGTTCCAGAGCCTGCCGGTGGATGGCATCGTTGTGGTGGCAAGCCCGCAGGAGCTGGTAAGCATGATCGTGGCAAAGGCCGTGAACATGGCCGAGATGATGAAGGTGCCCATGCTGGGCATCGTAGAAAACATGAGCTACATCGTCTGCCCGGACTGCGGCAAGCACATCAATGTGTTTGGCAACAGCCATGTGGACGAGGTGGCCGCAAAGCATCATCTGCCTGTGCTGGCCAAGTGCCCCATCGACCCCAAACTGGCAGAGCTTTCCGATGCCGGCATGATCGAGACCTATGGCGGCGAATTTTTGGAAGGTGCCGCAGACGCCTGCGAAAAGCTGCTGAAGAAGTAACTGCACCCCGCCCTGTGCCCGTTGCGACACAGGGCTTTTTGCTTAGATAAGCCCGCTGCCGTGCAAAAGACATTCTTTTCCGTGCGGCTTTGGAGCGGCAACGCACTTTAAAAAACAAGGTTCGCGGCACATTCCGGCTTTTAATTTTCGTTTTGTGAAGCAGCTGTGACTTTTTATCTGTTTTTTTAAACAAATTCTGCTTTTTGCTATTGTAAAACCCACCGCAAAGCTTTATAATAATAAAGTAAGCATTGCCCGCCATTGCGGGCGTGCCGTGCAAGCATGGAGAACCGGAAGCGCCCGGCATCTGCAAGGATATACCCGCTGTGCGGCGGGCAGGGGCATTTCCGCTTTTTCAAATTTATAGAGTAATTGGGAAAAGGAGTATTCTATTATGCTGACGAATGAATACCTGAAGCGTGTTTACGAGGGTCTGGAAAAGCGCAACGCCAACGAGCCCGAGTTTTTGCAGGCTGTGCGCGAGGTGTTGGAGAGCATCCAGCCCGTTGTGGAAAAGCACCCCGAGTACGAGAAGGCCGGTCTGATCGAGCGCCTGGTGGAGCCGGAGCGCATCATCACCTTCCGTGTGCCTTGGGTGGACGATGCCGGTAAGGTGCAGGTGAACCGCGGCTACCGCGTGCAGTTCAACAGCGCCATCGGCCCCTACAAGGGCGGCCTGCGCTTCCATCCCTCTGTCAATCAGGGCATCCTGAAGTTCCTCGGCTTTGAGCAGACCTTCAAGAACAGCCTGACCACCCTGCCCATGGGCGGCGGCAAGGGCGGCTCCGACTTTGACCCCCACGGCAAGAGCGACATGGAAGTCATGCGCTTCTGCCAGAGCTTCATGACCGAGCTGTACCGCCACATCGGCCAGTTCGTGGACTGCCCCGCCGGTGATATCGGTGTCGGCGGCCGCGAGGTCGGCTACATGTTCGGCCAGTACAAGCGCCTGACCAACAGCTTCCAGGGCGGTATGCTCACCGGCAAGGGCCTGACCTTTGGTGGTTCTCTGGCCCGTACCCAGGCTACCGGCTACGGCCTGTGCTACTTCACCGCTGAGGCCCTGAAGTGCATGCGGAACGACAGCCTCCAGGGCAAGACCGTAGTCATCTCCGGCTCCGGCAACGTGGCTATCTACGCCTGCGAAAAGGCGACCCAGATGGGCGCCAAGGTGGTTACCATGTCCGACTCCAACGGCTACGTCTACGACCCCAACGGCATCGACCTGGCCTATGTGAAGGACCTGAAGGAAGTGCGCCGTGGCCGCATCAAGGAGTACGCCGAGACCCACGCCGGTGCTACCTATGTGGCTGATTGCACCCAGGTTTGGACGGTCCCCTGCGACATCGCCCTGCCCTGCGCGACCCAGAACGAGATCAACAAGGAGT
>ERZ1673700.472-NODE-472-length-52372-cov-6.501137_pt1 | contig 52372 bp, 45 predicted proteins | sample MGYA00580230_ERZ1673700 | MGnify/ENA primary metagenome ERZ1673700 (study PRJEB41218, sample SAMN15661782) | gut metagenome | host: Homo sapiens | place: Canada: London | collected 2015-08-20/2019-03-30 | study: EMG produced TPA metagenomics assembly of...
ACATTAATCTTGCTTGAAGTCCCATATGAGAATCTCCCATATCTCCATCTATTTCTGCTTTTGGTACTAATGCTGCAACAGAGTCAACAACTATTACATCTAATGCACCACTTCTTACTAGTGCTTCTGTTATTTCTAACGCTTGTTCTCCTGTGTCTGGTTGTGATACTATTAAATTATCTATATCTACTCCAAGTTTTTTTGCATATACTGGGTCTAATGCATGTTCTGCATCTATAAATGCTGCTTCTCCACCTGTTTTTTGTGCTTCTGCTATTACGTGTAATGCTAAAGTTGTTTTTCCTGATGATTCTGGACCATATATTTCTATAATTCTTCCTCTTGGTACTCCTCCTATTCCTAATGCTATGTCTAAGCTTAATGCACCTGTTGGAATTGCTTCTATTTCCATCGCTTTAAATTCGCCTAATTTCATTACTGAACCTTTTCCGAATTGTTTCTCTATTTGGCTCATTGCCACTTCTAACGCTTTTCTTTTTTCTACGTTTTCTTCCATGTAATTCTTCCTCCTAATTTATATAAACTTTTGTTCGATATCTATACTATATATCTTATCTTTTCTTTTGTCAAGCAATTTTTTAATTTTTATACCAATTATTGATGTCTATAAAAATATTATACCAATTGGCACATATATTTCCTTTAAGTGTCCAACTACTATTAACAGCATAATAACTGCTGTATAATCCTATATAAGGTTGTTGTTCATTAAATATTTCACGTATTCTTTTATATTTTTCTTTTAACAAATCTTCTTTAGTTATATTTTTTACTTCTGCTAACAAATTGTTTAATTCTTCATTATCAAAGTTGCATGAATTAACATATGTTTCAATGCTTGGATTTGCTGAAAGTGTTGTGCCTGTTATTATTGCATCATAATTTTTGTTTTGTAAATAGCTTTGATATTGGTTATCACTTGCTTTTATAACTGTTACATCTATTCCTATATTAGCTAAATCTGCTTTTATCATATCTGCTACTGTTACTCTATTTGTGTTTGAAGCTTGCACAACTAATCTAAAATATAATGTTCTTGTATAATAATTTTCTGTTTTTTGCCATCTATTATATTTGAATTCCCATCCATTTTGTTCTAGCACTTGTTTTGCTAATTCAGGATTATACGAATTGTCTCCTGATTCACCTTTTAGCCAACTTCCATAATCTAATGAATAATCCATAACTTTATATTTATTATTGTAAATTGATGATACTATATTTTGTCTATTAATTGCATGTGCTAATGCGCTTCTTACTTCTGTATTTGCCAATATCTGATTTTGTGTATTTAATGCTAAATAGTCAAATTCTCTTCCTGCTACTTCTTGCTTGTTATACCCAATTGTTCCTATATAACTATCTACTGATATATTATTTGTTGTTACAATATCTATTTTTCCTAATTTAAATGCATTATAAAGTTCCCCAAGACTTGCATATTTAGTTATTGTTATTGTTTCTAATGTTAAATTGTCTCTTGTATATTTATCATTTTTGTTTAAAACAATTTTATCATTGTCATTTTCAACTATTTTATATTTTCCTGTTCCTACTGGTGCATTATTTTTTTCTGTTGTTAAAAAGTCTTGTCCTTCATAATATGCTTTACTCATTATAGGAAATATTAAGTCATATTCAAAAAATGGAATTTCGTGATCAAGTGTTATTTGAATTGTATCACTATCAATTTTATCGACCCCAATTATGTATTGAACATTGCTTCCATATATTGATGGAATTTGTTTTAATAAGTCTATTGTAAATGTAACATCATCTGTTGTAAATTGAGTTCCATCTGACCATTTTACATCATTTCTTATTTTTATAAGGTATGTTGTAGCACTTGTTTTGGCCCAGTCACTTGCTAGACATTTTTGTAATTTGTATTCAGAGTCTAATTCAAATAATGGTTCATAAATTATTCTTGATATTTCTTGTACATGCTTGTTTTGACTTAATATAGGATTTATTGTATCAAATGATGCTACTCCTAATGTCATGTCTTTTATTACTTCTTCGTCCGTACTTACTTTTGGTTGCTCTTCTTCTTTTTGGTTTTCTTTTTCATTTACCTTGTGAATTACTGCAATCATTACTAATATTATGAATATTATAAATATATATTTTATCCAATTTCCTTTCAAAATACCACCTCATTACTTTTGTAATAATATATCATTATAGCGTTTTTTTCAAGACTTTTTATAAATTTTGCACAAAAAGGGAGCACTAAAAAATGCCCCCAAACATTATTAACTTATTCATTTATTTTCTTGATTCTACAATCAATTTTATTCCTGTTCTGTCTTCTCCTTCAACCTCTACCTCAGCAAATGCTGGTATACATACTAGGTCAACTCCTGCTGGTGCTACAAATCCTCTTGCTATTGCTACTGCCTTTACTGCTTGATTTAAGGCTCCTGCTCCTATTGCTTGCATTTCTGCCTTTTGTGATTCTTTTACTAATCCAGCGATAGCTCCTGCTACTGAATTTGGATTAGATTTTGATGAAATTTTTAAAATTTCCATTTTTCTGCCTCCTATAATTTAATTTTTGTTGCAACGTTTACATTTTGTATTTTACAACATTTGGTAATTTTTGTCTAGCTGATATTGGAAATTTTTTCAAGTTTTCGTCGCAAGATTCGACAGTTTTTATTATTTTATGAAGATTCTTTTGATTTCAGTTACTTTATTTGTTTCGTCATCTATTTCAAATTCAACTGCATTTAAAATACATTCGCCTTCTGCCAATTTGTATTTTTCAGGAAGTGTTGTTTCAAATCTTTTAAGTGATGCATTTATATCCATTCCTATTACTGATTCTTTTGGTCCTGTCATTCCTAAATCTGTTATATATGCTGTTCCATTTGGTAAAATTTGCTCATCTGCTGTTTGCACATGTGTATGTGTTCCCCATAATGCAGTGATTTTTCCATCTAAAAATCTTCCCATCGCTATTTTTTCTGCTGTTGCTTCTGCATGAAAGTCTATGAATATCATGTCTACTTTTCCTTGTAATTCATCAACCATTTCTTTAGCCATTACAAATGGGTTTTCTGTAAGTATGTTTAAGTCTACTCTACCCATAAGATTCATTACAGCAATTTTTTTACCTTTGCATTCATATATTCCTAACCCTTTACCTACAACACCTTTTGGATAATTGGCTGGTCTTAAAAGTTGCGAATGGTCTATAAATTTAAATATGTCTTTTTTCCCCCATGTGTGGTTTCCCATTGTTACTACATCTGTCCCAGCTTCTAATAAATCTTTAAAGTTTCTTTCTAATAGTCCCATTCCTCCTGCAGCATTTTCTCCATTTGTTACCACAAAATCTATTTCATCACTTTTTTTTAAATCAGGTAATATTCCTTTTAGTTTTCTTACACCTGCTTCTCCAACAATGTCTCCTACTGCTAATACTTTCACTTATTTTCCTTCTTTCTTTTTATTTTAAACTCTGGTTTTTATTTTAACATTTTCCATGGATATAGTCAAGAATGGTCTGATATAAAAATTTTTATTGCGCCTCTATTATACTGTGTTTCCTTACTTTATGTCAAGAAAAATCGTTCGACAAAAATCGACAATTGTTGCAGTAATATTATTTTGACTTATGAATATATTGTTTTTAAGAAAGGACTGATTATGAAAAATTATAAATTAGCACTTGTAGGTGCAACTGGTTTAGTTGGTAGAACCGCTTTAAAAATTTTAGAAGAGAAACATCTTCCAAATTTTGAATATTCGCTTTTTAGTTCTAATAAATCCGCTGGAACTAAACTAAATTTTCTTGGCAAAGATTATATAGTTAAAGAATTAAAAGATGACTCTTTTGATGAGGGTTTTGACTTTGCAATTTTTTCTGCTGGTGGTGAAACTTCTAAGCATTTTGCTCCAATTGCAGCTTCCAAAGGTTGTATAGTAATAGATAACAGTAGTACTTTTAGAATGGATGATGATGTTCCTTTAATTGTTCCCGAGGTAAATTTTCAAGATGTTACATCCCACCATAACATAATTGCAAATCCTAATTGTTCTACAATTCAAGCTGTTGTTGCACTAAAGCCTTTAGATGATAATTTCAAAATAAAAAGAATTGTTTATTCTACATATCAAGCAGTTTCAGGAGCTGGTAAACTTGGATTAGAAGATTTGGAAAATGGCCGAAAAAAGCTAGATAAACCTTTACTGAAATTTCCTCATCCTATTTATGATAATTGTTTACCACATATTGATGTTTTTCTTCTTAACAGATATACAAAAGAGGAAATGAAAATGATTAATGAAACTCGTAAAATCTTAGGTCATCCAAATTTACCAATTACTGCAACAACTGTTAGAGTTCCCGTACAAAACTGCCATGGCGAAAGTATCAATGTTGAATTGGAAAAAGATTTTTCTATAAATGAAATTATATCAATTTTGAAGAATTCTCCTGGCATAATCGTAGAAGATGAACCAAACAAAAATCTATATCCTATGTCTTCTACTTCTGTTGGGCATGATGAAGTCTTTGTAGGTAGAATCAGAAAAGATTTTAGTGTAAAACATGGTATTAATATGTGGGTCGTTGCTGATAATCTTAGAAAAGGTGCTGCCAGTAATGCTATTCAGATTATGGAAAGGATGATTGAACAATGAAAAAATGCTTATTTACAGGTGTTGCCACAGCTCTTGCAACACCATTTAATGAAACAGGAGTTAATATTAATGAATTCAAAAAATTTATTCAATTTCAAATCTCTTCTGGTGTCGATGCTATTGTAGTATGTGGTACAACTGGTGAATCTAGTACTATGTCTAAAGCCGAAAAAAATGATGCTATTGCTTGTGCAATAGAGACTGTTGACTCTAGTGAACGCAAAATTCCTATAATTGTAGGTACTGGTTCGAATAACACAGCATCTGCAATTGAAATGTCTATTGAAGCTGAAAAGCTTGGAGCTGATGGACTTTTAGTTGTAACGCCATATTATAATAAAACTACTCAAAAAGGATTAATTTCTCATTTTAGAAATATTGCAAATTCCGTTTCTTTGCCTATTATCTTGTATAATGTTCCAAGTAGAACTAGTATGAATATTCTGCCTGAAACTGTTTTGGAGTTATCTAAAATTGATAATATTGTTGGAATTAAAGAAGCTAGTGGCAATATATCTCAAGTTGCAAAAATTGCTTCTTTGTGTGGAGATGATTTTGCCATATATTCTGGCAATGATGACCAAATTTGTCCTATTCTTTCTCTTGGTGGAAAAGGCGTTATTTCTGTATTATCTAATGTTGCACCAAAACTTACTTGTAGTATTACCAATTCTTTCTTTAAAAAGGCTACTGATGAAGCTTGTTTTTACCAACTTCAGGCTCTGCCTTTAATTGAAGCTTTATTTGCTGAAACTAATCCTATTCCTATTAAATCCGCAATTAGTATGATTGGCTTCGACTTCGGAGTTCCTAGGCTTCCTTTAGTTGAATGTTCTGCTAACTTAAAGAATAAAATCAGACAAATTTATGATACCACAAAATAAAACGGACTTTGGAATGTCCGTTTTATTTTTCTTTATTTACTTTTTAAAATTTTGTTTAGAAGAATCTATTCGATTTCGTATTTCTCTCTTAGAATTATCAATTTTAAGAGCAATTTCTTCTTTAGATTCTTCTATTTTCTTTTTCATTTCATCCCATTTATCATATAATATATTATTTTGAATTTTAGGGAATGCACGAGCAAGTCTTCTGTATAAAAATAATTTTTTTCTGATAATCTTTTTTACTTTTGTTGATATTTCTATTGTATTGTCTTTAAATTCTTTTGTCATTTCTTTTAGGTTAAGAATTATTTTGAATGATACTATCATATCTGTAACATAAATTAATAAAAATACTACTGTAAATATATGCAATCCTAATTCTGGTATCATATTTATATATTTCATTATAAATGGATTTGCTATATATAATATAAATGTTCCTGCTATTCCAAATGGTATAAGTGTTTCTAAACATATACGTCCGTTTATATTGAATTTTCTTTGACTATAATCCCACCATCTTGCTTTAAATATTTTTTCCATAACATAACTTGTCATATATTCTAGTGTTCCACAAATTAGAATAGATAATATAAATGTTAATGGTAAATCTCCTGCATATTTTTGCAATAATAATGTTATTAATAATACTCCACATCCATATATCGGACAATATGGTCCTATTAAAAATCCTCTATTTACAAATTTCTTTTGTCTTATTGATATTTGTACTGTTTCCATTACCCATCCAGCAAATGAGTATATAAAAAATAATGCTATATATTTTTCTATTTCTACTAACATATTTTCTCCTTCTTAATTAAAATCAGTTTTTATTTTATCATAGGTAATATTAAAGTTCAATAGTTAATTAGAAAAGAAATCCTAAATTAGGATTTCTTTTCAACTTTTTCTTTTTTTTCTAATGACTTCTCATTCTCCTTTTGTAAAACCTTTTTTTCTTTCTGTTCAGCCTTCAAATTATCTTTAGCAACAGTCATAAGAAGTTTAATTCTATTAGTTTGGTTAGCCTCACTAGCACCAGGATCATAATCAACAGGTACAATATTAGCATCTGGGTATGTGTCTCTTATAGTTTTAATTACACCTTTACCAACAACATGGTTTGGCAAACATGCAAAAGGTTGAACACAAACTATATTTTGAATACCATTTTCCATATATTCAAGCATTTCTGCTGTTAGGAACCAACCTTCACCTGTCTGGTTTCCTGTTGATAAAACTGATTGAACATTATCTGCCAAATGCCAAATATCACAAGTTGGCAAATATCCTTTTTTAGATTTTTCTAATGCTTTTTTGGCATCTTTTTCAAACAAATTCATCAACTTTATTGCTGTTTGAGATATTACAGATTTAATTTTTCTTTCTTTTAGTAATTCATTAGCTATCACACCATTTGCAGTAACATATTTAACAAATCCCATAAAGTCTGGAAGCACTACTTCTGCTCCTTCTTTTTCTAATAAATTTGCTACATAGTTATTTCCAAATGGATGATATTTTATTAAGATTTCTCCAACAATTCCAACCTTTGGCTTTTCTTGGTTTGCATTCCATTCAATTTTTTCAAAGTCTTCTACCATTTGATATATTCCAGCAGAAAAATCTTTTGCATTGCTCTTTATTGCAAGCTTGATAGCTTTTTCCATCCACTCATTAAATACCTTCTCTGTTTCGCCTTTATTTTTTTCATATGCCCTATTTTTATAAAGCATCTTCTGTAATAAATCTGCTAATACCATAGATTTAATAAGTTTTTCTGCCAATGAAATTGTTAATTTAAATCCTGGATTTTTTTCCATTCCTACAACATTAAATGAAATTACTGGTACTTGTTCAAATCCTGCATCTTTTAATGCTTTACGAATAAATCCAATATAATTTGTAGCTCTACATCCTCCACCTGTTTGTGACATTATTAATGCTGTTTTATTTACATCATATTCTCCAGATTCCAATGCTTCTATCATTTGACCTGTTGTAATAATTGATGGATAACATGCATCATTATTTACATATTTTAATCCTGTTTCTATAGTATGAGGTGTACATTCTCTTAAAAGTTTGGCTTTATATCCTTCACTTTGTAATACTGGTTCTATAAAGTCAAAATGAATTGGTGCCATTTGTGGTATTAATATTATATATTCTTTTTTCATTTCTTCTGTAAATGAATTTCTTTTTAAATAATATTCTCCATTTTCCTTCTCATCTTTTTTAGAATTTAAACGTTTATTTATACTTGCTAATAATGAACGTAAACGAATTCTTACAGCTCCAAGATTATTTACTTCATCAATTTTTATTAATGTGTACATTTTTCCAAAGCTTGTTAAAATTTCTTCAACTTCATCTGTTGTTACAGCATCAACTCCACATCCAAATGAATTTATTTGTACTAATTCTAAGTTGTCATGTCTACCAACAAAATCTGCTGCCGCATATAATCTAGAATGGAACATCCATTGCTCAACAACACGAAGTGGTCTTTCTGGCAATGTTTTATCTGCAACACTGTCTTCTGTTAATACACACATACCTAAACTTGTAATTAATGTATCAATTCCATGATTTATCTCAGGGTCTATGTGATATGGTCTACCTGATAAAACAATTCCTCTTAAATTATTTTTCTCAATATATTCAACTGTTTCTTTTCCTTTATTATGAATATCTTCTCTACATTTTTGATATTCTGCCTGTGCTTTTTCTATTGCAGTTTTTAATTCTTTTTTAGTGAAATTATATTCTGCAAATTCTGGTAATTCCATCATTCGTTTTAATAATGCTTTAGATTCAAATGGCAAAAATGGATTCATGAATTTTACATCATCAGCTTTTAATTCTTCTACATTATTTTTTAGTACTTCTGAATATGAAATTACTATTGGACAATTATATCTGTTATTTGCATCTTGATATTCTTTTCTCGAATATGGCATACAAGGATAAAATATTGTTTTTATTCCTTTTTGTATTAGGCTTATAACATGTCCATGCGATAATTTTGCTGGATAACATACTGATTCTGATGGCATTGATTCAATCCCTTTTTCATATATCTTTCTTGTACTTTTTTCTGAGATTATTACTCTAAATCCTAGATTTGTGAATAATGTAAACCAGAATGGATAATCTTCATACATATTCAAAACTCTTGGTATTCCAATTGTTCCTCTAGGTGCATTTTTTTCTTCTAATGGTGTGTAATCAAAAATTCTTTCATATTTGTATTTTACAAGATTTGGCAAATCTTTATGCTCATTTACTATTCCCTCGCCTTTTTCGCATCTATTTCCAGATACATGTCTTTTTCCATTGCTAAATCTATTTATTGTTAATTGACAATGATTTTCACATCCATTACATCTTGCATGTGTTACTTTTATGTCTAATTTATCAATTTCTTCTATTGTTGCAAGTGTTGAATGATATTCCATATCCATGTTTGCTTCATATTGCTCACATGCAAGTAATGCCATACCATATGCTCCCATAAGTCCTGCAATGTCTGGTCTTATAACATTTCTTCCAACTATCAATTCAAAAGCTTTTAATACTGCTTCATTATAAAATGTTCCACCTTGCACAACTATATGACTTCCTAATTTTTTTACATCTCTTATTTTCATTACTTTTTGAATTGCATTTTTTATTACTGAATATGATAATCCTGCTGATATGTCTCCTACTGAATATCCTTCTTTTTGTGCTTGTTTTATTTTTGAATTCATAAATACTGTACATCTTGAACCTAAATCTACTGGATTTTTAGCTTCCAATGCTTCTTTTACAAATTCTTCTATACTTAAATTTAGGCTTTTGGCAAATGTTTCGATAAATGAACCACAACCTGATGAACATGCTTCGTTTAGCATGATATTATCAATTGCCTTATTTTTTAATTTGATATATTTCATGTCTTGTCCACCAATATCAACAATACTTGTTACTTTTGGTTCAAATTTTTTTGCAGCAGTATAATGTGCTATTGTTTCTATTTCATTTAAGTCTACATTTAATGCTGTTTGTATTAATTTTTCTCCATATCCTGTAACTCCACTATAACGAATTACTGCATCTTTTGGCATAACAGAATATAGCTTTTTTAACATCTCGATAATACTTTCTAGTGGTTTTCCACCATTTCCTTGATATGCTGAATATAATAAAGCTCCATCTCTATCTGTTACAACTAATTTTGATGTTGTTGAACCAGCATCTATTCCTACAAAGCAGTCTCCCTTATGTTCTGATAAAGGCTTTTTTTCTACTTTGTCTTTATCATGTCTTGCTTTAAATTCTTCATATTCTGCATTTGTTGTAAATAGTGGTTTTAATGGCTGTGATGTTGTATCATGTGATTGTCTTAATACTTGTATTTTACTTTTTAATTTTTCCACACTAATTGGGTTCATGTCTTTGGCATCTAGACATGCTCCTTTTGCAACTAATAAGTGTGCTTCTTCTGGTACTATGGTTTGTTCTGGTGTTAAGTGTAGTGTTTCTACAAATCTTTTTCTTAATTCTGGTAAATATGTAAGTGGACCACCTAAAAATGCTACATTTCCTCTTATTGGTCTTCCACATGCAAGCCCTGATATTGTTTGGTTTACAACTGCTTGCAAAATAGATACAGCTATATCTTCTTTTGCTGCACCTTCATTTAATAATGGTTGCACATCAGTTTTTGCAAAAACTCCGCATCTTGAAGCTATTGGATATATTGTTTGATAGCCTTTTGCTAATTCATTTAATCCTGCTGTATCTGTATTTAATAATGATGCCATTTGGTCTAAAAATGCACCTGTTCCACCAGCACATGTTCCATTCATACGTTGTTCTATTGATTTTCCAAAATATATTATTTTAGCATCTTCTCCACCAAGTTCTATAACTACATCAGTTTGTGGTATGTATTTTTCTACTGCTCTTTTACATGCTACTACTTCTTGAATAAATGGTATATCTAAAAATCTTGCTGTACTCATTGCTCCTGAACCTGTTAATGCTATTGTAAATTCTTTATCTTTATATTTTTCTACTAATTGTTCTAGTACTTTACATACAGTATTTTTTGTATCTGAATAATGTCTTTCATATGATGTATATATTTCTTTTAGATTTTCGTCCATTACTGCTATTTTTACTGTTGTTGAACCTACGTCCATTCCTATATGTACTATTTTACTCATATTTTTGTCCCTCCTAAGGGATGTATGTTCTTACATAATCCTTAAACATTTTTCAATTATTTATGGTAATATATCATAATTGCTTGATTTTTTCAAGTTTATAAAACTCGATTTTATTATACAAAATGTTTGTGAACGAATTGTGAATTTAATGAAAACCCCAGCTTTATTCTAATGAACTAACTGGGGTTTGGTTTGTATTATTCTTCACATCCACTGCAACATGAGCAATGTCCTGCGCATGTGCTATCTTCTGGTTCTTCTACGAATTCATATATATCTTCTTGGATTTCTGAAACATTTTTTTCTAATTCTGCAACTCTTTTTTCTAGTTGATTAATTTTTTCTAATAATTCTTTTTCTGACATTATTTATTCCTTTCTATCGAAATATAGTCTATACTCTTTCCATATATTCACATGTACGTGTATCAATTCTTAATACATCACCAATGTTTACAAACATAGGAACTTGTAATTCTAATCCTGTTTCTAATGTTGCTGGTTTTCCAGATGTAGTTGTTGTATTTCCTGCAAATCCTGGTTCTGTATATGTTACTTCTAATTCAACAAATATTGGTGGTTCAACTGCAAATACTTTTCCTTTAAATGATAATATTGTTACTTCCATATTTTCTTTTAAATATTTTAAGCAATCTCCTAAATCATCTTTTGATAGTGGCATTTGGTCATATGTTTGATTGTCCATAAAATAATATAAATCACCATCATTATATAAATATTGCATTGTTTTCTTTTCAATCTCTGCTCCCGGATATTTATCTGAAGGGTTGAATGTTCTTTCTATAACTGCCCCTGTTATTACATTTTTTAATTTTGTTCTTACAAATGCAGAACCTTTTCCTGGTTTTACATGTTGAAATTCTACAACTCTGAATACTCCACCATCCATCTCAAATGTTGTTCCATTTCTAAAATCTCCTGCTGAATATACTCCTGCCATGTTAATTTCTCCTTTCAATTTTCTTTACATAAATTTTCAACTTATTCCATTTTACACTATATTTACCTAAAAATCAAGCCCTATGAAACATTCTTTTAATAAAATTCTTTATTTTGTCTGTTTTCTTCTCTTTTCTAACTATCATCCATGTGTCTTCTTGTTTCTGTTCTGTATAATCTTCTGAAAATGCTTGCTCTGATATTTTTTTTACTTCTTCTGGAATAATATATACTCCATCTATCATATCAGATTCTTCAACCTTCATTAATACACCATCTTTAATTACAGCCATATATTTTACACCTCTTCTTTTGTAATTCTATCTTACTATAACATACTTTTTATTTGATTTTGTAAGTGGTTCACATGTTCCTTTGTTTATAAGTACTGTATCTTCTATTCTAATACCGAATTGTCCAGGAATGTATATTCCTGGTTCATCTGTTACTATCATATTTTCTTTTAATGTATTTTCTGAATTGATACTTAAAACAGGTCCTTCATGTATATCTAAACCAACTCCATGTCCTAATGCATGTATCAAATCATAGTTATGCAATCTAAAATCATTGTCTACCATTTTTGATATTTGTTTTGTGCTTGCACCATCATGCATATCATCTAATACTTGTTCTTGATTTTTTAATACTAAGTCATATACATCTTTCATGTTTTTTGGCACTTCTCCTACAAAAATAGTTCTTGTCATGTCTGAACAATATCCATTAATTTTACATCCCATGTCTATTGTTATGATATCTACTTTTTGAATTTTTCTGTCTGTTGGAACAGCATGTGGCTTTGAAGAGTTTTCTCCAGATGCTACTATTGTTTCAAATGAAATTCCTTCTGAATGTTTGTAATAGTAATAGTCTATTTCTCTTGATATCTGTTTTTCAGACATTCCTGGTCTAATGTAATTTACAATGTATTCAAAACATTCATCTGTTATTTTACATGCTTTTCTTATATCCTCTATTTCGTCTTCATCTTTTATCATCCTTTGTTTTTCAATCATATTTTCAGTTTCAACAAGATTGTTCACTTTGTATTTATGCATATATTCCTTGAATTTAGCATATGTTACATAGTTTTCTTCAAAACCTACATTTTCGCAAAACATAAAGAAATTTTCATAATCTTCTTTTGATAGTCCTCTTGCATCATATACAACTATTTCGTCAAATAATGTTAATGTATTATGAACATCTTCGATATATCTTCCATCTGTTATAAAAATGTTTTCTTTCCTTGTAACCAATAATAGTCCTTCTGCTTGTATATTGGTTAGATATCTTATATTTACTGGATTTGTTACTATCATTCCTTGTAAATTTGAAGTTAATAGTTGATTTCTTAACCATTGCATTTTTGAATTCATTTTTCTTCAATCCTTCCTAAAAAACTCCTAATGTTACTACTTTTTGAAGTGTGCTTATTATAAAATCTGTTGGTATAAACATACACATAAATGTTGCTATTACAATAAATGGTCCAAATGGAATGTATTCATTAGCTTTTTTTATTCTAAATATTACTAATACAATTCCAACAATTGCTCCTACTAAAAATGCTATCAATGAAATTATTAATGTGTTCGTAAATCCAAAATATACTCCTAATGCTGCCATAAATTTTACATCTCCAACTCCCATTGCTTCTTTTCCATATATTAATCTACTTATTAGTGCAATAATCAAGAATATTCCTCCACCTAAAATCATACCAAATAATAGGTCTATTGTAATTGCTACATTTGAAAATCCATATAAAAATGCTATTACTATTCCTACTTCAAACATTGTTAAATTTAGTCTATTGGGAATGATTTTTGATTTATAATCTATTATAAATGCTGATAATAGCATCGGAACTAATAATAAATATTCTATCAATTCTAAGTTTCCAATCAGGCTTTTTTGTATTCCTATAAAATATATTAGTCCTACATATATTGCTGACGTCAAAAGCATTAATATGTAATTTGGTTTAAATTGTATTTTTAAAGTTCTAAATACGTCTCTTGAAATTATTTTCTTGTTTTCTGGCAATCTTTTACTTATCCATTCTATTAATTGCCCCACAAATAGTCCTAATATTGCAGCTCCTATAAAGAATCCTATATGTGTATCATTTATATACATTTTATTTACTTCCTTTTTCTAAATTTTCATGATATTTTTTCTTTATTGCATTTTCTATTGGTCTTTTTATCATTGTTATCCAAATGTCTTTTTCTGCAATTGGTTCTACTAATATGGTAAACATCTTGCATCTGTTTCCTCCTACTATATCAGTAAATATTTGATCTCCAACTACAGCTATATTTTCTGGCTTTTCTTGCAATTTTTCTTGTATTTTTTTAAATCCTGTTTTTAATGGTTTTTTAGCAAAATACATATATTCTATTTTTAGTTTTTCTGCTACCGTTTTTACCTTTTCTTTTTTATTTGTATTTGATAATATGTATAACTTTATATTATTTGCTTTTAGATTTTTTGCCCATTCTATAATTTCTAGCTGTAAGTTTTTATCATAATCTATAAGTGTATTGTCTACATCTAATATTAGTGCATTTATTTGATTTTTATGCAAGAATTCTATTGTTATTTCTAGTACACTTTTTAAATGCACATTTGGATATAATATCATTTTTGTCCTCCTATTTTTATCGAAAAAACTCTGCTTATATATTAACAATCTCTTGCAAATTTGTCAACATCACGTCATAAAAATAAATATTTTCACTCCAATCAAACGAGTGACATTTAAAATAACTGGAGCTGGGTGCAGAATGGCAAGGTGTGGTGAGATTGTTTGTCATAATTGTTTATATATCTTATAGTCTCTCATAATTTTTCTAACATATGTATTAGTCTCTTTATATGGAATATTTTCAATATCAGATCCATCAGCTTTTATAATACCATCTTTTATCCATTTATCCACATTTCCGCTTCCTGCATTATAAGCAGCAAGAGCTACTTCTACACATTCATATTTATTTAGCAATGACGCAAGATATTGAGTTCCAAGTTGGATGTTAACATCTGGATCTAGAATATCTTTATCTTTCAAGTTTATTTTGCATTTTTTAGCCAAATCTTCTGCTGTTGAATCCATCAATTGCATCAATCCTTTTGCATTTTGATGTGAAACCGCATTTGGATTAAAGTTACTTTCTGCTTTTATTAAAGCATATATTAAATTTTCTTCTACACCATATTGCTCAGAATACTTAACTACATATTCTGTATATTCTTTTCGGTAAATTCTTCTTGTTAATTTTGTTTTTATAGGGGTTGCTGATAATACTAATGCTAAAATAATTATTATTAATATTATCAGCTTTCTAAATCTTCTTCTTACTTTTCTACTCAAGTATATCTCTCCTTTTCAGAGCTATTTACAATCATACCAGTTAGTAGCCTCAGATACTTCAGCTAATAGTGGTACATTTAATTTACATGCACTTTCCATGCCCGTTTTTAGTAAATCTTTTACTTCTTCAACTTCTTTTAATGGAACTTCTATCATCATTTCATCATGAACTTGAAGAACTATTTTGGCCTTTAATTTTCTCTTTTTTATTTCTTTTAAAACATTTATCATAGCAATTTTCATTATATCTGCTGCTGTTCCTTGGATTGGAGTATTCATTGCAACTCTGTTTCCAAATTGACGTACCATATAATTACTTGATTTTAGCTCTGGAATATATCTTCTTCTTTTAAATTGTGTTTCTACATATCCATCTTCTTTTGCTTTTTCTACAATATTGTCCATAAATTGTTTGATTCCTGAATATTGCTCTAAATATTGTTCTATATATTGTTTTGCTTTTTTTCTAGAAATGTGCAATTGCTCTCCTAGTCCAAAATCACTTATTCCATATACTATTCCAAAATTTACAGCTTTTGCATTACTTCTTTGTTCTTTTGTTACTTTTTCTATTGGTGTATTAAATACTTTTGAGGCTGCTTGTTTGTGAATGTCTTCTCCATTTTTAAATGCTTGTACCATATGTTCATCATTTGATATGTGTGCTAACACACGTAATTCTATTTGAGAATAATCTGCATCCACATATAAACAATCTTCTGCTGGTTTAAATACTTTTCTTAGTTGTTTTCCTAATTCAAATCTTGTTGGTATGTTTTGTAAATTTGGTTCTGTTGAACTTATTCTGCCTGTTGCTGTTATTGTTTGATGGAAAAATGAATGTATTCTTTTGGTTTTAGGGTTTATATATGGTTTCATTCCTTCTACATATGTTGAATTAAGTTTCATTAACTGTCTATATTCCAATATCTTTTCTATTATTGGATGTTCATCTTTTAATTTTTCTAATACGTCAACATCTGTGGAATATCCACTTTTAGTCTTTTTCACAACTGTTAATTTCAATTTTTCGAATAAAACTTCTCCTAATTGTTTTGTTGAATTTATATTAAATTCTTCTCCTGCTAATTCATATATTCCTTGTGTTAAAATTTCAAGTCTATCTTTTAACTGTTTGCCATATTCTTCTAGTTCTTGTAAATCCACATACATTCCATTCCATTGCATCTCTGACAATACTTCCACTGTTGGCATATCTATATTTTTAAACAATTCTACTGCATCTATTTCTTGTAATTTTTTCATAGTTATTTCAGCTAGTTTATAAATTTCTTCTGCATACAAACTGTTTTCTATTTTTTTGCTATTATCTGCTTGTGGTTGTTGTGTTTCAAATAATGATGTCTGCTCTGCTTCTTTACTTGCTCCTTGTGATTGTAAATATTCACCATTGTCTGTTTCTAAATAATCTCTTGCAATTACATCCATTGTATATTTACTTGTTGGATTTAAAATATATGCTGCAATTTTAGCATCATATACAATATTTTTCATTGTTATATTTATTTGTTTTAGTAAAATATAATCTTGTGCTAAATCATACCCATATTTTTCTATTTTTTCATTTTCAAATATGTCTTTAAGTTGTTGTTCAAAACCTTCATGCGAAGTTATATAATATATTTTATTATCAGAATATATGCTTATTCCTGTTATCTTTCTTTTTATAATAAATTCTGGATTGTTACATTCTTCTGTTTGTAGAAAATAATATAATTTATTAATATTAGGTATTTCAGATGTTTCTACAATTTCAAAATGTTGAATTTCATTGCTTGTATTAGCACTTTCAGCGCCTCTTAAGCTAAATCTATCTATATATCTATTAAATCTTAATTCTTCAAATATTTTTAGAACTTTAGCTTTGTCCCATTCTTCCACTTTTAAATTTTCTAAAGTATCTTCAATTGGAACATTTGTGTCTATTTCTCCAAGTGTTCTTGAAAGCTCCGCCATGTCTTTATTCGCAACAATATTTTCTTTTTGTTTTCCTTTTAAATCATCTTCTCCCGAATCAATTTTTTCGTATAATTCTTTAACTGAATGGTATCTTTGAATTAACGAAATAGCTGTTTTAGGGCCTACTCCTGGCACTCCTGGAATATTATCAGAAGTATCTCCTTGTAATGCTTTTACTTCTATTAATTGTGCTGGTTCTAACCCATATTCCTCTAATACTTTTGCTCTATTAAAGTCTTCTGTTTCTGTTTTTCCGGCTTTTGTTCTCGGAATTCTAATTGTTATATTATCACTTGCTAGTTGGAAAGTATCTCTATCTCCTGAAAGAATTGTTACTTCAAGCCCTTGTTTTTCTCCATATTTTGCAAGTGTTCCTAAAATATCGTCACCCTCATATCCTTCCTTTTCGATTATGTCTATATTCATAGCTTTTAATACTTCTTTTATTATTGGCATCTGCTCAGCAAGCTCTTCTGGCATTCCGTGACGATTTGCCTTGTATCCTTCATATAATTCTTTTCTTTTAAGTTTTCCTTTCAAGTCAAATGCTACTGCAATATATTGTGGCTCTATATCTTCTAATATTTTAAATAATATTGCTAAAAATCCATATACTGCATTTGTATATTTTCCATCTTTTGTTGTTAGCATTTTACTTCCCATTATTCCGTAAAATGCTCTATTCATTATACTGTTTCCATCAATTAACACTAGTTTTTCCAATTTGATTACTCCTATCTTCATCTGCTTTTATATGTGCATATCCTTGTGCTAATAATAACATAATAATTATTATAGCTACATAATACAAATCATATATATATATTTCTCTTTTAAACATATATATACTATTTGCAAATTCTGTTATTAAACTTACCCAAATTATATTTTTTATCATTTTAGGTTTCTGCCACATTATTGTCGCAAATAGCCATACAATGTACCATTGTTGGCAGTTAGTTAATATTAGCAAAAATAATATCAATGTTGTGTTATATTTTCTAAGCATTTTCATTATACTATTATTTTTATTAAATAAAAATTTAAAACATTCTAATACAAAACAATATACAAATAATGTCATCATTGCTGCTCTTACTATTTCCATAAAATCCTTGTTTATAATAAGCATTGCCGAATATATTGATTTTGCATATCTTGTTGTTTGAGATATCATAGCTAATATAACCTCTATATTTTCGAAATATGGTATATATTCGATTCCAATTATGGCAAAAAATATTATCCCGTATTTTATGCATTTTAATATTTTTATACTAATCTTTTCTTCTTCCCCTATATAATAAAATATTACAATTGGTAATAATAAAACTGTAAAATATTTTATTCCTGTTGCTAACGCTAAACATATCAAGCTAAAATATATATTCTTCTTTTTCGTCAAAAAATACAATGTTAATAAAACAAAAAGTACTACTATTATATCATTGTGTAACATTCCTAAAAATTCTAATAATACAAATGGATTTAAACCATATATTATAGAAAATTTTAGTTTACCTGTTAATTTATAAATTAAATAACAATTAGTTATATGTACTAATAAATTTATCAATTTAAATATTAACCAACATACATTAATATTTTTAAAAGATAGTGCTGCACATATTTTAAAAATCAACTGTGCAATTGGTCCATACACAACTGTAGTATTTGCCCAGACATTTGTATTTCCTTGTTTTAATATACTATCATTTTTTAAATTTTTTTCATTTTCTTTACTAAACTTCCTGATTGTTACATAATAAGGATTTTGTCCATATACAGAATCTAGCTCTCCTACTCCCATATAATAAAATATATCAGAACTTGTCCAAGGTATCATAAATAAAAAAATGCAACTAATTATAATAACATATTTTAAAAATTCTTTTATATTTTTAAATTCTTTCTTATTTTGTATCAGTTTATAATATGATATTATCATTAAGCCTAATAAACATAAATATATATATGTTGATATCGTTTTACTAATTTTATCAGTTATAAAAAAATTATAATATTTATTAAATCCAAGTAATGTTCTATTTTGAATCATATATATTATAGAAGGCATAATTAATAGAATACTCACAACTATAAATATTATTTTAGTTTGTTTATTTTTCAATTTTTCCATCTTTTATTTTCCTTTTTATTATATACTCTGGTCTATGTTTAGATTCGTCATATATTCTAGCTACATATTCAGAAATCATCCAAATGGATATTAATTGTACTCCTGCAAAAAAAGTAATGCTAACCATTATTGATGCCCAACCAGGCATTAAATTATTCCAGTTAAACATATATGATAATACTGTATATACTAATATTATAAATGATAGCACTATTGAGAATACTCCTATTTGCCCAATCAATTTTAATGGTTTACTTGAGAATCCAATTATTCCATCATATGCTAATTTTAACATCTTTTTTAGAGGATATTTCGTTTTTCCAGCTGTTCTCTTTTCTCTAATATAATTTATAGGTTTTTGCTTGAATCCAGTCCAACTAAATAGTCCTCTTAGATATTTATTATGTTCTGGTAAACTATTTATAACATCTATTACTTTTCTATCTGCAAGCCTAAAATCACCAGTATCTTTAGGTATTTCTACATCAGATAAGTTATATAAAATTTTATAGAACATTTTTGCTGTAAATGTTTTAAAAATAGATTCCCCTTTTCTTTTACTTCTTACTGCGTATATTACATCATTTCCTTGTTCCCATAATTTAACCATTTCTTCAACTACTTCTGGTGGGTCTTGCATATCTGCATCAATAATGACTACTGCATCTCCTGTTGTTTCTCTAAGTCCTGCTGTTACAGCTGCTTGATGTCCAAAATTTCTTGAAAATGATATTATTACTACTTTATCATCTGTTTCAGCAATTTTAGTTACTATTTCTAAAGTTTTGTCTTTACTTCCATCGTCTACTATTATTAATTCATAATCATATCTGCTTAATTTATTCAATACGTTTTTTATTCTTTGATAACATATTTCTGCTACTTCTTGTTCATTATACATTGGTATTACTATAGATATTTTTTTCATTCTCTATTCTCCTCTTTTTTCGCACACTATTATATATAGTTTTCTTTGCAAAATATACAATATAAAATGGTAACGTCATTTGTGCTACACTCATTACAAGAGTGTATAACTTTCCTGTTAAATTATATATAATTTCTATTGGCATTCCAGGGAAATTTTGTGAGATAAACATTAAATTGCTTCCAAATTTTTTATTTATCATATATGCCAGCAAACATACTATTCCAACCAATGACGCAAAATATTTTATGTCTGAAAGATGTAATTCTATATAGTTTGTTATGTTCATTAATAATCCTAAATATATCATTGTACCATGGAAAAAGAAACTGTGTAAACTAACAATATGTAGCATTGGATATGCTGGTAAAGACGTGGTTGGAAGTATTATAAATACTAATCCACCTATTATTCCTCCTGTTGATAAAAATACATCTCCTACTCTCTTTAAAGTACCTTTACAAAATGAACTTAATATTCCTGCATATAATAGTAAACTACAATAGTATAATGGTACATAATTATTTAAGTTTTTTACATCTCCTGTACTTAATTTAAATGCTATTATTACTATTTCTAATATCCACATTATTATTGTACATCTTTTTATAATATTTCTTATTTCTTCTTTGGTTTTATTTACTGTATTCTTTAGTGCTATTACTATTACTATTATTGTGATTGCAATTAGTTCAAAATGTTGTGTTGTAAATAGCCCACATGCTTTATATTCTCCTGGTTTTGCAAAAAACATTTTTATTCCTTTCTTTCTTTTTCTATTCTTCTCTTTTTTCTATATCTTTCTAATTTTTTTTCTGACAAGTAATTATTATAATTATATAGTAATATTAATAAGATAATTACAATTATACTCATAACCTTTTTTTGTAGAATTGCTAATACAATTCCCAAAAAAGGTAGACATTTAATCACTTTTCCAATAATCTGACTATAATTAATTTCTTCTCTGTTAAGATAATATCCTTGATTTAATTTTGTCATATATTTTCCATCATTTATTTTGTATACCTTACTTACTATTATTTGTCCATTAAAATCATAAACTATAATATCTCCTTCTTTTAATTCATTTTCTTCGACTTCTTTAGCTATAATTAAATCATTTTTATTAATATCATTTTTCATTAAATTATTATCCATATCAAAAAGGCTGATTCCAAATAGTTTAAAATATTGTTTCGAGGATATTGTTGTATTTACTAAAAATAGAATATTATATAACATACATATTATTACAATAAGACCTATTATATTTTGTATATATTTAATTTTAGACCTTTTCGTTTTTTTCAATTTTCTTTTTTTCTCTCCTATTTTCTAATTTTTCATTCTTTTCTATCTTTATAAAAATTATTATTAATATTACTAATAATAAAATTAATATAATTATTTTATTATCTAATATCGAAATTATTTTTCCTAAATATGGTATTGTTATAACCATTTTCCCTATTACATCATCATATTTTACCTTAAATGTATCTTCTGTGTTATTATTGTCCCCTTTTGTTATATATTCCACATTATTTTCTTCTGTAATATTTTTTATAACTCGGTGTGTAATAACTTCATCATTTTGATTAAAAGTTATTACATCACCTTGTCCAATTTTATCTTTTTTTCCATTTTTTACAATTACAATATCTCCTGCATTTATTGATGGTTGCATACTATCAGTTGTTACAATATAAGCTTTGTATCCTAATATATTAAAGTTTTTGCCATTTATTGATGATACAATTATTAATATAATATTATAAATTAATATTATTGCAATAATTTCAACAATTTTTTTTATTGTTTTTGTTTTATTTTTTCTTTTATTTATTGACTCTACATCATATTTCATTTTTTATTAATTTCCTCCACTTTAATATATTATTTTATAATTAAATATTCGTAAACTTCTCCTATAAAAACATCTCCATCATATAATCTGTATACTAATTTGTATGTACCTGTAACCAAATTTTCTTTCATTAGTAAGAAATATGTATTATTCTCACTTGGTCTCTCTGTTACTACATATTCTTTTTCTCTTTTTGTTGGTTCTAATGTTGTTGTTATGTAGTCCTTTAAATCAACTAAGTTATACTTTTGTGAGAACTCTTCTGTATAGTCTCTTCTATATAATGATACTGCAATATTAGGATTACTTAATGCAGATGAATATTGTAATGATGTTGCTAATGAATTGTTTCCATTTAGCGTTTTTCCTGTATTTTTATCAATAATTTTTGCCTTATCAGATGTTGTTACTTTTAGGCCAAATGATTGGTTTATAACTCTTATGCTTAATTCTACCATATCAGACGCTTTTAATCCATAATAAATACCATCTGAAGAGCCAAACGATTCTATCCTAATTTTATAATCTCCTGTTGCCCAAGTTTTATTGTTCTCCGTATTTAACTGTAGTTTTGCTAATACATCTGTTACTTTATCAGCAATATTTATTCTTGTAGTTCCATCTACTCTAGGATAATATGTTTTTCCATCTAATTCGAAATTTATTCCAAGTAAACTATCATTGTTTAATCTGTTTCCATTACTATCATATATGCTTATTTTAATTCCTAATTTATTGTCAAAATACTGTGTATCATAAATAGTTTGGGTTCCATATAATTCTTGAGTAAATTTTGTATTTACATTAATTCTTATTGAATTACCAAGATATATTGTTTGTGGTTCAAGTGAACCATTTATTTTTATTGTAGCATCTTTATCGCAATAAACATTATATATCATATTTTCTCTTTGAATTCCCAATACCCCTATTATTGTTTGGTTATCTGTATTACGTAATTCCAAAAGTAATGAGTTATCTACTATATCATCTGTGATATCAGTATTTTCTAAATTCACATGAAATATAAAATTTTCGTATATCAAATTTTCATCTTTTTTATAATATTTATTATACATTTCTGTTTCTTTAAACTGTTCATCTTTACTTCCCATTGAAATAAAGTCTGATAATTTATATATATACTTTCCTTTAATTACATCATCAGCAGTAACTATATAATAGTAATATTGGTTTGTCGCCATATCTAGCATTGTTATTTTTGTATTTTCTGGAAATACATATGGTAAATTATCAGAATTTCTTGATACTAATACTCTTTGATAGTCTTTGTATTCATCAAAATACTCTCTTTCTGAAAATTTTTGCAATACTAATGAATAATATGCTGATAAAGCACTGTGATTTGTTATTGTCGTGTCTGTTGTTGTGAATAATCCAAATTCCTGTCCTGGAGTCATTGCTGCTTCATAATAATCATCTTGAAACAATGCTGTTGACAAAGTTACATTTATATCTATATATGAAATTTTATAATTCAAATCATCTATAAGTCTTAAAACTTGAAATCTTATTTTTACTTCTCCTAATGCTTTCTTTTCTGTAAGATTCTGTGAATGGTAAAAATAGAAGCTCAATCTAGGTGTATAATTTGTATTATCTGAATTATAGTTTTTTGTTCCAGTATATGAACCACCGTTTTCAGTTAAAAATTCTGTTTTTCCTTTATTTTGCCATCCTATATTGCCTGTTTTCATCGCTAAAGCAAATTGAGTATTTGCTTTATTTTCATCAGGTTCTACAGATTCAATTTGATCTGATGGGATTAATGATATATCATTTGATAATCCTGATGAGAATCCCGCAATTATAAATTTTATGTTTGGATCCGAGAACTCTGTTAAAGCTAAATCATATGTTCCCAGAGTTGCATATTTAGATCCTACCATTTCAATATTAAAAACTTTTACATCCATTTTTTCTCCAGCCACCCACATGTAGTAAACATCTGAATCCGGAGTTGGTTGAATATAATTTGCTTTTACTTTTCCTTCCTGATTATAATTTGTATAAAAACCATCAACTTTTATATCATGTTCTGGATTTGTTAAATGTTCTGCAATAACATATGAATTTGTGATAAATGTTCCAAGATTTGTTATTGTATCTCCATTATTATAACTATTGTGATATAGACCTGTACTTGTAGCTGGATTATTTCTGTTTGTAAATAGTCCAAAGAAAAACATGCCTTGTACTTTACCATATATTGTTGCTTTTTCATTTAATGCTACATTTAAATTTTTACCTTCCATCATGTAAATTCTATTATTAACATTTTTAATCACATCGCCAGTATCTTCGTTTATTGTGACAGTTCCTTTTTCTTCTTTTCCATCTATATCAACTACACTATCTAGTTCCTTCAATAAATTTGCTCCATTACATAAGAATAATGTTGAATTGTTTTTTAGTTTTACTTGGCTTACTCTACTTATTGAAAAGAATACCGCTGAATATTCATTTGTTCTATCTGTTGTTCCTGATAATGAAAGTGCAGAGTTTATTATTGTTGCAGTATCTGCTCTTTGTAATGAAACATTACTTTTTGGTTTATCTGGTGTTCCATAATTTTTTATTGTCATATAACTTTTACCACTTGTACTTGAAGCATTTCCTGAACCAAATATACTTCCTAATATATCAAAATTGTCATAACCATTTGCATCTATTTGTATATCTATTTGTACAGTTACACTTATGAAATCAAAGTCATATATTTCACTACCAGAAGCATTTGCTTCTCCTCCTCCAAATACAGTACCACTGATTTTTATATCTCCTTTTTCTAAGTTTGTATCTCCTACAGCATCATATCCTATATTTGTTTGTGTTTTTCCATATACTACTGATGTATTTGCTCCTCCATAAACATTTTTTCCAATAGTTCCTCCAACAATATTTACTGTACTTGTAGAATTGTTATTAGCCTCTATTCCTGTTGCAGCTTGATTTCCTCCTCCAAATACACTATTTGTAACATTATTTTTTCCTTCCATTATTAAATTAGTATTTCCATATACTGTTGCAGCAGAACCATTTCCACCTGCATATAAACTATTGTTTAAAGTTGCATTTTTTACTTTTACATATGTGTTTCCTGTTACTGCTCCTTCATTTCCTCCACCATAAATATTGTCTCCTATAGTTGCTCCAATTACGGTAACATTAGTACTTGTGTCGACTCCTGCTTGGTTTCCTCCTCCAAATACTCTCTTTTTTACTTGTCCATTTATATTAACATTTGTTTCACCTGATATTGCTTGGTCTCCTCCACCATAAACATCTTGAACTCCTCCACCATTTATTGTTACATTAGTATTTTGGGTAGTTCCTCCTTGGTTATTTCCTCCATATACAGTTTGTATAACTGCATTGCTACTACTTACTGTTTCTCCATCTGAATTTGTACCATTCATACCATATCCTACTGCAAATGCAGTCACATCTTGATTTGACAATACTGTAAATTCTATTGTAAGTGTACCATTTGCTGGTATTGGATTTGTTCCATAATATCTATTTTTTTCTGTCAATTTATATGTTCCATTGTCTTCTTCTATATCTGAACTTGTATAATTATCTTTTAATTTTGAATCTGGTGCATATATAAATGCATTCCATTTTGAAATCTCCTTAGGTGTATTATTTGAAAATGTAATCTTTAATGTTGCTTTTGTTGGATATGTTGTACTCTCCCAACTTTCTGTTTTAGTTGCAGTTGCTTGCACCTGCATTTTTACAGGACTTGCAGAATCTTCTGTTGTGCTTTCATTTGTTGTTACATTGCTTTTTTCTACATTTCCACTTCTATTAGATCCTCCAAATATTTTTCCTATGTTTCCTCCATTTGTGACTACATTTGTTGTTGCAACACCTGCTTGATTTCCTCCTCCATATATGTTCTCTATTGTTCCTTCTGAAGTTGTTATATTAGATGTAGTTGTTTCAGCTTTATCACCACCACCATAAGCATTTGTTACTGCACCACCTTTGATGAACACCCTTGATATTTGTGTAGTTCCTCCCTGGTTGTTTCCTCCGTATACATTAGTAACTGTACCTGTTTCGATATATACATTGCTTACTGTTACCGTTCCTGATGAGTCTGAACCCCCATATATGTTCTCTACTATTCCACCTTGTAAATATATTCCTCTTGTTGTATCCTCTTCTCCAGAAGAAAGTAAATCTGCTGATTTTCCACCATTAAATGCATTTGTTATATTTGCATTTGTTAATAAATATACTTTTACAGTTTTGGTATTAGTATCAATTCCTGCTTGATTTCCTCCACCATATATAGTCTGTATTTTAGAATTATTATTTTCTCCTATTTTAAGTTCTATGTCTCCACTTATTGTTCCATTTATGTTACTTCCACCAAATATACTACATTTTTCTAGATTACTTCCATCAACATTTAGTTTTATATTTCCTTCAACTGTAGCTGGTGTTGTAGAGTTTCCTTTTCCTCCTCCAAATACATATCCTGTTATAGATATTGTATTTGTTATTGTTGGTAAATCTTTAATATTAACATTAACATTACCATTCATTGTTCCAAGTGAACTTCCTCCATACACATTTCCATAGATGTTTAAATTATTATCTGTATCTTGTATGTTTACTAATGATCTTCCATCTACTTTAGTTTCAGAGCCAAGTCCACCACCGAATAATGTATCTGTATTTGTATAGTCATTTTGACTTTGTTCTGATTTAATTCCTAATTGCCCACCAGATATATTAATTAGTGTTGATCCAAAAACTGTTCCTTTTATGTTAGAACCTCCATAAACAACTCCATTAATATTACCTTTTTTCATATCAAATTTTACTGTTCCATAAATATTATTTTGGTTAGCACCTCCGTATATATTATTATTTATTATTCCTCCTAATACCTTAATATTTACAACAGTATCTATATCATTCTCATCATTTCCATCATCCTTAGGAAGCAATTTGTATGTTAACAAATACAGTGTAGTAGAAACATCATTATAATAATTATTTGATGCCGTCCAATTTCCATAATTATCACAAGCAATATAAACTGTTGCTGTTTGAGTTCCTCCCCAAAAGTTTCTATAGCTAATCTGACAACTTATTTGTATCGAATTTGTTCCACTAACTGAAAATGCTGTTTTATTACTTGTTGATAATGTTAAATCTGCAGTTACAGTTCCATATCCAGAGCCATTATTTACATATATGTATCTATTTGTTTCTAGACTTTTTATATAATATTTATTATTTCCTGCACTTTCAAAAATCCATTTTGTTGAATTCGTTGGTTCTATTGCACTCGAAATTATTGTATTAGTTACATTTGAGCCATTTGATGATACTGAATCTCCACCTTTTTCATTTGAAGAAATTATATATTCTTTTCCTGTTTGAAAGTTAGATGATTCATTGTTAAATGTAAGAATCGGCTTTCCTGTAGCACCTCCGTTGTGATGAACCTATTATTCCATAATTTCCACCACCAAAAACATTATTATGAATTGTTGCATTTTTATCTATTATTATATATGAGCTATCAGTTTGTCCTGCATAATTTTCATTTCCATTTGCACCACCACATACACTTCCTGCATTAACACCATATAATACTAAATTAGTATCTGTTTCTGTTATTTGTTTATTTCCAATTGTATCTGTTGTATATGATGCTCCAATATGTGCATCACCTCCAACATATATTAATGAATTTCCTGTTAATTGTCCATTATTACTTGTAGAACTAGCAGCAACTCCATTTGAACCTCCACTTATACTGTATTTTATACATCCTCCTGTCACTTGTATTATTCTATCACCATATGTATGTGTATATCCTGCTCCCCCTGTAATATTTATAATGTTACCATCCTTAATGTACATATACGTTTTATACATATCATCACTGCCAACATTAAGTCCTCCTATTACATTAGCAATGTTTCCACCTTCTATAAGCAAATATCTATCAGATTTATCATATCCAGTTTGTCCATGTCCACCAATATATACTCCTGCATAATTTCTTTCACTTGAATCACTTGTTGATGCACTATTAAAGTAGTCTACTCCTATTGTTCCACTTTTTATATTCATATTAATTGCTATTGCATCAGCATTATTTCTTGTATATGGATTATTAGTTGATGTATTAGTTCTTGAAGATATTCTATTATAAAACTTTAAATTCTCATTATTATTGTCTCTTCTGTCTATATCATTTCCTATGACCATTGTTCCATTTGCTGTTGTACTTGTATTAGCTCCAGTTCCTCCTCCAGCTCTATATAATTGTACAGTATGATATATTCCTGATTCTACTACTAGTTTATATTCTGAACTTTTATTACTGTAATATCCTCCTTGAATTTGAGCTAATGAACAATTACTTGAATTTGTGGATTTTATTCCTCTTCCTATTCTTAAATTATACATATTACCATATATACATGGTGCTACACTACTTGTTCCATCTGTACTTGTTCTTGATGACAAATATGATACATTTGAATATATATATATATAATCTAGTTGTAAATCACTATCTATTATTGCATTAGAACTTCCAGCACTTAAATATGTATTTGTACTTCCATAATTTTTTCCATCATACAAACTTGTTAATGTATATGCAGTATTTGGACCTGTTAACCCACTTATATCTATTGTTCCTTGCATTAAAACAATGATATTTGCTTCTCTATTTGAAGCATTTGTACAAGTCTTAATATTTGAATTAATTTTATTATTTATAGTCGTCCAATTATTGTTTATTGGGCTATTAGGTGTTTTTCCCGAATTATTACTCCTTCCAGCTGAACTTACAAATATAACATTTGCCTCTATCCAATCTGCATATAAATCTATAACATAATTTCCTGAACTATCCTTTATGTTATTGGCATTTGTTTTTAATGTTTGTACAAATGTATTTGAATTTGTACTTATACTACTAGAATATTTGCTATTATTTGTTTTCCAACCGTTAAATCCTCTCTCTAATGGTCTATTCATAAATGGGTTGTCTATTAGCTCTACTGAAATATTTCCATTACTATCTACTGGAATGCATTTTCTATAAGACATTAATGTTTGTTGTTCTGTATCTGATATTGTTCCATATGGTGTATAATCTCCAACTGCAACAGTTGTCTTAAATGAATTTACTGTTAATGTTGTAAAACTTGTATTATTTATATAATTTCTATTTGTTGTACGGAATGTAACTTTAAATGTAAATTTACATGTATCTCCATTTGTTAACAAACTTGAAGAATCATCACCTGTTACTGTTATAGTATTTGTTCCTAATCTAACACTTACACCACTATTGGCACTAGCTGTTCCATCTGCATAATAATAATTTGAAAAATTGTTATTTGGTATTTGAGCTTCTAAGGTCCAAGTAGAATCTGCTTTAAAGTTCGGATATTGTTGTTTTAAAGCATTTAACCCACTAACAGTAATTGTTACAGTATCTGTTCTACTATAATATGTTGTTTGATTCCACCCCCAACCAGTTTGTGATGTTGAAATACTTCCTGTCGCTGTTCGCTGTGCTGTTGCATTTAATGAAACATCATATTCTTCTGGTTTTGTAAATTCTGTTAGATTATAGTCATATCCATAATAATTTATTGTTACATCTTTTAAATTACTTTCTGTATATTTACCTGTATTTTCTTTTGAATTATTTTCTGTATAGTTTAATCCTAAATAATAGTTTTTATCTTTATCATAATCATCTATTTTAAATTTTGCTTCTTCTCCACCTATAGGAATTGTGTTTCCACTTAAATCAATTGCATTGTCAGTTGTATTATCAGTTGTAGTATAAGTTTTTATTTCTTCTTCTGCATGTAATATTAAGTATGTATTCAATTCTTCAACTTCAAATTCAGCCATATTTCCTTCTATAGTTAAATTAGGTATTTGTTGAACCTTGTTATCATCTACTTCTAGTATTTCGTTTTTCTGTTTTTCATCAATCATTATTGCAACATTTATCTTTTGTCCATATTTATTGGGTACATACTCACTATCATCATTTGTTAATTTAATACTATAATTAGCAACTATCTCTCTGTTCGGATAATTAGTTACAATTTCTTCTTCTACATTTGAAATATCAGCTTCTGAAATTTCCACTTTTGTTTCTACTGGCATATAACCAGATATGCTCACTAATTCATCTTTGCCATCATCAGTTAGAAAAGTCAATTTTTTATTATATAACTTTTGTTTATCAATATTTATGGTATCATATTCTACATTTAACTCTATTTGAGAATTTTCTATTTCTTCTTGAGTTAAATACACTTTTTCTCCTGGTTTCATTTCAACTGTTTCGACTTTATCATTTGAAGTTGTGTCATTTGCAGTATCTTTACTTGTTGAAACACCTTTTTTTACAATTATATATTTTTTAACTTTCTTATCATTCGCAAAATCTGGTAGCACTAGTGAAGTTTCATTTTCCCCCTCTTTAGTTGCATTTGTAACAAATGTTTCGTCACTTAATAACCCTTCATCATCTTTTACTTTAACAGTTATTTCTTGATTTTTACTGGCAACTGATTTTGTAAATATTCTCACTCCAATAATTATTAATATTATTAAAATAATTAAAATCGCTATTTTTTTCTTTTTATTTATCTTATTCATTCAAACTCTCCGATTTTATTTATTATATATTTAATGCTTGTTTTAGTTCTATTGTTTCCTCAATATCTTGAATTTTTAAATTTGCTTGTTCTAAATTATAATCTATCACAAGGCTCTCTAAAACTGAAATTAATTTGTCTATATTTTTTTCACTTAAGTCTTCTTTTTCAATATTAAAATCAAGTAATTTATATCTATCTTTGATTACAATAGCTATATTTTCTTCTTCTAAAATTGTTAAATTGCTTATTATATTGTTATATGGATTTTTCAAAAATCTATCTAATTCATTTATTTGTTCATCAATCTTTTCTGGTGTTATTGTATTGTTTTCTTCAATTATACATTTTGTTAGATAGCTATAATACGAATTGGCTAATTCTAATGTCTCGTAAATTGTTGAGTCGTCTTTTAATTCAATATATATTCTATTATAAAACTTCTGTAAATCCATTTCTTTATATGCACTTCTAATTTCTGCTATCATTTGTTTTTGTTCAGCAGTATATTTTTTTTCATTGTTCTTTTTTATAAATATGCCTCTTTTGGAACTTTTTTTATTTAATTTTTTAAACTTTTTTTCTAATGCTTCAACCTTTTTTTGGGCCTCTTTATATGAGTTTTTATATTTATCTTTTTCTCGATATATCTTTCTTATATCTTCTATTATAAATTCAAATTTCAAATAATTTTTATATTCATATAAAGAATTCAAAAATTCAAAAATACCTTTTTGCATATCCCTAAAACTACTAATTTCTTCATTATTTTTATTTATAATTTTTTCATAATTGCTTTGTATTTTTTCATGTTCAAAATTTTTTATATCAAGTTTTCCATCTATAAATTTATTTAATAATATTTTAGAATCTTTTCTATATTTTTTTATTCTTTGCTTTTCTAATTCAAAATATAATTCTATAATTTCCTTTTTATTTTTTCCATATTGCTTTAATATGGAATTTTTTTCTTTTTCATAATATTTATCTATACTATTTTTATTTTTTAAATAAATATTTCTAAAATTAAGTTCTATATGAATTATTATGTCTGAACATTTCCAATATACTTCTTCAAATTTTTCTTTTATTTTGTTTGTTCTTATTTCTTCATCTTTTTCTTCTTTAAAAAATGTTTCCAAATAATGCATCACAAAACTAATATAATTAAAATCCGTTAATTTTAATACTAATACAACATTTTTAAATGCTTCCATTGCTCTATCAATCTGTGCATTTATATCTTCTAAATTACCTTTATAATATTTATCTATTTTGTATATAATTTTATCTAATCCCATTTTTTCATAAGATGTTTGATATTCATTTAATATTCTTATTATTTTTTCTATTCTTTTTAATTTTGCATCTAAAATTTCAATTTCATTATTAGATTGTAAATCTGTTGCTTTTTTATATCTTTTATTAATTTCCTTTTGTATTTTTTCAAGTAATTTCTCATATTGTTCTTTTAACTCAGTTAATTTTTCCAAATATTTTGCAATATTTTTTTTATTATTTTGAGGTAATGTTTTTAATATTTCTTTTTCTGATTCAATTTTTTCTAATATTTCATTATTTTTTCTCTCGGAATTTTTCATTTATTTTTCCTCCAATTTTGTACAGTTTAATATTATCATATCTCCCTCAAAAAGTCTATGTTATTCCTAAAAAAAGAACAGGTTTTTACTCCTGTTCTTTTTATTATATTACTATGGTAAATCTGTTGAATTATCAATTGTAAATTGGATATTATATGAAATATCTGTTCCTGATGCTGTGTTTTCACAATCGACATCTTGTCCCTCTATCCACATATATATTCTTACTTTTGTAATTCCTGCTGTCAAACTGAATATTTTTTGTTCTGCTGGTGCTTCAGCTGTTCCCTTTTGACCGTCAGACTTTAGCATTTCTCCATTTTCATCTGCAAATGTTATATAATCAGGTGTTACAGTTGCAAAATTATCTCCTTGAGTATATGAATCTTTCAATTTTGTTTTTGCAGCAAATGCTTGTTTTATTCCAGCATAATTAACAACATTAGATATAGCTCCATCAGCTTTTGTTGTAATTCCATAATTATCATTTGCATGTGCAACTGCTGCCGCTGTATGTAAGTTTGCATTTGGTTCCCAAATATAAACTGATTTAGTTCCTCCGATAAATGATTCAGCTCCTTTTAATCCTGTAATAGTTCCAACATCAGAACCTGTTGGCACATTTCCTTCAACACAGAATGCAACACGCGAAGCTTGTTTTATACCCTTATCGGTACTTCCATCTGACATTACAACTTTTGAACCAGATGTCATTTTTAATTTTGTATCTTTATTAACTCTTAAGAATACATCAAATGATACAAATTTAGGTGTATCTGTATCTTTATTTGCAACTGGTTCAGCTTCTACAGTTGCTGTTAATTTATCAATACCACTATCATCTTCATCTGCCTCTACTTTTCCATAATACATTTTCATATATCCTGTATTTGTATCAATATCGCCTATTGTTGATACTGGTTCCATTGTCTTTGGTAATTGATTATTATTTCCTGCATATGCATTATCTGTAATATCTGCATTTTCAATCAAAGATTTCCAATCTGTTGCATTTGTTGAAATTTGCAAACCATTTTGTGCCTCAATATGTACATCAACAGAATCTACTGTTACAGTTTGGTTTGCTGTAAACCATGCATAAGTTGAAGCAATTAATACCATTAATAATAAAATTAGTAATAATATTGCTAATTTTAAATTATTCTTTTTCTTTTGATTTTTTCCCATTTTACCCTCTCTTCCGTCAAGAATCTGCTTAATTTGATTCTTAACATTTTTCTTTTACATCATGAACTAAGTATATTTTAATTTTAAAAATATGTCAATATATCTATAAAAAATGTAATATAATTGTAATATTATACTTTTTTGTAATATTTTTGTAATATTGGTCTAATTTTCTGCCGGATGTTCTTCTGTAATATCCATATGCATTTTCATTTCTCCACCAATTAGATCATCTGTACAATCAGGATCATCCCCCTCTAAATAAACAACTATTGTAAATTTATCTATATCTCCTGGTTTCATTCCTTTTCTATTTTCTAAATTAATTTCTTTGTCTGAAACGAATTTTTCTGTTCCTTCTTCTGGCTCTCCTGATGTTCTGTTAGCTTGTCCATAAATTTTTCTTTCTTCGTTTTTATATACCATAACTCTTATAGCTCTATCTACATTTCTTATCACTTCATCAACCATAATTGAATACCAATAATCTATAGGGTCACTTCCTTTATTCTCCAAATAAAATGTATATGCCAAATAATTATCTCCATTATGACTTCCATCTGATTCTTCATTTAGGTTATTTGGTAACCATTTTACAGATATATTATCCATAAATTCTACCCTTGTTGCTTTTAGTATCTTTCTTTCCTCTTTTATCTCTTTATTTTCATACATTATTAGTCCACTTTTCTTTGCAAAATTAGGATCTAATGATACTGTAAAATACCCTGTTTCATATACTATTTTCAGTAAAAAGTAAATAATTATCAAAAATAGTAACATTATAAGTAATCCAGTCTTGATAACTTTTATTTTTCTATCTCTCTCACGTATTTTTTCAGAATTTAATTTAATCTTTTCTTTATCTTTTACCATTATATCTTACCTTCTTAATATTTTAATTATTCTTGATTTGAAAAATAATTTGTGATACACTAAGAGAAAAAAGTACAAAAGAGGTATACTATGAAAAATCACAAAAAATTTTTATTGTTTTTAATAGGATTATGTTTTTTTATTGCTTCTGTTATTTTTGTTCAAATATATGCCAAATATCTTTCAACAGCTAACAGTAGCTCAGCAGTATCTATAGCTAGTTGGAATATATTAGTAAATAATTTATCAATAAAAAACAGTACTGATATATCAAATTCCATTGTCCCTGTATTTCCTGGAACAGAGCATATTTCAAGCGATATAATTGCTCCAACTGCAGAAGGATATTTTGATTTAAACCTTGACTTTTCACATGCAGATGTTTCTTTCAAATATGAAATAACCACAAAAGCAGATGAAAAAAGTACTGTTCAAGACCTAGTTGCAACAGGTTATTCTATTGATGATGGAGAAAAAATCGAATTTCAGAATTTTAATGATCCTATAACAGATACAATCCCACTTTCTAGTAAAGTCAAAACTAGAAAAATTAGAATTTATATTAAGTGGAATGATAATATAGATTCTCAAAGTATGGACAATAATGCTGATACTCTTTCTACATCTTCTGAAACTCCTGCATTATTTAATGTTAATATATCATTTACACAAATAACAGACATTAGTTAGTCTGTTATTTGTTTTGCTGTTAAATCCAACTGAATTTCTATTATTTTTCTATCTTGGTTTTCTTCATAATATTTATATGCTTTATTTCCCCACAAAGTGTCTTTTTCATCATCCCCTGATTCATATGGCCATTCTACTCTTATTTCAAACTTTCCATCACCTATTCCTTGCTTAAGTTCTTCATCATCTTTAGTAATTTTAATTTTAAATGGATATTCCGTATCTATTTTATTTTGTAATTCTTCTAGTGTTATATTTTCACCAACTATATACTGCTCATTCATCACCTTTAGTGATTTAACATTATATCTTAACTCTGCTTTCATTTCACCTTTATTTATTACTTTAATTTCTTTAACATAATCTTCCATCCCAGGATATGCTCTATCTATTTGAACCAATATATTTGTTGTAGTCTCATCTGCACCAGTAGCAAATTCTACATTCCATGAAGCTATATGAACAGATATATCTGTTGCTACTTTTGTTGCATATATAAACCATGCATATGTATTAAACATTATTAACAATATAAGTATTATAATGTTTCTTATTTTTACCTTTTTAATTATCTTTACTATCTTTTCCATCATTATCCTCTTCATCATCATCACTTACTAGTAAATTTTTAAATATTTTATAAATAATTAATGCAGCTGGTATAAAAATAGCAAAATAAAACACATACATATTTTTCATCATTTTGCCCAAGAAACTCAAGCTTTTAATTTTATATATTACTTTTCCATATACTTGAGTTTGGTCTATTTCTGGATCTTGTTCTGTATTAGCTACACCTTTTGTAATTATTTTATAGTTATTATCTTCTTCCTTTTCTATTGAAATTACTCTATGTGTTACTACTTTATCTTTAAAACTTCCTTTCGCCCCTTTATATACAATATCATCATCAATTTTTATTTCATCTGGTTTTACTTCTTTTGCAACCAAAACATCTCCTACATTATAAACAGGAATCATACTTCCAGTTGCAACAGAGAACATTCTATATCCACCTATTGATATACTATTATTTGATGCCCTTTGTAATATAACAACAACAAGCATTAGTACTACAATTATAAATAATAAAACATATGCAATGTCTCCAATCAATTTTAATTTTTTATTTTCTTTTATTTTCTCAACATTTTTTAACATTTGTTTTTTCACCCTTTTTCTATTTGTTCTTCATATTTTTCAATATATTTTTTAAATATTTGTTGAATTTCTTTTATTATTTCTGTTCTTTTATATTTTACCACTTCATATTTGTTAGAAATCATCTGAATTAATTGTTGTTCAGTGGTATCAACTCCACTTATGTTTTCTGTTTCTTGTTCAATGTCCACCACTTTTTCTATCATTTTTTCTATCATTTTTTCTTTTAATTCTTGATATGTAACTTCATTTTCTGTCCTATCTTCATCAATTGTCTTCATTGCTAAATATTGTAACAAAAACGTTTCATTTATAAACTGTTTTAATTCCCCAGTATCCATATAATCTCTATTTTCTTCTTCACCATCAAAATCACCATCAAAATTTTCTCGTAAATATGACCAAAGTTTCATTGCATATTGAAAGTTTACATTCTTCAAAACAACATTTGTTTTTCTGATAGGTTCTCTTATCAGAGAAATATGTAATTTATCAATTACTTTATATGGTTCTGAATTTGATATAACATTAATTTTACTCTCTATTGTTTCAATTCTTTTTAAAATTTCTTCGTTTTTTTCTTTAGCTTCATCACCATTAGGATCCAATTCTGAATTTAATTTTAATTGTACATTTATTTTTTCATCTTTAACTTCTGAGGTAGCATTATATTCTAATATTGTACTATCTTTCTCTCCTTCTTTTCTCTCATTTTCTCCATCGTTTTTTTGGGCTAATTCTTCTTTCTTCTTTTTAATAAAAAGTTTTGAATTTTGTATTAATGTATATATTAATCTATTTTCATATGTATCATAACTTTCTTCTTTTCTAACATTTAGTAATTTTGAAGGTGTTACATCTCCTGTCTTATCATCTACAGTCTGAATAAAATTTGTGTTTTTTGACAAATGCTTTATAGTTTCAACTGTAACTTTTTTTGCTTGTTCAATTTTTACAATTTCCTCTTCATTTACAATAAAACGATTTGGTGCTCTAAAAATATTATCTATGTATGGTAATGTTTGTTCTACTATATCCATCCATTCTGTATCTCTAACTGTCTTCTTTCTTTTTGTTTCAACTCTAAGTGTTGAATTTGTTTTGTCTTCAAATTCTTTCACTCTACTACTTTGACTATTTTTTTCAAATAGTTCTACTACCCCTAAACTATCCAAGCTCTTTCCTCCTTTTTATTAAGCCATCTTTTTAAGTCTTAATAAATATTCTATACATTCTTTCATTTTATTTTTTCCAAATGTATTATCCAAAAAGTTTATGTATGGGTCTATTTCATCTTTAATATATGCAAGATTTAATTGTTCAAATTTTCTCAAGATTTTTTTTGCTATAAAATAATCTACACCGTCAACTTCATCTCCACCACAAGCAACATACACAGGTACAAACTTTTTCATATGTGATACAATACGGTTACCAAAAGCAATACGAAAATGTTGTATCACATAATTGTCCATTTGATCAATTTTATTTAATGTTTCTTGTGAAATTGGATTTTCTATCATTGCTGTTTTAAATAAGTTATCTATATATGAAAAATTAATATCTTTTGCATCTGTTGGTATTGCATCAAATGCTATACTTTTATCATTTATATCTATTGGCATTGCTCTATCATATACCTTATCTGTTACCGCAAATGTTGAATCGTCATTATTAATTGTTCCTATATACCACATATTTGCCGGCACTTTTAGCTTTCCATCAATTATTTTCTTTGGGTCAGTTTTCCAACTATTTGGTACTAACTCTATTATCCATTCATCTCTGTTTGGCATTTCCAAAATTGATAACATTTCAGCAAAATAATATTCTACACGAGACAAATTCATTTCATCCAAAATTACTGTATACACATCATCTGTATATCCTGCAATATACATTTCCTTTAGCATTTCTGTTTCATTAAATTTTTTTGTAAACTCATTGAAATATCCAAACATATCTGTTCTATCTCTCCAAGATGGTTGTACTGATGCCACACATGAACTATGTTTCATAAATTTTCCCCAAGCATATGCCAAAGATGTTTTACCTGTACCAGATATACCCTGTAATATTACTAATTTTGTTGATGCTAAAGCAGCTATAAACACTCTTACCATTTCTTCTTTATAGTATAACTTTAATCTTGAACCTGCAAAATTTCTAAAATTACTACATAATTCAGGCAATGTAAAAGAATTTCCATAATCAATTATTTGATAATCTGCATATTGTTTATCTATCTGGTCTAATTTAGAAAATCTTATATCAGGATTGTCTGTTTCTTCTTCCTTCTCAATTTCTTCAATTGGTGATTCATCTGGCTTTAAGCCTAATTGAGAAACCTTCATCGCAAGTATCTCTTCTTTTTCTTTCACCAGGCTCGCTACTTTTCCATTTAAATTTGCTACTTCATCTAGCAACTGTTCCTGTTCAATTGCACTTTTCCTAAATTTCAAATATTTTCTGATTAACAAATAAACCAATCCAATTACTAAGCCTATAAATATAAGCATAAATAAAATTACCATTATTACCAGTCCCCATTCTGGGACAGATAAATCACCCTTATATGTATTTATTATTTCTTGATATATTTTTATATCAAATAACTGCTTAATTCCATTCCAAAGTCCTTTTAGCATTGTTGTAAATCCTAAAAAAACTTGAGATAAAAATGCGTATAAAAACCTCGTAAATACTTCCATATTCTCCCTCATATTTCTATAATGTTATGCAATTCTTTGACCTCTTGCTTGATTTCATTATATTTTTTTAAATCTCTGCTTATTATGACAAATTCAAACATTTGCAGCGTTTCAATATTCTTAAATGTAACGTCAAATGAATTATCTAATATTATTGTTATTTTATATCCATTTCTCATTAAATCATATATTATTTCTTTATTTTGTATAAATTGTTCATATTTAATTTTTAAGCTAACCTTGTCTTGAACAGCAGAGCTACTTATTATATTTAAGATTCCCTTAATTTTTTTTGGTTTTTTTAACAATGTATCTGCAAATTCTAAAATGTATTTTCTTTTAAAATTTAATTTTAAAACATCCTTTAAAATTTGCAATACTACTAAATAATATTCTATTACTAACTTATCCTCTGCCATTAATCCTGTTTGAAATGCTTTATTTATAGCAAATTCGCTATATTCAAGTGGAAACTTAATATTTTTAAACTTTAAATTAATTCTATAAATTTTCAATTTATCAGGATAATTCGTTATTTTTAAATAAAACTCATTAGATAAAAATTTTTCAACTAGTTTTCTTTTATCATTAATGTATTTTTGCATTGTCTGAAATAGATTTTTCTCAAAATTTTCAGTTATTTTTCCATATATTCTCATTCTTATTTTTGCTATTTGAATTATTTTATTTTCCAAATTTTTATAATAAACAACATTATCAAAATACAGAACATAATAAAATAAGACTCTCATATTTTCTATTAATTCTCTATCATTTATGTTATTTATAATCATATCTTCACTTACTTGCTTCAGATGACTTAAGATCTTTCTTCTAATTGTTTCTGCCATCTCATTTTCGTAATAATTATAATAGCGTATATTAATATATCTCTCTATAAATAAGTCACAATATGTTTTATTAAATTTTTCTTCTAAAACTAATTTCATATAATCTTCTATTTGTTTTTTTGTTATTTCTATATATTGTTCCATAATGTTTACTGTCATTATTTTTCCCCCATTTTTATTTGCTTGTAACTGTTACAACAGATTTATTATTAAAATTTGGATAAGTATAATCCTTTGAAGTATCTTTTTTATAAAACCTAATATCTTCACTTGAAATTGCATCTAGAGCCAATGTAATACTATTTATATATGTTTTTCCAGCAATCTGCGTTGTTTCCAAGTTTGTAGCTTTTTGATAGCTTCCACTAGTATTATCTATTAATATTTCATTAGGATTGAATTCTATTGTTACTATAGAAGAGTGACATTTATTTCTTTGTTCATCAGTAAGTGCTAAATATGTGTCTATATCAATTCTCTGATTTACTGTATATTTGTCAAATGCATGGTCCACTACATAATATGATATTGTATTTGTAATTCTTAATTCCATATATTGATTGTCCGCTTTATCTGTTATTTGATATGTTAAGTTTTCTTGTCCAACCACTAATATGAATCTTCCTTTTATCGTCTTTTTGTAACCAGTATTTGAAGTTGCTTCTATCTCTACAGTTACTCTATCACCATTTCTTAACTGAGTATTTGGTGTTATCGTCAAATTAAAAAAATCTGTATTAGTTTCCTTTTTTATGCTCCCGCTCTCTTTGCTTAATTGGCAAATAGCATTTGAAGAACATTTGTATTTTACATCATATCCAATATCATAAGTTACGGCCTCTATATTATTTTTTCTGCTATTCATGTTTACTGTAATAACATAATTGTCCACTCCAGACCAGTTTTCAACTTGAAATATAGAATTTTTTTCTGTCAATTTATCACTAAAAAAATAAAATTCTTTACTTCTAATAAAAAAACTATTAATACTATTTGTAACATATCTTCCTAAAACAACAACCAATGAAGTTGTACATAATAATATAGCTATTATAATCAATATCTGTTTTTTATTATTATACTTCAGTCTCCTCATTTGTTTTCCTTTCCAGTTATTTGATGTGCATTTACTGTTATTTCTATAAGTTCAATTATATTTTGATAATTTTCTGTATCATATTGTTTAGGAAAATGTATAACTAATTGATATAAATTTGTTTTTCCTTCTTTATATGGTAATTTTTCATTATTTGTTGTAATTGTCCTAAAATATGTTCCATCCTCATCCAATGCAATATTGTTTTCTTTTATTATGTTTTTTGCACCAGAGTCTGTATATTTTTGATTCATATATAGTTCATATGTAAGTGGCAGATTTGTTGTTGTTCTTATTTTTAATTCATATTCTAAATCAACTTCTGCTTTTTGTTTTCCATCTTCATTTCCAATAGAAAATGTATATACATAAACATCATCTCGTGGTAATATTGAGTCTAAATTTGTTGTCATTTTTTTATAATCGTCTTTTAGCAGGTAAAATGCTACATCTACATTTGCATTCGAATTAGATATACTTTCATATTTTGCCAGAACTAGTACAAACAATCTTGTTATAATCAATATACATGTGATAAGAATTATTGTTTTCAAAAATATTCTTTTATTTTTTTTACTTATCATCTTTTTCCTCCGTTTTTGAGGTATATGCATATATAATACTAAGTATTATTATTAATAATATTATTAGACTTAATATTTCTGGTGAAGAAAGAATATTTTGCCATGTTCCTAATTGAGGTATTATTTTTACAACTTTTCCTATTATCATATTTTCTTCTATTGGTTTATCCTCACTATTGTTTGCATCTCCTCTTGTTATTAATCTTTCTTCATTTTTTTCTATTAGTCTATGTGTAATAATATCATCATCTTCGATATAAACTATAATATCATTTTCCTCGACATCTTTGGTAATCTTAGTAATAACAACATCTCCAATCTCTATTGTAGGTAACATACTTCCAGTACCTACTTCAAAAAGACTATATCCCCAAAGATTAGCATAATCTTTTTTTTGTATTTTCACTTGATACATGTAATATGTCCCTACAATAATCACAATCATCATTATTGCTAAAAGTACATTTAAAATATAACTTATTATTTTTGACATTCATTCTTACCCCTGTTCCGCCTTCTTTTTTATGTTACAGGAATTATTTCTTCTCCCAAATATTGAACAGCATGAAATGTTATAGGTATTCTAAACTGCCTATCTTCTTTTTTGCTTCCAAGTTCTGTATCAGTATCATCATTTAGTCCATCATCCAACCATTCTACATCGATATCAATTTCATGCTTAACTCCTTTTTGTATATCTTGCAAGTTTATTATTCCAGTATAAACATTTTCTGCTGTCTTTATTAGTTCTGCTCCATTTTCAACTTCTTTTATTGAAGCTATCTTTACACAACTGTTTTCTAATTCTTTCTGATTTAATGTAATATCATATTTTATTGATACATTCGTATTTTCTGGATTTATAACAATTCTAAATTTTCCAGCCAAACCAGGAGATATCTTTCCAGGCATTGTGTGTTCATCTTCTGTAACTATTATATTGTCTATTACAAAGTCAGCTTGCACTCCTGTTGATACTCTTGTTCCATTTACATTTATGTTCCAAATTCCATTTTTAAATTTCACGTTTGCACCAACATTACTTTGAAATATCGCATATATGCTTACGATTCTATAAATTAATATTGCAATTATAAGCAAGCTTAATAAAATCAAAAATCTTACTAAATTTTTATTGTTTTTCATTCTTTTGTAGCTTTATGCTTCCTTTCTAGCTTCTTTTATTCCCGAAGCAACAACCCCTATTTGATTAATTACTAGCAATAATGCTGGTAAAACAATTATAAATAAAAATCCCCATTTAGATTCTAATACTCCTAAAACTTTTCCCAAATTTGGGATTACTTTAGCGGTTTCACTGGCACCTATTATGTATTTTTCTGCGATCTTTTTATCTCCTTCTAATGTATAAGCTGTACTTTTTTCTGTTATTTTTTCTGAATCCTCTATTTTTCCTAATTTTATCTTCATTTTTGATTCACCTAAATTATAATAAAATACTTTTTGACCAACTTTAACACTGTCTTCGCTATTTACAATAACTAAATCTCCTTTATTATATTCTGGTGCTAAATCATTGTCTTTAATTATAACTAATGAACTTCCACCAATTTCTGTAACCTTAAAATCGTTATATGATAATAACAAAACTGTCAAAAATATCGCTATTACTATATAAATTATTACTAGAATGTTTAATATTACTTTTTTCATTCTATTTTCCTCCTTATGTTTTTTTCTAAATATATCATAACAGATTCTATTTTTCAACATTTTTTTATATTTTTTAATGGCCGTTTTTTTAGAAGAATAAAAAAGCGAGTCTAAGATTTTCTATCAAATGCAAATTTTAAGAAAATCTAAGACTCACCATATTTATCTAGTACAGAAGTTTCTCCTGCAAGGAGAACTTTCCTACTATATAAAAAAAGAGCACACTCTTTTTCTCTACCAAAAAGTATACCCTTTTTATTATACTATTGCATTTTTTATGTTTTTATGAAGTACAAGTGGTATCTCATATTTCACATCAAAAAATTCAAATTCATCTAACGTATTATCTTCCAAACAGGCTAAATATACATCTAATTGATCTAATGTTTTGCAGGCTGTAATTATTGCAGGATGTAAATTATAGTTTAGAAAAAGCTCACATGCTAGTTCTAATGCCTTTATCTTTGAACCGTTTTCCCTATCTCTTACAAGTCTATATGCTTCTCTAAATCTAGCTATTGCTGAAAACTTATAATAACTAATTGGTTTAGTATATTCATTGTCTATTACTTCTTGAATTGAAGTGTATTTTTGAGTTTGACTTATAAGTTTTTCCTTTATTTCAGCTATTGTATATGGCAAAATGACTCTTTTTTGTTCTTCTGAAATGACAAGTGTATTTTCTATATAACTAATTTCTAATTCTTTATTACTAATTACATCATCTTGAACTTCTTCATTTTTCATAGTTAAATCCTTTGCTAGTTCTGAAAGATCTGTTGTGTTAATTCTATGAACAAATTCTTCTATTATTTCTGTGCTCTCATATATTGAATTTATATTATTCTTGAATTCATCATTGTATTTTTTAACTTCATCTTCTAATAGTTCATCCTTAATAGCAATACCATCTATCATTTCTATTAATCTTTTAATAACATTTATATTAGAGTTTGATTTACTTAATGCATTTGTTGATTCATTTAAATAAAAAAATGCCCTATCATTTGGATTTATGTCGTACGAAAATGTAACATTAGCCATAAAGTTTTTTATAAATATCAAGATTTGTTTATTTAAATTCTTTTGTATATCTAAAGTTGAAGTCAATGATATTTTTTCTAATTCAATTAATTTTGTAATATTTTCTCTATCTGCAAAATTTATCATTCGTATCCTCCATAATAATTTATTTTATTATAGCATTGCATTTTTTAAAAGTAAACAAATTTATATAAAATTTTTAATTTGTTTTTTCGTATATTGTTTCTTTAAATAATCTCATAAATTCATTCAATTCTTTTGGTAAATTCGTTGAATCTTGTCTTGACATTATATAGTCTAATCTAATTTTCTTTTTGTTTCCATCTAAATTTATTGTTATTTCTTCATAATTACCTGTTCCATATACATTATATTGCTCTTTTAAATTCATATAGTCAATTTCTTTTAGTTTTTCTTTCAATTTTTCTATTTCTTCTGAAGCTATTTCCTTTTTGGCTTTTCCATATTCAACTGATTTTGCCCAAATCTTTCCATCTGCATAAACATCTATATCGCTTCTTCCATATGGAATTGCCATTATGTCTCCATCATATTCTATAAACTTTTCTGTTGTATTTAACTGCCCATTTGTTTTTATTGTATATATAACTATCATTGTAATAGAAGTAACTATTAATAATATCGTTATTATTATTTTCTTAATTTTATTTTTTTGTTTTCTTTCCATTTTCGTTTTCCTTTAGTTAATTTTTTATAATATATCACACTTTTTACTTTTTGACTATATTTTTTGCTGAACAAATATGAAAAATTGCATAAAAAAGCGAGTCTAAGATTTTCTATCAAATGCAAATTTTAAGAAAATCTAAGACTCGCCATATTTATTATATATCTTCCTCTCTTATAACATGATATTCTTTAAGAATTTTTTCAATATCAGTACCTTTAATTTGTTTTAGAACTTCTTTTAAAGCAATTTTTTCTTTTAGTCCTAAATTCATTTCTGTGATTGGTTTACCATCCCTTAACTTAACTGTTGCATTTAATAAATCTCTGATATCATAGGTACTTCCCCATACTTCTGGAACACCACGGTCTATATTTAACAATGTGTAAACAGCTACCATTGCAGTTCTTATAGAATATTCTGTTGTAAATATTGTATCCCTTTCAGTTTCTGCAAACTGTCCTAAAAATGCGAAGTTTACCGATTTGTTTGGAACTACTTTTGGTCTATCTGTTCCATTTCTTGGCATGAAAAATGCATCTATATATGGCATCATTACAGGTATTGTATTAGCACTATTTTCTGCTAATTCTTCTATTTGATTTTCTGGTACTCCTAAATGATATAACCATTCCATACAAATTTCTTTACCTGTACAATCTCTCATTGGCTTTTTAACATAATTTCCTGGTACATCACTAAACAATCCATATATCCATCCTACTAATTGGTCTTTTGGTTGACTTCTAAATTGTGGTTGGCGATTAAATGTCCAGCTTAATAACCAGTTTGAATCTTTTACAGTCACTATACCACCTGTTACTACTTTTCCACTAAATGGATCTCTTTTACAGATTTTTTCTACATATTGTGGAATTCTATCATCTAATGTTGTAACTGTTGCACTCATCCAATTTGTTAATTCAGGATCATAACAGAATTTATCTGGATTTCCAAATTCTGAGTCTTGTTCTGCAATTTTACGCCACAAGTCCCAGCCTCCACCTGGTTTAATTTCTGTATTCATTTCTGCTGGTGTGTTTTGACTACCCATACTTGAATTTTCAACACATCCTCCATTTGTAATAAATACTAAATCATTTTCTGTTAAATCTATGCTTGATTCTTCTCCATCTTTTGTAATTATTATACTTTTAGCTACTTTCTTATAATCTGATATTTCAAACTTTACATTTTCTACTTTTGTTCCATAATGGAATTGAACATCAAATTTTTTCAAGTATTCTATCATAGGTAAAATCATTGATTCATATTGATTGTATTTTGTAAATCTTAATGCTGTGAAATCTGGTAATCCTCCGATATGATGTATAAATCTTTTTATATATAACTTCATTTCTAATGCACTATGCCAATTTTCAAATGCAAACATTGTTCTCCAATATAGCCAGAAGTTTGAATTTAATACTTCATCTGAGAAATAGTCTGTTATTTTTTTGTCATATAATTCTTCATCAGGTGTAAAGAATAAGTGCATTATTTCCATTGCACCTTTATCTGATATTGCAAACTTTTTGTCTGTATGTGCATCTTCGCCACGATTCATTGTTGCTCTCATTAATGAATAGTTTGGGTCTTCTTTGTTTAGCCAATAATATTCATCAAGTACACTTACTCCTTCTGTTTCTATTGAAGGAATTGAATGGAATAAATCCCACATACATTCAAAATGGTTGTCCATTTCTCTTCCACCACGCATTACATATCCTAATCCATCATAAAGATATCCATCACATGCACCTCCTGGTATTGAATCTTTTTCTAAAATATGTACATTTTTTCCTTTCATTTGTCCATCTCTAACTAAGAAACATGCTGCTGATAATGCAGCTAGCCCTGATCCTACTATATATGCAGATTTTTTATCTACATCTGCTGGCTTTTTTGGTCTTGCAAAAGCCTCATAATTTCCACTACTATAATACATAGTTTATCAACCTCCTTATTTACTATGTGTTTTTATCCTACATATAATACATTAAAAATACAATAAACAAAAAAATGAATTTGTAAAAATTTTTTACATAATCCATTTTTTGTCTAGTTTTGTTTACATTTTTAATTTGACATTTTTCTAACCGCTTCTTCAAAGTTTCCTGATATCATAACATCTAATTTTTTTATTATACTTTCTGGGCTTTCTTTCATTTCCGTGACAATCCAATTTTCTATTATTCCCGCAAATCCATATTTATAAAAATTGGCAATAAATATTTTATTTTCTTTTGTTATATTGTAATTTTTAGACAAATCATTTACTATTTCTATAAATATTGTATTATATTGATTAAATAAAAAATCTAGTAGTGTTTTTCTGCTCAATGAATTATATGTTTTTATTATAAATTTTTTATTTTTTAACATATAATCTAATACATATTTAAAGTTATCTTGCCATGTTTCTATTGTTGTTTCTTTTTCTATTTTTTCTACTACCTCATTTGCAAAAATCCATTCTAATAAGTCATAAATATCTTTAAAATGGTAATAAAATGTTTGTCTATTTATTCCACAATCGTTTGTTATATCTGTTATTGTTATCTTATCTAATTCTTTTACTACTAGTATCTTTTTTAGTGATTGTGCCATTGCTCTTTTTGTGATATTTGACATTTTATCATCTCACTTTCTTATTTTTTTAGAAAAAGGAGAAAACAAATTGTTGTCTCCCCCTTTTTCTCTTACTACTTTGAAATTCTATTTTTTTCCTCCAACAAAAACTCGTTCAGTCGTTTTGCAAAAATTTTTTTGATTATATGCATTTCGCCTTCGTTTATTATTTGGGTAACCACATGTTTTTTCACAATGCCTTTTACCATTTCAATTTCAGAATATACTTCACCGTCAATCTCCGCTATGATATGAACCGATGCCTCCTTATCAGAAATCTTGTTAACCAGCCAATTAAATACAGAAAAAACGTTATAGTAATACCATTTTGTTCCATCGTCCTCCAAAAAATAGTCGAGAATTTCTTTGTCAATCTCTTTATTTCTTGGATGTTCAATCTTTAATTTCCCGTTTTCTTCTCCATACAAATTGACTGTTTGCAGACTTATATTATCACAAATATAAGTCTCATATACCTTCTCGGTATATTTAATCTCTTCGTCTTCTTTTAACTTGATTACACTGAATTTGACTAATTCCGTTTCTTCATCTTTGGACAGCAAATAAAAATATTCTACATCTACAAGTGGTTCTCTATTTTTTTCTCTAATAGAGTACTCTAACATCTCGTCATATATATCTTCTTGCTTCAAGGAATACTCTTTTCCATTGTTGTCAACAATATCAACCTTAAGTGTTCCTGGATAAGATAAATCGGAATGTCGTACTTCTATAGGAAATACAATTTCATTGAATTTAGAAAACAAATCCTTGAATTTTTTTAATTCGATTTCCGCATATCCTTCTAAATTATTTTTCCATGGTTTAAAATCTTGGGTTGCCAATTTTTTTGCATCAGCATTGTCAAATTTAACATCTTCCCAAAAATCTTCTTGCTCTACTCCTTTCCGTTTTGCTTTTTTTGTTAGTTTTCCGAACTTCATTTTTCTCCTCCTTTGCAATTGCAAAATGATTTTTTTACAAGTTTCAAGTTATTCTACCACAAAAGTATACATAAGTCAATTTTTTATAATTTTATCTTTCTTCATTTTTTCTATTATTTTTGTATATACTCTATCTCTTACCCATGCTTCAGATGTAGTTTCTAATATTTTATCAATTGGAACCCACTTTACACCGCTATTTTCATCTTCTTTTATATGTATTTCTTGCTTTTCATCAGCTTCTAGCAAATATGTAACATTAAAATGAACATGTGTACTAACATATTTTCCTCTTTTTTCATGTCCATTTACGCCGATTGATTCAAGTGAATAAATCTCTTTAAAAATCGGTGCAACATTTTTGATTCCTGTTTCTTCTTTAGCTTCTTTAATTGCCACATACAAAAGATCACTATCTCCATCACTGTGTCCTCCAGTCCATGCCCATGAATTATAAATTTTGTGATATATCATTAAAATCTTCGTTCGTTCTTTATTAAGAATAAATGCTGAACTTGTAAAATGTGCATATTCATTTTGTCTAGTTAACACATCATCGAAATTCTTTATGCTTTTTAACATTATTTTTTTATCGACTTTTTCTTGTTCATTATATGGATTAAATTTTTCAATACTTTCTTTTAAATTATCTGTATTTATTTTTACTTTAATTCCTAGAACTCCATATTGTTCTTCTTTTTCAGGTGAATAAATTTTATGCATAGCTTCTGTTTTTCGACTTATTTCTTCATCATCAAAATGTAATTTTTTGAATAATCTTTCAAATGTTTCTTCTCTATATAATCCAATAACATCTACCTTTAACTTTTCTTGCAAGTTTGGTAATTTTGAAAATTCTATTTGGTCTCCGACTTTTACCTGCTGCCTTTTTTCATCATATAGTCTAAATTCTATTGTTTTTGTTCCATTTTTTATTCTTTCAAATGGACTTTCATTTAATTTCATTTTGTATAACATATCATTCCTCCTAATTTTTGTTACTTATTTTTAATATCTAATATCATTTTCAATATCTTCTCTTTCATCAACTTTACCTTTAATATTTCGAAAACAATCATAATTTACTAATTTTCCATCTACTATAATTGGCTTTATTTTACCTTCGTAATTTTCAACTTGTCCATCATAACCTTCTCTTATCACAGTAACACATTCTATATTCTCATCTTCTTTATCGTCTAAAAGCACATCAGCTACAATAACACTTTTTTCTCCTTCTTCTGAACATACAACAATATTCCCTTCTTTATCTTTTTTCAAAGCATATTCTTTACAATGATATGTAAAACTATTTCTTTTTTCTTTTATAGCTTGTTCTACTGTTTGTTCAAAGTTTTTGCCATTACAATTTTTATTTACATCTTCATATGTATAACCAAACATGCGATGTTTTTCTTTTACTGCAAAGACAACCTCTATAATTTTTTCCTCATTTTGGAAAGCAGGAGTCCATTCTTTAAATTTCCTTACAGGACTATTACCATCTTTTTCTGTTATTGTTCCATCCTTCTCAACTCTTATAAAGTGACGACCATCAGCAGCATGTCCAGCTTCAGTTCTATAAATAACAATATATTCATCATCTTCTAGTTTAGTATTTCCTAGTAATCTAATAAATGGAAATTTTTCTAAATATGATGAAATTACTTGAGAATCTTCCTCAACAAAAATTGTTGAGGAAGATTCAGGAGTCAAAAAACATTGATCTATTTTTAAAGCATAGCCCCCACAATTTATGTTATCTTTAAACAAATATTGAACTCTTTCATCAATTTCTTTTTCCCATCTTTCTATTACATTTTTACCAAATGGATTATCTGACATTAATTGTATAATATGTCTTTTACCTTCAAAACTTTTTTCTGATATAATCCTCAACATTTTTGAAATTTCTTCTTTTCCAAACATTTCTAAAAGTTTTCTTCTTATTATAATTTCAACTAAAGCATTTTTAGCAGAAGTTTGCTCTTCTATGCACCTCATCTTCTTTAACTGCATGTATTTATTTTCCTCTTCTGTAAAATTAATATTTTCATATATTTCCTTTAATTTACTATCTGTAAAATTCTGATAAAAGTTGTTAACTTTTTCATCCAAAATATTCCATTTTTCTTCATTACTTAATTGACTCCACTCGTGACTTTCTTCAAACTCACTAATATAATACTCATATAGAAGATCCTCAATTCCTTGTAATTCCTCTCTTGCCACTCCTGACACATTATCGCCTTGCGTAAATCTTATAAAACATTCTTTTACATTTTCTTCTGTTCTTAATCTTAATCTTTTTATAAATTCTTTTTCAAAACTTTCATCTTCTATAAATTCTGTGTTTTCACTTAAATTCATAATCACTTTTCTCCTATATACTTTAAACTTTTCTTCTATTGAATTAGTAACACCTAATATCACAACATTATGAGTCCAACTAATTTGTCTCACCAGTGGAGCGACAATTTTAACTTGTAATTTACCTTTTGGCTTTTTTATTTACATATTTGCAAACAAATAAATAAAACATAATCAAGCCAGAAATTCCTATTAAAGTAAAACCTATATTATCTAAATTATAGCCATTTTCCTTAATATATCTTTCCAATTCTCCTAATTTAAACATTCCCTCTGTAATATACAACGTTTCATTTTTTCCAAATGAGTGATAAATTGTCAATTTACCAGAATTCCACCCTTGACCTAATATAATTTTAGTAATATTGTCTGTATTTTCTATTTCTCCATTTAATGACTGATAAACTAAATCTTTATTTTTTGAATTTACATTTATTACAATACCTTCTTTATTAAAAAGAGAAAACGCAAATAAAATTCCCAATATTGCAACTATTATTAATATGCAATTTGTTTTTTTCATTATTTTTTAGCCTCCAAATACTACTTTATTTTCATCTATCCTATCACAAAAAATAATGATTATCAACTAACTATCTATTCAAAATACTGTCTATTAAAAAATTGGTAATAAAAATGGAATTTGAACTATAACAAATACAATTGTAAGAATAATTATTGAAAATAAAGATCCATCTGATTCTTTACTCATTTCTATACTCCATAGTATAAAAAACATTATCGTTATACTTATTATGCTACAAATCAATGCCAAATGTCTATTTCTCACTATTTTATTTTTATTCTCAAGGTTTTGTTTATAAGGTTGTTGTATAAAATAAGTTATTACTCTAAAGCATAATGAAATAATTGCCAAAATCAATAAATTTTTTGCATACGGTGCTTTTATAAATTGAATATTTATTCTATCAAAAAAGCCTAAATGTATAAGCCAAAGTTCAATTACACCTAATGATAATCCCCATACAATCATCAATATATCATATTTTTTGTTTGTTTTATTTTCCATAACTCTCTCTCCTTACAATGTACTCATTTTATTCTTTTACTATTTTATCAATACATAGATAAACAAATATCATAATCAAAGAGATTAATAATCCAACATAAAATTCTGGAAAAGCAAATTCTATACTATTTTGAATACTCATTTTTCCTGTTATATTCATTATGTGCCAAGTAAAAAACTCATATATTTTCGAAACTACAATTCCTATCGTTCCTAATATACCTAGTATTTTATTTATTTTCTCATTCTCAAATGATGCCCATACTCCTGCAAAAAATACTAGCATAGATATAATACCTATTGGATTAAGCAAGTTTATTAAACCACTAATTTCTTGTACACCTTTCATTCATCCATATTGATTTAATAACATTGGTAATAAACTAATCAAAAATGCTATTGTTAATATAATTTTCTTTTTCATAAATACCTCCACCCGAAATTACTAAATTGTAATTTGGCTCTTACTTATTCCAAGTCATTGTGTATTCTATTTCAGCT
>ERZ1673700.484-NODE-484-length-51574-cov-12.472486_pt1 | contig 51574 bp, 49 predicted proteins | sample MGYA00580230_ERZ1673700 | MGnify/ENA primary metagenome ERZ1673700 (study PRJEB41218, sample SAMN15661782) | gut metagenome | host: Homo sapiens | place: Canada: London | collected 2015-08-20/2019-03-30 | study: EMG produced TPA metagenomics assembly of...
CTCAACAACTGCGCTTCGGTCAAAGTCTTTATAACAACGGCTCTGTTGCTGTCGCGGCCTTCGCCGTTTGACAAATACTTTTCAGCCAATAAAAAAACGCCCGCAACGGGGCGTTCCGGCTCTTGCTTCGTAAGTTTCGCGACTGCATCGCTCAACAACTGCGCTTCGGTCAAAGTCTTTATAACAACGGCTCTGTTGCTGTCGCTGCCTTCGCCGTTTAACAAAGGCTTTTCAGCCAATAAAAAAACGCCCGCAACGGGGCGTTTTTTTATTGGCTGCTTCACCTGGATTCGAACCAAGATTAACGGAGTCAGAGTCCGCTGTCCTACCATTAGACGATGAAGCAATCTGTCGAACAAGGGAATATTTATGCCATTTTAAATTACAAGTCAACAACTTTTTCAAAAAAACTGTTTCCCCCGAAACAATTTTTCGCTTGCACTTCCGCCAATTCTCAATTACTTTGAATTCAGCCGTCCGGAAATCTCCGGCGGTCAGAACCGGAAAACGGTTCGGGGTTGTCACAGACCTCGACAACAACGGATTGGATATAGTCCGTTAATGTTTATATCCCCGACTCCCGTCGGGGAGACTTTGGCGCATGTTCAGGAGGAAACTCTAAAGGCCAAAGTAGTCGCGTTGTTGAGGCTTGTGAACTCCCCGGCACCCTTCTGTTGAAGATGTGCCTTTTTTTATGGGAAAAAAACAATGGACATCGAAAACGCTACTTATGCGCAGCTGCTTCACCTGCGCCGTTCTTACCGTCAGGACCTGACTGCCGTCGAAGCCAAAATTGCCGAACATCGAACCCGGCAGCTCTTTGCCAGAAAACAAAAGCAAAACGAAGTCTTGCAGCAGGTCAACCGCGAATTTTTCAACTTCTTCGGCGGCGATCCCTTTCTGAACAAAAAGCTCATGGCACCCGTCAGAAACATGTCGTTCTTCATATCCTACGGCCTGAACAAACGCCTGAACGAGCTGGGAATCTTTTACGTCTGGCAGATTATGCTCCGAACGGAAAAATATTTTCAGGATCACATCGGCGGCAAAGAAACCGCCAAACTGAAAAACCACCTCGCCGAAAACGGCCTGTATCTCGGAATGCGGCCCAACGGAACAAAACAGCCCCGCCGGTAAGCGGGGCTGTTTCTGTTACTTCTTTTCGTCTTCAACCACTTTGATATGCAGTTCGTCAAGCTGCTGCTGCGTAACGAAGTTCGGCGCCTGCATCATCAAATCCTGCGCCTTGCCGTTCAACGGGAATAAAATCACGTCGCGGATAATCGGTTCGTCCAAAAGCAGCATTACCAGCCGGTCAACCCCGTAGGCCGAACCGGCGTGCGGCGGCGCGCCGAACTTAAATGCGCTTATCATGCCGCCGAATTTGCTGTCGACGACGCTGTGGTCATAACCGGCAATCTCAAAAGCCTTATACATAATTTCCGGCTTATGGTTGCGCACCGCACCCGACAGCAGTTCTACGCCGTTGCAGACAAAATCGTACTGGTAAGCATAAATGTCCAGCGGATTCTTGCCGTTCAGCGCGTCCATTCCGCCCTGCGGCATCGAGAACGGATTATGCGAAAATTCAACGGCGCCGGTTTCTTCGTTTTCTTCATAAAACGGAAAATCGACAATCCAGCACATTTTAAACGCATTTTCGTCAATCAGGCCGAGTTCTTCGCCGACCTTGTTGCGCAAACGGCCGGTAAACTTGTCAAACTTCATGCCCTTGCCGGCCATAAAGACAACCGCATCGCCGTCCTTGGCGCCGGTTTCTTTCTTAAATTCCTCCAGTTTTTCAACACTCAGCAGCTTGGCAATGCCCTTGGCGCCGCCGGCGGCATAAGCGATGTAGGCAATGCCGCCCATGCCTTCTTCCTTGGCATAAGCGTCAAGCTTGTCAAAGAAAGAGCGCGGCTTCTCGCCGGCGCCGGCAACGACCATCGCCTTAATAACCTTGCCCTCTTTGGCCAGATTGTCATAAACGCCGAAACCCGATTCTCCGAACAGGCCGGTAACATTCTGCAAAACCAGCGGATTGCGCAAATCCGGCTTATCGGAACCATAATTCATCATCGCCTCGCGGAACGGAATATGGACATACGGCGCCTGGTCAACCTTCTTGCCGTTGGCAAATTCGTTGAAGATTGTCCCCAGCGTGTGCTCAATAACCTTAAACACGTCGTCCTGCGTGGCAAAAGACATTTCCATATCCATCTGATAAAATTCGCCCGGCGAACGGTCCGCGCGCGGGTCTTCGTCGCGGAAACACGGCGCAATCTGAAAATACTTGTCAAACCCTGAAACCATCAGCAGCTGCTTAAACTGCTGCGGCGCCTGCGGCAGGGCATAAAAGCGCCCCGGATTCAGCCTGGACGGCACCAGAAAGTCCCGCGCGCCTTCCGGCGACGAGGCTGTCAAAATCGGCGTCTGATATTCGGTAAAGCCCTGCTCCCGCATCAGTTCGCGGGAACGCTGAATAACCGCCGAGCGCAGCAAAATGTTTTTGTGAATGCGGTCTTTGCGCAAATCCAGAAACCGATATTTAAGGCGCATTTCTTCCGGCGCGTCGTCTTCCACCGCGACCTGAAACGGCAGAATTTCAGCCTCGGAATAAACCTCAAGGGTATCGACCTTGATTTCGATGTCGCCGGTCGGAATGTTCTTGTTGATGCTCTCGCGCATCATGACTTTGCCGCTGATGCCGATGACCGATTCGGGACGGATGGCCTCGATTTTTTCAAACAGGTCGGAAGAGCTGTCGAACACACACTGGGTAATGCCGTAATGGTCTCGCAAATCCACAAAGCAGAGATTGCCCAGATTTCTCTTGCGGTGAATCCACCCCGCAAGCTTAACTTCCTTGTTGACGTCCGAACTTCTCAGTTCGCCGCAGGTGTGAGTACGATAGCTGTTCATAAAAAACCTCATTTTCGTTATTATAATTTAGATTTAATTGTTAAAACGAATTTCACCCGAAAGCAAGCAAAACTTAAGAAATCAGCACCGAAAATCGGCTTTCCCGTCAAAAACGGCTTGCGCCGGCCTTAAAAAAATATTAAACATCAGGAACTATGCTGAAAGCAGCTTGAAAACAACGGATTGAATTTTATGAAACTGATTGAAAACACCTCGGAACTGATAAGCTTCTGTCAGGAGCTGAACCGGAAGCCTTTCATTGCCGTAGATCTGGAATTTCTGCGCGAAAAATCCTACTACGCCAAACTCTGCCTGATTCAGGTCGCCGCGCCGGACACAGCCGCCATCATCGACCCGCTGGCGCCCGGAATTGAGCTGGAAGCCTTTTTTGCCGTGCTGCACAACCCGGAAGTGGTCAAAGTCTTCCACTCCGGCCGCCAGGACATCGAAATCATTTACCATCAGGCCGGTTTCATTCCCGAACCGCTGTTCGACACGCAGACGGCCGCTCAGGTCTTCGGCTTCGGCGAAGCGATCAGCTACGAAAATCTGGTCAAAACCATTCTCGGCATTCAGCTGGACAAAAGCTGCCGCCTTTCCGACTGGAGTCTGCGCCCGTTGGACGCCAAACAGCTTGAATATGCGCTTTCCGACGTTACCCATCTGGTGCCCGTTTATGAACATCTGCGCGGCAAACTGGCCGAAAGCGGCCGCGAACACTGGCTTGACGAAGAATTTGCCGCTCTTGCCGACCCCGAAACCTATATCGTGCACCCCGAAGACGTCTGGCAGAAAATCAAACACCGGTCGCACAACGGCCGCCTGCTGACCGTTTTGCGCGAACTTGCCGCCTGGCGCGAACGCCGGGCGCAAAGCAAAGACACGCCGCGCCAGAGCATTATCAGGGACGACTGCCTGCTCAACATTGCCGCCGCCTGCCCTGACTGCCGCGAAGATCTGGAAAAAATCCGCAACATCCGCAAAGACGTCGTTACCGGCAAACTGGGCGAAGAAATTCTGGAAGTCATTCAAAAAGCCGTCAAAATTCCGCCTTCGGCCTATGTCAAACCCGAGCACGAAAAAATGCTGCCGGTCGGCGCCGCGGCCTTATACGAACTTTTGCGCCTGCTTCTGAAAATCCGCTCGCAGGAACAAGGCGTAATTCCCAGGCTGATTGCTTCCGACGACGATCTCAAACGGCTGGCGGTTTTTTCCGACAGAAAAAACCCCGTTCTCCGGGGCTGGCGTTTTGAAATCTTCGGCCGGGACGCAGTGGCGCTGCGGGAGGGAAAACTGAGCATCTCTTACGACGCCGAACGTCATCGCATTGAAATCGGCGAAAAAGCCGGGAACTGATCCCGGCTTTGTTTTGCCTATTTGTAAGGCTGATTATACAAACTGTCCAGCAGCTGCAAAATTTTCAGCGCCTTTTCGCTCTTAATCGAATAATAAATCGTCTGCGCCTCCCGCCGGGTTTTGACCACGTTCTCCGCCCGCAAAATGGCCAGATGCTGCGACAGGGCCGACTGACTCAGGCCGACGGCCTTCTCAAGTTCGGTTACGTTCATCTCGTTTTGCATCAGATAATACAAAATTTCCAGACGCCGCGCGTTGCCCATCGCTTTCAGCAGCTTTGACCCCGGTACTATCGCTAAATTCTTCATCTCGCTTCTCCTCATTTAACTGATTCTAATTTAGCATGATTCCAAGGCGCAAAACAGTTCTAGACAAACCAATTGCTATATATACTTGTTGATGATGGCATAAAGTAGAGATTCCGAGTTGCCATCGGAAAATTATTATAATATGATGACCTGAACCTAACGGAGAGAAACAAAATGGAAGAAAAAGACATTAAGGATCTGAGCTTTGAAGAAGCGCTTGCCCGGCTTGAAAATCTGGTTCGCGAACTGGAAAGCGGACGCATCAGGCTTGACGACGCCGTTACCGCCTACGAGCGCGCCGTAAGCATCAAAAAGCTTTGCGAAAACAAGCTCAGAGACGCACAGCTTAAAATCGAAAAAATCGAAATTACCCCCGACGGCGAAACAAAACTGAGCGAACTGGATAAAATCGAAAACTGATTATGGACGATGCGACATGACCGACATTAAAGAAAAACTGAGCGCCTTTTCCCGGCGTTTCAACGACTGCCTGCCCGAATTCTTTACCCTTCCGGCCGGCCCCGAAAAAAGAGTGGTTCAGGCCATGGAATATTCGGTCATGAACGGCGGCAAACGCCTGCGGCCTTTCCTTGTCTGCGAATGCGCCGCCCTGTTCGGCGTACCGGAGGAAAAATCTTTCCGCACCGCTGTCGCGCTTGAAATGCTGCATTCCTATTCGCTCATTCACGACGATCTCCCCGCCATGGACAATGACGACCTCCGCCGCGGCAAACCAACCTGCCACAAGCAGTTTGACGAAGCCACCGCCATTCTGGCCGGCGACGGTCTGCTGACCTATGCCTTTGAAATCATCAGCGACGAAAAGACGCATCCGCGGCCGGTCATCCGCAGCCGTCTGGTCAAACTTCTGGCCGAAGCCGCCGGCGCCTTCAACGGCATGATTGCCGGGCAAATGCTTGACCTTTACGCCGAAAACCTCAAAAACCCCGCCGAACCCGAAAAACTGATTAAAAACATTGAAGAAATGAAGACCGGCCGCCTGCTCCGTTACGCCTGCGAAGCCGGCGCCGTCCTCGGCAACGCGCAGGGCGAAAAATATCAGGCGCTGATTGACTACTCGCGCCGTATCGGCATCGCTTTCCAGATTGCCGACGACATTCTCGACGTCGAAGGAAACCAGGCGCTGGTCGGCAAAACCCTGAACAAAGACGCCGAACAGGGAAAAATTACCTTTGTCGGCATCTACGGCCTGTCCAAAGCCAAACAAATTGCCAAAGACTTCATAATCGAAGCCGAGCAGGTTTTGGACATCTTCGGAAATAAGGCCCAAACCTTAAAGGAACTGGCACACTTCATCATCGAACGCAAATCTTAGCATGCGGAACGCCGTCAAAACGTATTTATTACAGGTATCTGTACTTATTGGCGCGATATGTTCCCAGAACATGAATGGATTCTGAAAAGAATTTCAGCTCATCAAAAGCATTATGAAAAGCTTTTCTGGATGGGTGCGATTCGATTTCAGCATAAAACTGCGCCGAAACAAACTTCCCTTCCAGCAGATAACTCTCAAGTTTTGTAATGTTGATGCCATTAGTGGCAAAGCCGCCCAGCGCCTTGTACAATGCCGCCGGAATGTTTTTGGCCTTGAATATGAACGAAGTGATAAATTCGCCGCCGTCGTCTTCGGGAATTTCCGCTTCCCGTGCCATAATCAGAAAACGGGTCGTGTTGTTACGGGCGTTTTCAATATTCGGCGCCACCACGTCCAGCCCGTAAATTTCGCCGGCCAGTTTGGAGGCGATTGCGGCTATTGACTTATCCTGAAACTTCAGCACGTCCTGACAGCTGAGCGCCGTGTCAATGCGCGCCGTCGGCTTAATGCCGTGTCTTTTCAGAAACTCCGAACACTGCGCCAGCGCCTGCGGATGCGACGAAGCCGATTTTACGTCCGCAAGTTTGGTCCCGGGCAAACCGAGCAGCTGATGATTAATCGGCAGAAAAAACTCGCCGATAATATGCAAACCGGTCTGCGGCAGCAGAAAATGCACGTCGGAAACCCGCCCGGCATTGGAGTTCTCCACCGGAATCATCGCCAGATCGGCCTCTCCTTCGCTTACCAGTTTCATGGCTTTTTCAAAAGTGTCGCAGGGCAGATATTCCTGCCCGGGATAAACCGTCATTGAGGCAATGTGCGAATAAGCGCCGGCCACGCCCTGATAGGCTATTCTCATTTTTTTTCAGCTCCTTAAAAATAACTTGCGTCAGGCAAGTTTATATAATATAACAGCCTGAAAATAAAGGACGAAAAAGCATGAAAGTGGATATTTTTGATTTTGACCTCGACCGCAGCCTGATTGCCGACAAACCGGCCAGCCCGAGAGACAGCTCCAAACTTTTGGACTTGTCCGAAGAAGACAGGATAACCGATCGCGTTTTCTATGAACTGCCCGAAATCTTGCACGAAGGCGACGTTCTCGTTTTCAACGACACCAAGGTCATTCCGGCGCGGCTTTACGGCAAACGCGGCAAAGCTCAGGTTGAAGTCACGCTCTACCACCCGGTTGACGGCATCCGCTGGCAGTCCTTCATAAAAAATGCCAAACGTCTGCGCCCCGGTGACACGGTTGCCTTTTACACCGCCGAAATCCCGGCCGAAAAATCGGATTTCACCGCCGAAGTCCTGGAAAAAAACGGCGAAGACGGCGTTTTGCTCAAATTCGACTGCGACCCGAAAAATCTCGGCCATTACCTGGAAAAATACGGTTCAATGCCGTTGCCGCCTTATATCAAACGCGAAAAACCCGCCGATGGCCTGTGGAACAAATATAACGACAAAGAAGATTATCAGACCGTCTATGCCAGACACGAGGGTGCCGTTGCCGCGCCGACCGCCGGCCTGCATTTTACCCCGCGCGTCCTGGAGGCTTTGGATAAAAAAGGCGTCAAAAAGGTTTTCCTGACCCTGCATGTCGGCGCCGGAACTTTCCTGCCGGTCAAAGTCGAAGACACCAAAGACCATAAGATGCACGCCGAATACGGCGTCATTTCCCCGGACGCCTGCAAGATAATAAACGAAGCGAAAAAGAACGGCAACCGCATTATCGCCGTCGGCACAACCTCTTTGCGTTTGCTGGAAAGCGCCGCCGACGACAACGGAATCCTGCACCCTTTTACCGGCGAAACCGACATTTTCATCACGCCGGGCTACAGGTTCAAAATCATCGACTACATCATCACCAATTTCCATCTGCCCAAATCGACGCTGTTCATGCTCATCTGCGCCATCGCCGGCACCGAACGCATGCAGGGGGCCTACCGCTACGCCATGGAGCACAAATACCGCTTTTATTCTTACGGCGACAGTTCGATTTTAAAATGCATAAACAAAATTTAAACCACTTCCCGCCTATGATACGGCATAAGGGAGAAACAGGGTGCTCAAACTGAACATAAGCTTGGAAAAGATTCTGCCGCTGCTGAAAAACACGTTTCTGCCGGCACTGGTTTTCGGTGCCGGAGTTATCGGTTTCTATGCGGCCAACCCGTTTCCGGAATCTTCGCTGCTTACGCTGCACAGCCTGTTTTACGTTCTCAGTTTCGCAACTTTTCTGATTTTGCTCTACTTCGACAGCCGCAAACCGGTCTTTTTTATCCTGATAACCGTTTTGAGCTATATTTTGATAAACTATGTCAAAAAGAACGGCGGCGAAAGCTATCAGTCTTCGGCCGAATACCTTAACCTTTGCTTTTTCCTGCCGCTCAATCTGACGATTTTTTACTTTTTGCCCGGCGGCAAACTGTTGCGGAAAGAAAACGTCTGGCTCCTGCTCTCGGTCTTTGCCCAGTTTGCCGTTGCCGAAAAGCTGAGCGCTGCGGGGCTGGCTCCGGCATGGAACTTTAGCGACACGCCTTCTTCCGGTCTCAACGGCCTCAGCCTGATATTCTTTGCCCTCATGCTTTGCGCTTTTTTCATCCGGGCGTCGGTCAGCGGTTCCATTGTCGACACCGCCTTGTTTTTTGCCGGTTTTGAAATTTTCCTCGGCTTTTACTATTCGCTGCTGCCCTCGGCTTTGACGATCTTCTTTGCCGCCGCCATGCTCAGCATTGCCGTCGCCGTCGTTCAGGATATTTATTATTCCACCTACCGCGATGTCCTGACCGGACTTGCCGGACGCAACGCGTTTATAATCAACGCCAAAAATTTTCCGCTCAAATACTCGGTCGGCATTGTCTGTATCGACGATTACGAAAAGCTCGGTCAGGTCTTTGGCCGCATGGGGCAAAACGCGCTTACGAAAATGATTGCTTCCCGCATTACCGAAACTGAATTTGAAAATCAGGTTTATCGTTATACGCCGGACGAATTCGTCATCATTTTCAAAAAGGAAGACAAAAACGAAGGCTTCGACCGGCTGGAAAAAATCCGCCGTGCCGTCGCCTCGGCCGAATTTATGCTCGGCCGCCGCAAAAAGCCGATAAAACTGACCGTATCCTGTGCGGTTTCCGAAAAAAAACGCAGCGACGCCAACTCAGTCGAAGTTCTGGTTCGTGCCCATAAGGCCCTGCAAAAAACCTACAAATTTACCCAAAACGTCACTTCCAAAGCCTAACATTCTTCTCATATACACACAAAACCAAAATCAATCTTCTTTGATAAATGATTTTTTTAATTGCATTTTAACTATCTCCTGTTAAATTGTTACTAGTTTCTGTTTCCGTACTTCAAATATTACCTGAAACGGAACAGTTAACGGACAATAGTCCGGCGAGGTGTAGCAACCTCACACAAGTACAAGACCCCTCTTTCGAGGGAGCCGCGAAATAAGTTCCCTTTAGGAAACGAATAAGTTGGGCTGTACTTGTGCAGTTGCTAACTCCCTCGACCTCAGAAGGTTGAGGGTTTTGTTTAGCCTGCATAGGCAAACACTCCTGTAACAAGGTCTGCGATAGTAAGAGATCAGCAGTAAGGCCTTGTAATTAAGAACAGATATGATATTATTATGCAAAGCTCAGGCTGTGCTTAACAGCTTAGAACCTAAACCTAGGTTCGGGGAAGTCAAGAATCCCTACTCAGCGGGCGGTGTCGGTACCGCCTGAGATAGATACCGGCACCGCTTTATTTAAAAACGGTAATAATTGACTGTATCTGCCATATTCCTTTGGCGGTGGTCGCTATTTGACATATGCAAATATGTCAGCGTTATTCGCTGAGTAACTTTCTTGACATAGCCGGCCACCGCACCTTTCATTTAGTGCGGCACATACGACACAAAGGAATTTAGATGCTCCAAAACACTCTTTCACAACCAAAATACCGGCATAATAGCCGTGGCCGTACTCCTGAGGGCAACCCCAATCCTATTGATGTACATGTCGGAAACCGTATCCGTCTGCGGCGTCAATTGCTCGGTCTCTCACAAGAAAAACTGGCCAAACTCCTCGGGCTTACTTTTCAACAGATTCAAAAATACGAAAAAGGTATGAACCGTATTAGCGCCAGCCGCATGTGGGATCTGGCGCAGGTACTCAATGTTAAACTTAATTTCTTTTTCGAAGATATGTCGGAAGAAACCATTCGGCAAAGTCCGCGGCAATTTTCCGGAACGACAACAACTGACAGTACACAAACAGAAAATATAGCTTCGGAAGATCCAATGATCCGTAATGAAACCTGCGAATTGGTACATAATTATTATCGTATCAACAACCGTCAACTGGCACAGGCACTTTACAACTGTATTCAAGAAGCAGCTCGGAGCATCATTCCCTCAGAAAGTTCGAAAAACTAGGAGTGTTCTTTCCTGAGCATAGCCAAACGCGCCATCACAAACACGCCGAGCAGCACCAGCGGCAACGACAAAATCTGTCCCATTGTAAAAGAGTTGAAAAAGAATCCCATCTGTTCGTCCGGCTCGCGAAACTGTTCCATGGCAATTCGGAAAACCCCGTACAAAGCCACAAACGCGGCCGAAACAAAACCGTGTCTCTCGCGCACCCATTTATAACGCCACAACACGTTCAACACGATGAACATCAGCACGCCCTCAAACATTGCCTCATACAGCTGCGACGGATGCCGCGGCAGATAACCGCCGCTCGGAAAACGTACCGCCCACGGCACGTCGGTTATCCTGCCCCACAGCTCGTCGTTCACAAAATTGGCCAGCCGGCCGCAAAATATGCCGATTGGCGCATACAAAACCACCAAATCCGTCAGCCGCAGAAAACCGTAATTTATCTTGCGCGCAAACAGCCAAAGCGCAGCCACGACGCCAAGCACGCCGCCATGGAAAGACATGCCGCCCTGCCAGATTTCCAAAATCCGCAGCGGATTTTCCCAGAAATATCCTTTGCCGTAAAACAGAACATAACCCAAACGGCCGCCCAGAATAATGCCCAGCGTCAGATAGAAAACCATGTCCTCAACATTTGTCCGGCTCAGTCCCAGATCATATTTTTTCACGTTGCGGTTAATCAAATACCAACCGGCCAGAATACCGAAAAGATACGCCATCGAATACCAGCGCACCGCCACGGGACCGATTGAAAACATAATCGGCGAAATATCCGGAAACTCAAGACCTGTCATCATTTTTTCTTTCCTTGGTTGGCAATTGATTAAAACTATATTAACAAAAAAAAATATATCCACACCTAAAAATTTTTAATTTGCACCGTTCCTTGTCAGTCTACTGATTTAACGTAAATTTTCTTTTGAAATTTTTTTTGTTTCCCGATTTAGGTGGAAAACTTTTTTTAATTTATTGTAATCGCCGACTCGGTAATGCAATCTGTTTTTATCACGACGCAGCCGCGGCTGCAAAACTAACCCAGGTGGAGAAGCTCACAATGAATCCGGCAAAGAATTTAGCCCCTGAATACAATCCGATAGACACGGTTGAAAACATTTTCAGCACCCGTTCTTTCGAGTTGGAACGCCGCAGTCTGAACGAAGTCGTGGTTGAAGTGCAGGGCAAATGGAACAACATGCTGCTCTTTTTTGCCTGGGAACAGAACATGCGCTGCCTGCATCTTTCCTGTCTGATGGATATTGAAAGCACCATTGAAGACCGCAGCAAAATCTTTGAACTGCTGGCACTGGCCAACGAAGAACTCTGGGTTGGGCATTTTTCTTACTGGACCGAACAAAACATGCCGGTTTTCAAACACTCCGTCATCATTAACGATGACGAAGAAATGGTCGAAAACAAAGTTTCGCAGATTATCGACATCGCCATCAAGGAATGTGAACGCATGTATCCGATTTTCAATGTTGTCCTTACCCGCGGCATGGACCCCAGACAGGCGCTCTATCCGATGATGATGGAAACCAAGGGTTCAGCCTGAAACCGCAAAAAAAGGTCTTCGCCGCAACCGGCAAAAACCTTTTCCTTTTTTACGCAAACAGATAAACCTGTTCCGCTAAATCCCCGAAAGTCCGCACTTCCGTTTCCAAAACAAACGAGGGAACGCAAACGCCCAGATGTTCTTCAATCAACAGGCTCAGCCTCAACATGTCAAGCTCGTCAATCCCCAGCAGGAGAAGTTCCGTCCCGTCGTCAATTTCAGACATTGACGCAACCACGCCGAACTGGCAGACAAGCAGCTCTTTCAGTTCATCTTTGTAATCCATAATAAATTATTTTTTGGTTTTTAAATGCTTGCCGCAGATGTAAATTATCCACACTGCCGCGGCAATAACAAAATCACAAAACACCCAGCCTTTAAGAAGGGCAAAATCATTCACGACCACCACAAACTGAGTCATGAAGATACAGGTCAGAACATTAAGAAGCATCGCCGGAATACGCGGATTGACCTTTTTCAGCTTAAACATTTTCAGGTTAAACCGGAACGACAAACCCGCGGCAACGACAGCTCCGCCGGCTAAAATCACATTTTGAAACATAATATTTAATTTTTAAAATGATAAAAACACATATCTATAAACAGTTATGTGTTAATTTAACCTTTTTTGTCCAAAATGTAAACCGAAAATAACCGGAAATTAATTTCTGATTGACCGAACCCAGGCTTTCACATTGCGGTTATGCTCGTTCAGGCTTCTGGCAAAACGATGACCGCCCTTGCCGTCGGCCACGAAATACAGATAATCGCTTTGCTGCGGACGGGCAGCGGCCATAAGCGCCTCTCGCCCCGGATTGCAGATTGGTCCCGGCGGCAGACCGTAATTCATATAAGTATTGTAAGGACTATCGATTTTCAGGTCGGCACGTTTCAAACTGCGTCCGAACGAAGTTTCGCCCTCCGTAATCGCATAAATTACCGTAGGATCGGTTTGCAGCCTCATACCTTTCTTCAGACGGTTCAGAAACACGGAAGCCACCAGCGGTCTTTCTTCCGGCACACCGGTTTCCTTTTCGATAATCGAAGCAAGCGTCAGCAGTTCGTTAACGTCCTTCAGCGGCAGACTGCTGTCGCGGGAAGCCCAGACTTCCTCCAGCGCTTTCTGCATAGCGGCCCGCGCCTGCAGGATAATGCTGTTGCGGCTGGCTCCGAGTTCAAAACTGTAGGTCTCCGGCAACAGCTCTCCCTCCTTGACGTCAAGGTCTATTTCGCCTTCCAAATCAGGATAATTGGCAATCAGATACATAATCTGGCCGCTGGTCAGTCCTTCGGGAATGGTTATCCGCCGGAAAAAAACTTCCCCGCGCGCAATCTTGTCCATCGCCGCCTGCAACGAAATCCCCGGCATAAACTGGTACTCGCCGGCTTTGAGATGTTTGGCCAGTCCGTTGATTCTGGCCATAATGCGAAACAGCCAGGGCTTATCAATCACGCCGGCGCGCGACAATTCTTCCGCCACCGTTTTCAGTGACGCCCCTTTCGGGACCACCACATTGGTAACGTTAAGGAGCGGACCGCTTGCCGCAATCCACCCCTTAATTTGCATATAAGCAAGCACCGACAAAACAATCAGAAAAATGATAATAAGCTTTTTCATCGGTGTTCTTTACACGGCTAAGCTTCGTATTTCTTGAAAATCAGCGAAGAATTCGTACCGCCGAAGCCAAACGAGTTCGACATGACGGCCTTCAGTGCCTTCGGCTTCGCTTTCAGCGGAACCAAATCCATATGGGCAACCTCGTCAGCCGGATTCTCAAGGTTCAGGGTCGGCGGACAGATTTGATCCTGCAGAGCTTTGACGGACAGAACCGCCTCAACGGCACCGGCTGCGCCCAGCAGATGGCCGATGGCCGATTTTGTAGAAGACATCGAAACCGTCTTCATGTTTTCGCCGAACAGACGTTCAACCGCCTGTGCTTCGCCGACGTCTCCGGCCGGCGTAGAAGTTCCGTGCGCATTGATATAGCCGATGTCGCTTAATTCAATGCCATGTTCCTTGGCATGCGCTGCCGCCTGTTTCATGGCACGGTAAGCGCCGTCGCCCGAAGGCGCGGTAATATGATAAGCGTCGCCGCTCATGCCATAGCCGACGACTTCAGCATAAATTTTGGCGCCGCGGGCTTTGGCATGTTCCAATTCTTCAAGCACCAGAGCACCGGAACCTTCACCCATGACAAAACCGCTGCGATCCTTGTCCCAAGGACGGGAAGCCTTTTCCGGATTGTCGTTGAAAGAGGTTGTTACCGCACGCAGACGGGAGAAGCCGGCCAGCGACAGAACATTGACCGCAGATTCGGCACCGCCGGCTACCATAACGTCCGCATCGCCCATGGCAATAATGCGCATGGCGTCGCCGATGGCGTGCGTGCCGGTCGAACATGCCGTAACGCAGGCATGATTCGGACCTTTGTACTTATAGGCAATCGAAAGGTTGCCGGAAATCATGTTAATCAGACAGGCCGGAATAAAAAACGGCGACATTTTGTGACAGCCGGATTCATTAAAAATCAGCGAATTTTCATAAATCGTCTGCAGGCCGCCGATGCCGGAACCCATCATAACGCCGGAACGGAACTGATCTTCGTCGGTCTCCGGTTTCCAGCCGGAATCTTCGATTGCATCGCCGCCTGCGGCCAGACCGTAAAGGATAAACTTGTCAACTTTCTTCTGGTCTTTGGGAGCCATAACGGTATCCGGATCAAACTGGTTCTCTTCCTTGCCGAACGGAACCTGGCCGGCTATCTGGCAGGGAATGTCCTTCAAATCGATATTGTCGATTTTCCTGATGCCCGATTTACCGTCCAAAATGTTTTTCCAGTTAAAGTCTACACCTCTTCCGAAAGGAGAAACCATACCCAGTCCGGTTACAACAACTCTTCTCATTAATTAACTCCGAATAAGTTACATCATTGAGCACAGTAAAAAAACAGCTGCGCAATTCAACACTCTATTATATGAAAAAACTCGCTTAGTCAAGCGAGTTTCATCAATTGTACAAAGCCTGTGCGACTTATGCGTTCTTGGAAAGATAGTCGATAGCGTCTTTTACAGTCAGAATTTTTTCAGCGGCTTCGTCCGGAATTTCACAACCGAATTCTTCTTCGAAAGCCATAACCAATTCTACTGTATCCAAGCTGTCAGCGCCCAGATCATCGATGAAGCTTGCGGTATCGGTAACTTTAGATTCTTCGACGCCAAGGTGTTCTGCAACAATTTTCTTAACGCGGTTAGCTGTATCAGTCATATGGATAAACCTCAAAAAAATTAAAACAAATTTTCAGACCTCCCGGCCTGTGATTGACTAGTTAGCACAAATTTATATAATTTGACAAGCATTATTTTCAAATGCGGAGGCAAAGCCCGGACAAAAAAGCCCGAAAACGCCGAAAAACCCGCCTTTTCAGCCGCTTAAAAAAGTGGATAAATTGCACACGGATATTTTTTCCGCCGCATAAACGCCGCTTTCTGTTGACAATTCGGCATTAAGGAAATAATCATTATATACAGTTATTCAACTCTGGTTTTAAGGTGAAACAAAATGAAAAAGATTTTCTACATAGTTCTGGTCATCGTCGCCCTGATGGTTATCAGCCGCTTTGTCAAACAGGGCAATCAGACCGTTCCGTCCGAAGTCATTGCCGTTGAAGAAGTTGTCCCCGAGGGCGCCGAAGCTGCCGAAGCGGTCAGCGAAGAAGTCGCCGTCGACGAAAACGGCAACCCGATTGCCGAAGAGGAAACCGTCAGCGAAGCCGAAGCGGTCAGTGTTGAGGAAGCCGCAGACCCGGCCGAGGAAGAAACGCCGGCCGACGCCGTTCCCGCCGAATAAGCCGGTTAAGAATTGTTACAAAAAGGTCATCATTTTTGATGACCTTTTTTATTGTATTTCGAAAAAAAATTCCTATATTAGCACATGAAAATTTATAAGTGGAAAAAAATAACTCTTGTGCAGAATGCACACCAGACAAGCTTGAAAGGAAAAAAGATGAAAGTAGGAATTATAGGTGCCGGCTCCGTAGGTTCGGCAACGGCATTCGCCCTGATTATGAGAGGCGTCGCCCGTAAAGTCGTTTTGATTGACGCCAATGAAAAGAAAGCCCAGGCCGAAGCCATGGACATTGCCCACGCGGCGCCGTTCGCTTATGCCAATAAGGTCAAGGCCGGAACTTATGAAGATTTGAAAGGCGCCGAAGTCGTCATCGTTACCGCCGGAGCCAACCAGAAACCCGGAGAAACCCGCATAGACCTGCTCGGCCGCAATGCCAAAATCTTTGAAAGCATTATTCCCCAGGTTGCCAAATATGCGCCGGACACCATCCTGCTCATTACCTCCAATCCCGCCGACATCATGACCGAAGTCGCCATTAAACTTTCAGGTTTTCCGCGGGAACGCGTCATCGGCAGCGGCACCGTGCTCGACACCTCCCGCTTCCGCACCCTGCTCGGCTACCATCTCGGGGTTTCGCCGAAATCGATTCATGCCAACGTCCTCGGCGAACACGGCGACAGCGAAGTCCTTGCCTGGTCAAACGGCGACGCCGGCTCGGTACAGATTGAAGAACTGGCCCGCATGGAAAACAAACCCTTTACCGCCGATGTCAAGGCGCATATCGACGACTGCGTCCGCAATGCCGCCTACAAGATTATCGACGGCAAAGGCGCCACCTTCTACGGCATTGCCGGCGCGTTGTGCCAAATCTGCCAGGCCATATCCAATAACGAATATGCCATTCTGACCGTATCCACCCACCACGACGACGTCGAAGGCGTCAAAGACGTCTGCCTTTCGCTGCCGACCGTTGTCGGCAAACGCGGCGTCCACGGCATAATCTACCCGAAACTTTCGGAAAGCGAACACAACGACTTGCGTTACAGCGCCCAGAAAATCAAGGAATATTCCGACAAAGCCGTCGAAATCGTTTCCAAAGATCTCGAAGAAGGCCTGAAATCGGCTTAATAACAAATTTCTGGTTTGATTTTATCCTCCTCTTGCCGTATATTGCGCAGAGGAGGATTTTTTATGGTTGAAGTCGTCACGTTCGGATGCAGAATAAACTCTTATGAATCGGAAGTTTTAAAAGAAAAGCTTGCCGCTCTGGACAACGTTGTCATTGTCAACACCTGCGCCGTTACCGGCGAGGCCGAACGCCAGTGCCGGCAGGCCATCCGCAAACTCCGCCGCGAAAACCCGGACGCCCGGATAATCGTTACCGGCTGTGCCGCTCAGATAGCGCCACGCAAATTTGCTTCCATGCCGGAGGTCGATCTGGTACTCGGCAACAGGGAAAAGGCCGAAATCGAAAAATACCTGGCCGGCAGCCTTACCGAAAAAAGCATTGTCGGCGACATTTTTTCTTATGACGACTATGACCGTTACCTGATAACCGGCTTTGAAGGACGCCAGCGCGCCTTTGTTCAAATCCAGCAGGGATGCAGCCACCGCTGCACCTATTGCATCGTTCCCTATGCCCGCGGCAACAACCGCTCGGTAAAGGAAGAAGACATCATCAGTCAGATTCGCGAACTTCTTGGCCGCGGTTTTGGAGAAATCTGTCTGACCGGCGTCGACGCCTGCTCCTACCGCCCGTCTTTCAGCGGCCTGATACAGCATATTCTGGAACAGATTCCCGAACTTCCTTCGCTGCAGTTCGGCTCACTGGACCCGGCTGCCGTCGACGACGATTTTATCGCTCTGGTCGGCAGATACAGAAACGTCCATCCGCATTTTCACCTGTCTGTCCAGTCCGGCGACAACATGATACTAAAAAGGATGCGTCGCCGCCATACCCGCGAAGATGTCATTAAACTTTGCGGCGCCATTCGTCGGGTACGCCCCGAAGCAACGTTCGGCGCCGATTTTATCTGCGGCTTTCCGACCGAAAGCGATGAAAATTTTCAAAACACGCTTAAATTGGTAACGGAAGCAGGCATTACCAGACTGCACGTTTTCCCCTATTCGGAACGTCCGGGAACGCCCGCAGCCCTCATGCCGCAGCTTCCGGTCGAAATCCGCCGGGAACGGGCCCGCATTCTGCGTGAACAGGGAGAAACCGACAATGACTAGCTTTTTGCAGAAATTAGGCTTTGGCCTCAAAAAGTCTTCCGCCAAGCTTACCGGCGGCATCAGCAGCATCTTTACCAAGCGCCGCGTCGACGCCCAAACGCTTGACGAACTTGAAGAACTTCTGATCAGCTCGGACATTGGCGTCCGAGCCAGCGCCAAAATCACCGGCAGCTTTGCCAAACGCCGTTTGAACAAAGACGCCGGCGACACGGAAATCAAAAACGAACTTGCCGCCGACATCGAAGCAATTCTCCAGCCTTGCGAACAGCCGCTGGCAATTGACGATACCCAAAAACCTTTCGTTATTTTGATGGTCGGGGTCAACGGCGCCGGCAAAACCACCACCATCGGCAAACTGGCAGCCAAATTCAAGGCCGGCGGCAAACAGGTCTCGTTTATTGCCGGCGACACCTTCCGCGCCGCCGCCGTCGAGCAGCTTGAAGTCTGGGGGCAACGCTGCGGCATCCGCGTCTTCAAAGGCCCCTCCGGCTGCGACGCCGCCGGTCTTTGTTACGACGGCCTGACGGAAGCTGTCAGGCAAAAAGACGATATTGTTTTTATTGACACTGCCGGAAGACTGCAAAACAAAACCGGCCTGATGGACGAACTGAAAAAAGTCGTCCGCGTCATCGGAAAAGTCCTGCCCAAAGCGCCGCACGCCACTTTGCTGACTATTGACGCCACGACCGGACAAAATGCCCTGTCGCAGGTACAGACCTTTAAGGAAATGGTCGACGTTACCGGCCTTGTCGTTACCAAACTTGACGGTACGGCCAAAGGCGGCATTCTGGTTGCCGTTGCCGAAGAACAGCCCACCCCGATTCATTACATCGGCGTCGGCGAAGGAATTAATGATCTGGACGTCTTCAACGCGGCGGACTACGCCAAAAACCTTTTGGAACTCTGATGATGGAAGACCTTCCCAACCTGGCGGAACAACAAACCCCGCAGTTGCCCGAATACACGGTCAGCGAAATATCGTTTGAAATAAAAAAATTTGTCGAAACCACCTTTAACCGGGTTAAAATCCGAGGCGAAATTTTCGGCGCCAAACGTGCCGATTCCGGCCATTGGTATCTGTCGCTGAAAGATCCGAACGCGGTTCTTTCCGCCGTTATCTGGAAAGGAACAGCCTCCCGTCTCAGTTTCAAACCCGAAGACGGCATGGAAGTCATCGCCACCGGCAAAATAACTACTTTTGCCGGCAAATCCTCTTATCAGCTGGTAATCGAACAAATGGAAATCGCCGGTGCCGGCGCGCTGCTCAAACTTTTGGATGAACGAAAACAGAAATTTGCCGCCGAAGGCCTGTTCGACCCGGCGCACAAAAAACCCGTTCCCTTTCTGCCAGACGTCATCGGCGTCGTCACCTCGGCCAGCGGCGCCGTCATTCGTGACATTATTCACCGCGTTCACGACCGCTTTCCCTGCCGCATTATTGTCTGGCCAACCCCCGTACAGGGCGAAGGAGCCGCCGAAAAAATCGCCGCAGCCGTCAGAGGCTTCAATGCCCTGCCTCGCGGCGGCGCCGTTCCCCGGCCGGACGTCCTGATTGTCGCCCGCGGCGGCGGCAGTCTTGAAGACCTCTGGCCGTTTAACGAAGAAATTGTCATCAGAGCCGTATATGATTCGGAAATTCCGCTTATTTCCGCTGTCGGCCACGAAACGGACACCATGCTGATTGACTACGTCTCCGACCTGCGCGCACCGACCCCGACCGGTGCCGCCGAGTTTGCGGTTCCGGTCAAAGCCGAAATTTCCGCAACGCTCAGTACGGCACAAAGCCGTCTGTCCAACGCCGTTAACCGTTACTTCGAAGAACGTCGCAGCCGGCTTGACGGGTTAAGCCGCGGCATTCCCAATCTGGAACAGATACTTGCCGAAAGCAGACAAAAGCTGGATGACCGCGTCGAACGCCTGCAGCTGGCATTCGGCAACATGCTTAAAAACAAACAAAACCAGATTGCCCAAACCAGCCTGCGCCCGTATTACATTTTGAATATTTTTGAAAAAAAGCAAGAAAATTTAAAGAATTTGTCGCTTAGACTGGATTCAGTTTCAATAGATTCGGTTCTAAGCCGCGGTTTCGCCTGGGTCAGGGACAATCGCCGCCAAACGGTCTACTCCGTTGCGCAGGCGCAGAAAAGTCCGTCGCTGGAAATCCGTTTTATTGACGGCAGTATCAAAACCAAAACGGAACGAAAGAAAAATGACTCTCTACAAGGCGATTTGTTTGACTTGTTTTCTGACGGCGCTGCTCCCTGCCGGGACTGAAGCGCTGGAACTCTGCGGCAAACCGGCGCAGGGCGAAATTCTGAAAGGCTATGCCCCCGGCGCCGAAAAAATTCTGCTTGACGGCCGGGAATATATGCTTTCTCCGTCGGGAAACTTTTTGCTGGCCTTCGGCCGCGACGAAACTCCGGAAAAAAAGCTGACAGTCATCAATGCCAGAGGCGCTGCCAAAGACTATTCCCTGAACGTCACCGCGACCAAATGGGATATTCAGGACATTAAAGGCATCCCGCAGAAAAAAGTTACGCCCTCGGCCGCAGACCAGAAAGAAATCGGCAGGGAGCGCGGCGACCTCAAAAAAGCCCTGGCAGACAAACTAAACAAAAACTACTGGGAAAAAGGCTTTGTTATACCGGTCAAGGGACGTATCAGCGGCCATTTCGGGGGCCAGCGGATAATGAACGGCAGAAAGATGAACCCGCATCAGGGCACAGATATCGCCGCTCCGGAAGGAACCCCGGTCAAAGCCGCGTCAAACGGCATTGTCCGGTTAAGCGGCGGCAATTACTTTTACTCCGGCAACACTGTCGTCATCGACCACGGCCACCGGCTGTTTACCATCTACGCGCATCTGAAAAAAGCTTCCGTCAAACCGGGCGATTATGTCAGACAGGGACAGGTCATCGGCGAAGTCGGCAAAACCGGACGCGTTACCGGCCCGCACCTGCACTGGGGAGCGTCGCTCAACGGCGTGCGCTTCACGCCCGAATCATTATTACATATGAATAACGCTGATTTTTGTTTTAATTTATAAACAATTATTATAAACTTGAAACAAATCGGAGAGCTGATATCGAGGTAGTCATGGAAAACGCGCATAAACAATTGGCTTGGGACAGTTTAACCTGTCTGGTCGTCGATGACGACAAATTCTCGCGGACATTCATCAAAACCGCCCTGTATCAAATCGGCATGAAAAACACCCGCGAAGCCGCGTCTGCCGCGGAAGCCGTCGAACTGCTCAACAGTTTCAAAATAGATATAATTCTCCTCGACCAGCAAATGCCGGGCAAAACCGGCCTCGAACTGGCGCGCGAACTGAAAAACAGCAACAATCCCCACCTGAAAAGCCTGCCCATAATCATGATTACCGTCGACACCAAGGAAAAAACCGTTCTCGACGCACGCAATCTGGGCATACAGGAATATCTGGTCAAACCGATTTCCCCGCTGGCTCTCAAAAAAAGAATTTTAAATGCTTTCGGCATTAAACAGGAAAGAGTGTAAAAAGTGACTAATATACAAATTTTGCTTCTGTCCGCCCTTCAGGGCTTGACGGAATTTCTTCCGGTAAGTTCCTCCGGCCATCTGATTCTTTTTTCAAAATTCACGTCTTTCCCCGATCAGGGATTGGCGCTTGACGTTGCCATGCATGTCGGTTCGATTATGGCCGTCATGATTTACTTTTCGGAAGAAATCTGGATGATGCTCAAAGGCGTCTTCAAAACCTGGTTCATTCCCAATTTCAAAAATGCCGGTTCCAAGCTCTTCTGGCTGATTGTTATCGGAACAATTCCGGCCGTCATCGCCGGACTGGCGCTCAAATCCTACGGCATGGAGTGGCTGAGGGACAGCCGTATCATCGGCTGGACGATTCTGGGATTCGGCATTGTTCTGTTTATTGCCGACAAACTCGGCATGACCATCCGCCAGATAAAACATCTGACCGCCCTCGACGCTCTGCTCATCGGTCTGGCTCAGTGCCTGGCGCTTATTCCCGGCACCAGCCGCTCAGGCATAACCATTACCATGGGACGCTTTCTGGGAATGGAACGCCGCGAAGCCGCCAAGTTTGCCATGTTGCTGTCAATTCCGACCATTGCCGCCGCCGGAATGCTCGTCGGCTGGGAACTTTACACCGCCGGCAATTTTCAGGAAATCATTTACGCCATGGACGGCATAACTTATTCGTTCATCTTCTCCATTCTGGCTATTTACATCATCATGTGGTGGCTAAAGAAATCAACGTTTCTGCCGTTTGTCGTCTATCGCCTTTGCCTGGGAACCTATCTCCTTTTAAATTCTTATGGATATCTTGAAAATTTTTAAAATAAATGCTTGCAATTTATTTTGAAGTGCGTTAAAAGGATATCCGTTGTTAAGCCCTGGTGGCGGAATTGGTAGACGCGCATGCTTCAGGTGCATGTTACCTCAGGTAGTGGAAGTTCGAGTCTTCTCCAGGGCACCAATCTTTACAAGCTCCTATTTTTGATAGGAGCTTGAAGTTTTTTCTCATTGATATTTCAGGATTTTTTCCATCCATAAAAAAGTTCGCAAAAACGATATTTAAAATACGCCTTTTTTCTTCAATTTGCGAACTTTTAAAAATTGCAAAAGAATTTTGGCTGAAATTCAACACCTTATCAATAGCCCGTTCAACAGAGGTATCTGGGGTCTGCAATTTCTCAATTTTGGCTTGAAGCTCAATTTTTGCCGTTTCATATTCAGCATTTTTACTGCGATAGACTTCGGCAGGAACAGTTCCAGCAATCAACAAATCCAGAAGTTTCTTTTGGTTTTCTTCAATATCAGCGAGTTCATTCCGATTCTTTTCCAATTGATAATAGGTATTGCCGTGAGTTGCTTCATACTGTTTTTTCAAACGAACAGCCAGAGCCGCCTTCAAATCATCGTCAAAATGGATTGATGCAAGGGATTTTTCAACATCCTTCAACAAAACCTTTTCGCTGACATTATTGCAGTGTTCGCAGTTTTTCAGGTCGGTGTGTCGCAAATAGACATACTTATCCTTCTTGGTGTATGGCGAAAGCAAACAGCCGCAATGTTTGCAACGAACTAGTCCCCGAAAAATGTAGGGCTCTTTGGTATGTTTTGAAGTCCGTTTAAATTTTCCCGTCCGAACTTCTGTGCATTTATCAAACAGTTCCTTTGAAATGAGCTTTTCATAACAATGGGGATGATACTCTTTGTTATAATACATTACCCCATAGTAAAATGGATTCTGCAAAATATTCGCAAATTGGGATTTTGAAATTGGGTTATGAGCAGTAGTTTTATTCCGCAATCCCCAACTTTTTGATTTTTTAACCAATTCGTCCATAGAGAAAAGCCCTGTGGAATATTCTTCAAACAGTTTTTTGATAAAATGTCCTCGGTCTGGGTCTATGATAATGGTCTTCTTTCCATTCTCATCTCTGGTATTCAAATAGCCTATCGGTGCTGGTCCAGCAAGAAGCCCCTCTTTAAGCATTTTTTCTTCTGCTCTTTTAACATTATCCGCAAGAGCTCCTACATAAGCTTTTGCCATCAATACACACATATCCCACATCACTTTTTGAGTGTTCTTGGTTCTATCATTAACAACCATCGCCTCCCGCAAAAAGTGCAGTTCTATTTTTCCTTGTTCAATCAAGTCATTTAAAATAGGCGTTTCTTTAAAAGAGCGTTGTAACCTATCAACAGCATCAACGACAACAGCTATTCTTTCCCGTTGCTTTTTAACAAAGGTCAGCATTTCATTAAACTGTGGGCGTTTGCCTTTGGTTGAACTTTCAGTGATGTTATATTCTTGAATAATATCAAGATTGTGTCGTTCACAATACCTACGCAGCCTGTCCAGTTGGGCATCCAGAGAAAACCCATCTTCCTGCATCTCCGTTGAAACTCTTGCTAATATAACAGCTTTCATACCCATACTCCTAATTTACCTGTTTTCGTAATTCAATTTCTAGTAACAGAAACAACAACTGGAAAATATCCTCACCAGATTCAATAGCTTTTTTTGTTTCTTTATTTTGATTTTGATAATTTGTGCAAATCATAGTTACCCCATATGGAAGTTGAAACTATATTTGCATTCTGAATATAAATATGGATATGTATTTTTAGAAAAAGAGGATAATGACACCTCATTGAACAAAATAGATACTACATTAAAAGTTTTTAAAAGTCAAATTTCTGCGAACTTTTTTTATTAAATAAAATCAGCATATTAGTAGGAAACATCAAAAAAATAAATTTTTGAGTATTTTGATAAATAAGTTTATCAAAAATATTTTTGCATTCATAAAACCAGATGTGATATTATTTTTTATCAGCAAAAGGTAGTGATGACTTCAAACTTCATCATCACTATTGAAGTTTGAACAGGTATGGAATTCCCCTGTTTTTGCTGATATAGACAAGCAATAGAAAAGCATTAGACGAGCATTAAAAATGGGAAAGAATGTTAAATAACTACTTTCCCCAATATTTATATCACAATTCAGAGAAATACCAAAATGGCTAAAAGTTAGCCATAAATCTAACTATATTTAAATTACTATGAGGACAAAAATGACTGAAATAATATTTAAAAACCGAATAACACAAGAAGCACCCAATATCATTAAACAATTAAAATCCCTTTGGATAGATATGAATTTGGATAAAAAACAAACACAAAATACTCCCAATGGATTATTTGCACTTACATTAAACCCAAATAATTTTGTAGATACAGTAAAATTGGAAAAAGATTTCAAATCAATTTTATCTCATTATTATCATTGGCGGTATGGTTCAAAATGGAAAAAATTAAAACATATTCAAGTCCCATTTCAAGGGATTATAGAAAAACAATCTAATGGCATTAATCATATTCATATTACTATATACCAATATAATATAGAAGAATTGGCTTTGTTTGTGGGGTATATTATAAGAATGTTTAAATCTCTGTATATCAGAGCATCATACAAGATAAAGAAGGTCTATGATATTGATGGCTGGCATAATTATACTTCTCCATTTCCAACCAATAAAGATAAATTCATCAGCAAACAAAGGATTGAAACTCCTACTTATATCTGTTCGGAGTTATTTGATTCAACAATACCTGCATAAAATTGATAAATATCTATATCAGAAATCAAGGAGATTTGATGAATAACAATAAGAAAAATCAATATTTGGAGATGTTTTTGGACATCGCAGATGAGTTATTACAAGAACAAAAAATAAAAAGCCGAAGAGCTTTCAGCAGCCGATATTTGAATAAATGCTCCAATTACATTGGCTCATTAGTTTATCAGGATAAACAGCCAAGTATAGCATCAGGATGGGCTTTGTTTGTGAATTTGAACAGACATAAGCAACTTCCACACTGGCAGAAAAAGTTATCTCAAACACTCTATGATATGGCATTAAAGGACTAATGATGAGAGAAGATATAAATTTTGAAGAACTAATAGATAAAATAGATTTCATACTAAATTCCTCTAAACCTCTGCCTCATTATATGAGAGAGGAACGAGAATTGGCTGAATTGGTGAAACATTTGAAAGAAATTCCCAAATATGAAACTTTAAAGCAGTTTGAACTGCTTTTTGATGTAGAGCCATTTTTGATGCATTTTTTAACATCTACTGATTATACAAAGTTACTAAAAATTACAGATAGAACGACAATGAAGTATAAGCATCTTGATGGATATACACCATTAATGATGATAGTGGTTAATCCGAATATTACCAATTTTGAGAAAACAGTTGTGATTGACAGATTGATAGAAATGGGCTGTGATGTTAACAGACCGAATGATTTTGGTGAAACAGCTTTGATGATGGCAGTCAAAAGAAACAATCGTAAAATGATGGAGTATTTGTTGGAAAATAGTGCAAATCCTAATATTTCTGATAATTTGGGAGTTACACCATTGATGATTGCTACATTTAATTCACAGCTCTATAATATGGCAGTTCTTCGTTTTTTCAATGCTCAACTTGGAGCAACCTGTTCATCTTATGAATTTGATGTTTTTGATATTGCCGAAATAACAAAAATATCAAATACGATGGAAGTTTTAAAAGATTTTCAAAGATATTAATTTAACATATATGTGATAAAACCAGAGTCCTACTCTGGTTTTAGTTTGTGCTCCTGAATATACCTATGTAGTGTCGTCCAAGTGCAGCCCATCAGACGAGCGATTTCAGCCTTGCTGATACCTTTTTCCAATAATTCAACAATCTTGTTATGTTTCTTTTTAAGCTTTTTGTAAGTAAAGCCGTATGGTCTGCCGAGGTGCTTGCCCTCATTTTTCAACCTTTTTAAGCATTCTTTGGTTCGTTGGGAGATGAGTTGTCTCTCAATTTCTGCTACCATAGAAAAGCAAAATAGCATAATCTTACTGTTCAGGTCATTACCAAGTTTATAACTTTCTTTCACTGTGATGATAGTGCATTCTTTTTCCAAACATTGTTGAAGAATACCCATCACTTCAAGCATATTCCTACCAAGACGAGAAATTTCAGTTGTTATGATAACATCATTTTTATTAAGTTTATCTAATAATTTACCTAATTTTCTATCCTTTAAGGGTTTCCTTGAAGATATTGTTTCTTCTATATATTCATTGATTTTTATATTGTGTTTAGCCGCATAACATTCTAACTCAAATCTCTGATTGGCACAATTTTGTTGGTCAGAACTGACCCTGATGTAAGCAAAATTCATTATCTAATCCTTTGATAAATACTATGTTTATTTATCAAAGATATATAAAATAGACGCCCTTTTAGATTATATAGCAAAATCATAAGAACTAAATCTTAAAATTTAAATAAAAAAGGATACTAAACCCACAGAATTATTGAATTTATTGGAGTTCATATGAAGTGACATAAATGTGTTGTTTTTAACTCTCCATAAAAGGGCATTTATGGAGAGTTTAATGACAACACCAATATTATCATTCAGTGATGTATTAGAAAAGTTTAGAAGAGAAGCATTCTCTGAAAGAGATAAAGGTGCAAGATTTGAACTATTGATGAAGAAGTATATGTTGTCAGAACCAACATATGAAGGAAGATTTAAGCAGATATGGCTATGGAATGAGTTTCCGTATAGAAAAAATTTCAGTGGTAAAGATACTGGAATTGATTTGGTTGCACAGACAGTTGAAGGTGATTATTGGGCTATTCAATGTAAATGTTATGATGAAAGTGCAAGAATTGATAAAGCAGGTGTAGATAGTTTCTTATCCACATCAAGCAAGAGTTTTCTCAATGAGAATATGGAAACTGTTCAATTTAGCCAAAGATTATGGATTTCCACAACCAATAACTGGAACAGTGAAGCAGAAAACACCATAAAGAATCAGAATCCCCCGCTTATTAGAATAAGTTTAACAGATTTGGAAAACTCCAATGTTGATTGGGATAAGTTGGTAAATGGAGAAGAAGGCAAATCCGCAAGAAAACAAAAGAAAACCCCAAGAGAGCACCAGAATAAAGCAATTTCCAATGTAAATGAGCATTTTAAGAATAATGACAGAGGCAAGTTAATAATGGCTTGTGGCTGTGGTAAAACATATACATCATTAAAAATTGCCGAGAAAGAGACAAATAATAAGGGATTAGTGCTATTTTTAGTTCCCTCAATAGCTTTATTAGGACAGACTTTGAGAGAATGGTGTACAGAAGCAGAAAAGCCAATTTATCCGATTTGCATTTGTTCAGACCCTGCAATTACCAAAAAAACAGATAATGATGATATGAGTGTGGTAGATTTGGCTTTACCAGCATCAACCAATGTTCCCAATATCATCCGTCAATATGAATTAGCCAAGCAACAGCATACAGAGGGAATGATTGTTGTATTCTCCACATATCAATCAATTGATGTGATTTCCCAAGCCCAAGAAGGCATAAACAAAAGAGAAAAGGATTCTTGTATATTTGATTTGGTAATTTGTGATGAAGCCCATAGGACGACTGGGGTTATATTAAGAGATAAAGAAGAAGCAGCGTTTACCAAGGTTCATAGTAATGATTGCATTGTTGCCAAAAAAAGAATGTATATGACAGCTACCCCAAGATTATATACAGATGCCAGCAAACAAAAAGCACAAGCCAATGATGCAATATTGTGTTCAATGGATGATGAAAATATCTATGGACAAGAAATGTATAGAATTGGATTTGGTGAGGCTGTATCTAAAAATTTATTGGCAGATTATAAGGTGTTGATATTAACCTTGAAAGAAGAACAAATACCAACAGCTTTGCAAAATGTTATTTCAGACAAGAGCAATGAAATCAATACCGATGATATTAGTAAGCTGATTGGTTGTATAAATGCTTTATCTAAAAGGGTTTTATCTACTGATGAAGCATTTAATGATGATAAATCACCTATGACAAAAGCAGTTGCATTCTGCCAAAATATTAAGGTTTCACAAAAAATCAGTGGAATGTTTAATAATCATAAAGATGCCTATTATGACAGTTTAACCCAAGAAGAAAGAAGCCAATTAGTTGGGGTTGAAGCCAAGCATATTGATGGAACAATAGGAGCAAGCCAAAGAGATGAGCTACTATCTTGGTTGAAAAATACTCCAAAAGACAGCAATGAATGTCATATATTGACCAATGTTAAGTGTTTATCCGAAGGTGTTGATGTTCCATCGCTTGATGCGGTTATGTTTTTATCTGCCAAAAATAGCCAAGTTGATGTGGTGCAATCCGTTGGCAGAGTTATGAGAACAGCCCCTAATAAAAAATATGGCTATATAATTATTCCTATTGTTGTTCCATCAGGCGTAAAGCCAGAAGAAGCATTAGATGATAATGAGAGATATAAGGTTGTTTGGACTGTTCTCAATGCGTTAAGAGCACACGATGACAGATTTAATGCAGGAATCAATAAAATTGATTTAAATAAAAAGAAGAATAACAAGATTATTGTTGGTGGAATTGGTAGCAGAGCAACAGATTCTGATGATGATACAAGAAGCTCAACACCAGAAGAAACACAATTATCTTTGCCATTACCAGAGATAGACCAATTGCAAAATGCCATTTATGCCAAAATGGTGCAAAAGGTCGGCAACAAGAGATATTGGGTTCAATGGGCGCAAGATGTTGCACAGATTGCACAAAGATATATTGAGAGAATTAACTTACTTATCGCAACAGATGGCAAGCATAAAAAAGCATTTGAGAGTTTATTGAAGGGTTTGCAAAAGAATATTAACCCATCTGTGTCAAAAGATGAGGTTATACAGATGTTGGCTCAACATCTGATAACCCAACCTGTATTTGAGGCATTATTTGAGAATTATTCATTTGTGCAGAATAATGCCGTATCTAAATCTTTGCAGAAAATGATTGATTTGCTTGAAGAACAAGCAATGGATAAAGATGCTGAAACCTTAAATAAATTCTATGAATCAGTAAAAGAAAGGGTTGAAGGCATTGATAATACAGAAGGTAAGCAAAAGATTATAGTTGAATTATATGACAAGTTCTTCAAAACAGCATTTCCAAAGGTGGTTGAACAATTAGGCATTGTTTATACACCTGTTGAAGTCGTTGATTTTATCAATCATTCGGTAGCAAAAGTTTTGAAAAAAGAGTTCAATCGCAATCTTTCGGACGAGAATGTCCATATTCTTGACCCATTCACAGGCACGGGAACATTCATTACCAGATTGATACAAACAGGTTTAATTGATAAAGAAGCACTTCCTCGTAAATATGCAAAGGAACTCCACGCTAACGAAATAGTATTGCTCGCATATTACATCGCCTCTATCAATATTGAAAATGCTTATCACGATGCGGTAGGTCAGGAGAACGGATACAAACCGTTTAACGGTATCTGCCTAACCGATACTTTCCAATTAGGTGAAGCTGATGAGGCAGATGAACTTTTCTCTGATATGCTACCACAAAACTCTGAACGGGTTATTGAGCAAAAGAAATTACCAGTCAGAGTTATTATCGGTAATCCTCCATACTCTGCCAAACAAAAATCTGCAAATGATAATGCTCAAAATCAAAAATACCCCAAATTAGATAATAGAGTTGAAGAAACTTATGCTAAAAATGGAACTGCTACCAATAAAAATGCTTTATATGACAGTTATATAAAGGCATTTAGATGGTCATCTGATAGATTAGATAATCAAAATGGAGGCATAGTTGCATTTATAACCAATAGTGGTTGGATAGAATCTAATTCAATGGATGGATTTAGAAAATGTTTAGAACAAGAGTTTAGTTCTATTCATATATTTAATTTAAGAGGAGCAATTAGAGGAAAATCCAAAGATGCATCAGCCAGAGAAGGGCAAAATGTGTTTGATATTATGACTGGTGTTGCTATCACAATACTTGTTAAGAAACCTAATAAAAATCTAGATGAAAAAGCGTCTATTTATTACTATGATATTGGTGATTACCTAAAAAGAACTGATAAATTAGAGATATTAAAACATTTTAAGGGTATCAATAATTCTAAAATAGAATGGAAGGTATTAAAACCTAATGAGCATAATGATTGGCTAAATCAACGCAGTGATTTATTTAGTTCTTTTATACCTCTTGGCGATAAGGAAGATAAGACAAATACTACAACTGTATTTGTTCCTTACTATTCTAATGGTTTAAAAACCCAAAGAGACGCTTGGTGCTATAATTCATCAAAGAAAGCACTGGAAAACAACATAAAAACAACTATTGATTTCTATAATGAACAAAGAAGATTGTATTCTCAATATGGCAAAGATGTAAAAAAATACGCCTCTATGGATTCTACAAAAATAAGTTGGTCAGATGGTTTATTTGATAAATTAAAAAGAGGGGATACGATAACATTTGATGTAAAATCTATCGTGGAAAGTGTTTATAGACCATTTTCAAAACAATACCTTTATTTCAATAGAGATTTAAATGAAAGGGTATATCAACAACCAAAATCTTATCCAACCCCTGAACATAAAAATATATGCATTTGTTTATCTGGTTTAAGTGCTAAAAAAGATTATACTTGTTTTATTAGCAATATTATACCAGATTTAAATATTATGGAGGCAGGCTCTCAATGTTTCCCATTATATTACTATGAGGAAAATAAAGGAAATATAGGAACTTTATTTGACCAAGGTAAAGAAAATTACATCAGAAGAGATGGTCTTACAGATTTTATATTAGAACAATGCAGAGCCAGATATGGTCATAAGATAGTTAAAGAAGATATATTTTACTATGTCTATGGTCTATTGCACTCCAAAGATTATCGTGAGCAATTTGCAGCCGATTTGAAGAAAATGCTACCCAGAATACCTCTTGTTGATGTTCCAGCTGATTTTTGGGCATTTAGCAAGGCAGGTCGTGATTTGGCAGAACTACATTTGAACTATGAAACTGTGCCTGCTTATCCAGATGTTAATGTTATTGGAGCAGAAACCGAGAAATTCCGAGTAGAAAAACTGACCTTTGGTAAAAATGGCAAGGAAGTTGATAAGTCTGTTATCGTCTATAATTCATACATCCGCATAGAAAATATTCCATTAGAGGCATACGATTATGTGGTCAATGGAAAATCGGCGATTGAATGGATTATGGACAGATACCAAGTCAAGACAGATAAAGACAGCAGCATCACCAATGACCCGAATGATTGGGGATTAGAACACAATAACCCACGCTATATCCTTGACTTGATTTTATCCATTATAACAGTTAGTATGGCAACCAATGAGATTGTTAAAAGATTGCCTAAACTGGATTTGAAGTAATATGGATATATGCGGGTTTTTATCTGATTTATTAGGTAAAGAGTTCAAAGAGAAAGAACCTATTGCCAATACAGCAATAGAACAAGTATCTACACCCTTACCATCAATAGATTGTAAATTAGATGAAAGCCAACAAGAATTATTTGACCTAATAGAGAATACAACCCAAAATATCTTCATTCAAGGTCAAGCAGGTAGTGGTAAATCAACATTTATCAACTACTTAAAAGCATATTCAAGCAAAAGAATCAGAGTTGTATGCCCAACAGCAGTTGCAGCCATAAATATTGGTGGTTCAACCATACATTCCTTATTTAATTTGCCATTATCAGATTTTTTTATATTTGATGAGTTAATTAAAACCCCAAGAAAGAAACTAAAATCAATTTTATTAAAGACAGATTTGCTAATTATTGATGAAGTATCTATGGTTAGACCTGATATGTTGGATGCAATTGACTTATTATCAAGAGAATTAAAAGAAAAAGATGCTCCATTTGGTGGATTACAATTGTTATTGGTCGGAGATTTATGCCAATTGCCACCAGTAATAAAATCTAATACATATGATGTATTCAAAAGGACATATGGTTATAGAATGCCATATTTTTTTGATTCCAATGCTTATAAAAATGGTAATTTTAAGAAAATTGAACTTACAAGGGTATATAGACAAGAGGATACAGAGTTATTAGAAAACCTAATAAACATCAGAAAAAATATCAATATTGAGGATTCTGTTGCTTATTTTAATACTTGTAAAATAACAGATGAGAATATTTTAAATACAGCAATAACAATAACACCATATAGAAATATAGCAGAAAATATAAATCAGAAGAGATTGGGAGATTTGCCAACAGAGGTTCATACTTATGTATGTCAGACCAAAGATTCATTTGATGATGCCAAAGATGCACCAGCACCAAGAGTATTAACCTTAAAAGTTGGTGCATTAGTTATATTTAATAAGAATAACAGCCCTATATGGATAAATGGAACAAGTGGTATTGTTGAAGAGTTAGAAGAAGATGTTATTAAGGTAAGAATCCTAAATAATGACACAGTTGTTCCAGTTAAAAGGGAAGAATGGAAAAATTATGCCTATGATTATGATAGGGATACTGGAACAGTTATAGAAAAAGAAATTGGGTCATTTATTCAGTTCCCATTGCAATTGGGGTATGCTCTAACTATTCATAAAGCACAAGGTAAGACATTGGATAAAGTTATTATAGAAATGAGTAAGGGTGCATTTGCATCTGGTCAATTATATGTTGCTTTAAGTAGAACAAGGCATAAAGCAGATATTCATATCCCTAAAAGAATTGATGAATCAGATGCTATAATAGATGACAGAATTGTTGAGTTTTTAGGATAAGAAAAAGCACGGAAATGGAAGTTCTGTGCTTTTTGTGTGATTTTTCTTAAAATTTAATTTTTCAAATAACTATACACTGTCGGACGGGTTATTCCAAACTGTTTGGCTATACGAGCTATCGGCATACCTTGTTTATGAAGAGTATTTAATTCTGCTACTTGCTCATTGGTAAGTTTATTTTTCCCACCTTTATATTTTCCTTTAATTTTAGCCAATGCGATACCTTCTCTTTGTCTTTCAAGAAGGATTCCCCTTTCAAGCTCTGCAACTGCTCCCAACATCGTCATCATCATTTTCTGATACGGGTCTTGTTTTTCATTTCCTTTAAATGTCAAGTTTTCTTTATGAAAAATAATTGTTGCTCCTTTGGCGGTAATTTCTTCAACAAGATTTAACAAATCACGAGTATTGCGAGCTAAACGGCTCATTTCGTGAATATTAATGATATCACCAGAGCGGATATTTGACAGCATCGCCTGCAATTGGGGGCGGTTGGTATCCTTACCACTAGCCTTTTCTTCATATACCCTATCACAAACGACATCTCGTAACTGCCGTTCAGTATTTTGTTCAACTGTTGAAACGCGTATATAATTAAAAATCATTGCTAAACCCTTAAAATGTAAAATCTATGTTCAAGAATATATTTTACAAATGTAAAATTGTCAAGCAAAACAATTTAGATTTTACACTTTTGAAGATGTAAAAATAGGGTATAGTCGGATTTAATAATTTTTATTTAGTCCTCTTTGAAAAAAATAAGAAGCCAGCACAGTCAATTACAAATCTTTTAATTTTTCAGCAAGGAAATCAATTCATAGTGGTTATTTCATAATCTAAATAGACTTTTATATATTTTGAATGTAATCTAATTATATAGTTTATTTGTTGGCGGAGGAGCTTATGAAAGAAAAAAACAACAAATCTGTAACATTGAGAGCGTTTAGTATTAGATGCTCCAAATTATCAAGTAACAAAAGTGATTATATTGAAAAATTAAAAGAAAAATTAGAAAATACTGTCGTTAATGATAGAAGAATGAGATTAAGCCAACAAGACCCTAAAAAAGAAGAAGATTTAATTTCATATTATAATACCAATAATGAAAAAAATATTTTATTTGGCACTATGTTGCGAATTACTCCTGGTGGGGATGTTGCCCATATTACAAATGAGTTGTTCAAAAATAAAAGTTTTACTATTGACGAATTAGTCAATACGAAACACGACAATTATGCTGCTGTTTATCGTGGACATTATTATTTTTGTATGGATGATAAACACTTAATCACTAATTTACCCACAAATAAAACCATAACTAGATTACAAACTTACGTAAACTTTTTATTATCATCAGAAGATTTTGAACTGACCCCTATAATTATTTCATCGCCTGAAAACAAGTTGAGCGATTTGAAACGCATTACAGTAAAGAATCCTTTTACAGACACACTTAAAAAGAATAGAACAGAAAATAAATCAATTCGTATTGATAAAAATTTATTTGAGATTGTAAAAGGTTTATTCAAAGACACTCAAAACTTAGATGATGTAGATTTATCCCAAATTATTTCGGCAGAATTAATTCTAAAACTTACTAAACCAAGAAGAATGAGTGAAGAAGAATATCAGCGACTTTATGGGGCATACTTAAAACCTATTAGTGATATTGACAATATTTCATTTAAAGATAAGAATGGGAAACAAATAAAGGGAAAAGATGTCTTAAAAACTAAAAATGTAGATATAGAAATAACAGAAACAGGAGAACTCGTTGAACCTCAACTCAATCAAGAGATGATTAAGTTCTTAAATGAGCTAAAAGAATGAAACATTTAACTAGATTTTTTTTATTAATCCTTATTACAGGTGGATTTAGCTATATGTTAGATACCCCCTTAAAAGAAGGGTTAATTTCAACATTATATAATGTTTCTGGCATTATGTTTTCCATCGGTTTAGGACTTATTGTTAGTTTTAACCTATCTGGCATAAGAAATAGAGAATATATTAAAGAAATAAGAAAGAATATTGCAAATATCCGCGATATTTTTATTAGTTATTTTATTATTTCTACATTAATTTATATAACCTATTCATATATTGAGGTTATAGATTTTAGATATAAATCCTTTTACATAAAACTTGACGGTTCTGTTTTCGCTTGTGCACTTTTACTATTTTCAATTGTGTATTTTACTATAAACTTCTTATCAATTCAAAAACTAAATGATGAAATTTTTGATAGAATTACAGAGGAACAAGAACAAAAATAAGATAATCGCAATTACCATCACAAGTTAATTTTTTATTTTATGTTTAAGCAGTTTTTTAATAATGCTATGCATATTGGTATAAGGGCAACTAGCTTCTTCTAATTCCAAATTATCAGCATTAGCAATTGCAGAATCCAAATTATCGTTCAAATCATTAAAAATATCTGTTTTTGCCTTCAATTGCTTAACTGTATACTGGGTTTGAAACTTCTTATTATATTCGGATTGGAATGTTTCACAGCATTCTTTGGCATCTCTAAACGGCTGATTGGTTTTCTTCAAATGCAATAAAAGCCAATATTCATAACAAGGAACAGAAACAGCATCTACAAAACCTGCTTTTCTACATTGCTGAATAGCTTTCTTAAATTTTTCATCATCACAATCGTCTTTATCAAAAAGACAATAAATTTGTACGGTTCCTTCGTCTTTAAACAGTTTCTGCTTTTCTTTTGCACTTTTTAAAACATTTTCAGGGCTTGTCCCATCTGCTTCTTCGGCTTTAATATTAATACCTTTGGCTCTCCCTAATCCCTGCATATAGTATTTTGAAGATTTACTGTCCTCACAAATAAACAGATGCAAGGGGCGTAATTGTTTATTTCTTTGAGGTCTTGCCATTGTTTAGTCTCCATTGATATTTGGGATAGCCCCAAAGATGCCATACATATATTCGTTATAAAAAGCACCTTTTTTTCTTTTGATTTGTTTGAAATCACTCAAAGAATATAAATCGCTGGAATAACCATTTTCCTTGGATACAAACCAAATTTGGTCTCTGGTAAGATGCTCTCCATCCATCAAATAGTGAGCGTGAGAAGTGAAGATAAGCTGTGCTCCTTTCGGATTCGTTTCTGGATTATTAAATAAGCTAACTAAGTATTTTACCAAATGAGGATGTAAGGATTTATCCAATTCATCCGCAAACAATATCCTCCCCCCTTTTAAAACTTCTATCAAATCTTTTGACAAATCTAAAAGAGTTTTGGTTCCCGCAGATTCTTCTGCTTCAAAATCAAAAATTATATCTTTTCCGACTTCATTTGTATGTATTGATTTCAAGGATTGTCCTACATACAGCAATTTACTAATATTAATTCCTGCTTTATTAAGAAATTTAGTTTTCTCTCCCAAATCATCCGACTCTGTTGAATAAATATTCGTTGTCAGCTCAAATTGTTCGTTCACATATATATGAATATCGTTGGAAAACCATTGATATATATCGTGAATAAATTTATTTTGAGTGTTTCTATTATTAATCAATTCACTAACAAGAAGCCTCGTTTTAATAGTCTGTTCAGCAATATTCTTATCAATGCCACACGGACTGTTAAATTCAGTTAAAGTTCTCTTGAATAAGCATTTTTCTCTTTTATCCGCTTGTAATTCATTGTAATAGGCTTCTTCTCTAACAATTGCTTTTTTATTAAGTTCTATAAAATATCTATATACATTCCTGTTTTTAATAAATTCAATTTCAAAAAGAGCATTATTTTGTGTATCAGCCAATTTATATTCTAACCCATATATATTGGAATCAGTTGAATTCCGATAACTTTTTGTTATCAAAAACTTTAATGCAAGCATTGCTTCAATAAAATTAGACTTACCAGAAGCATTCGCTCCAAAAATTGCTGATGTTCTATAAACACAAGGTGCTTTTTTATAGCCAGTTTCAATAGCATTGCTAATGGAACCATTATTAGTTAATGGCTCCATTGAAAATTCAGCCTCGTCTTTAAAACTTTTGAAATTACTAAACTTAAAGTTCACCAGCATATAATCACCATTCTTTGCTTAAAATTTACACAGATTTATAGATAATATAGATAACACTTCAAAATAAGTCAACAAATACTTTATTTTGTTGCTCAATACCAATTTTAGAAAAAAACTAATATTGGTAAAAATCTAAAATAGAAATTGATTTTTACATCTTCTGATGCTATATTCTATTTTAGAAAATGTCTAATATTGGTAATTTTCTAAAATGAGAGGATGATATGGAAGTCAAAAGAGAATATTATTTAAACCAATTAATATCCCATAAACACAATGGACTGATTAAAATTATCAGCGGCATCAGAAGATGTGGCAAATCTTATCTGCTTTCCGAATTATTCAGAAAGCACTTGTTGGCAGAAGGTGTTAAAGAAGACCATATTATCCATATCGCTCTTGATGATTATGAAAAAAAACAATATCGCAATCCTGATAATTGCTATCAGTATGTCAAATCCAGCATAAAAGATGATGAAATGTATTATCTGTTGCTTGATGAAGTGCAAATGATGGATAGTTTTGAAGATGTTTTAAATGGATTTCTGCATATTAAAAATTTAGATGTTTATGTAACAGGCAGCAATTCAAAATTCCTTTCTTCTGATGTTGTCACAGAATTCCGTGGTAGAGGAGATGAAATCAGAGTCTATCCATTCAGTTTTGCCGAATTCTATTCAGTTATTGGTGGAGATTGGAGCGATGCTTGGCGAGAATATTATACATATGGTGGAATGCCTTTAATATTATCAAAAAAAACAGATGAAGAAAAAGCCAAATATTTACAAGATTTATTCAAAGAAACCTATATCAGAGATATTGAAGAACGAAATAAAATTAAAAACAATGATGAACTGGAAGAATTGATAAATGTCCTTGCTTCTGGAATTGGCTGTTTAACTAATCCTCAAAAATTAGTAAGCACTTTTAACAGTGTGAAACATATTGGTATTTCTCTTCCCACAATTAAGCAGTATTTGGACTACTTGCAGGATTCGTTCATTATCAACAAAGTCTTACGATATGATATAAAAGGTAAAAAATATATCAGCACACCATCAAAATACTATTTCACCGATATTGGGTTGCGAAATGCCAGACTCAATTTTCGCCAACAGGAAGAAACTCACATTATGGAAAATATCATCTATAATGAACTGAATATCAGGGGCTATGAAGTAGATGTTGGTGAAATCGGAATTTTAGAAAAAAATAGAACAGGATATACAGAGAAAAAGATTGAAGTTGATTTTGTAGCAAGTAAAGGCAGCAAAAAATATTACATTCAGTCGGTTCTGATAATGCCTACCGAAGAAAAGAAAGCCCAAGAAGAAAGACCGTTACTTAAAATTGCCGATTCGTTTAAGAAAATCATTATCGTTAAAGACAATATCAAACCCTACCACGATGATAATGGAATTGGTTTCATCGGCTTAAAAGATTTCTTATTAGATATGAACAGTTTAGATTTCTAAAAGTCCATTTGCTTCATAAATCCCGACTAATTTATCACCCAATGCTAAAATAGTCGGAATTTTTGTTGTTTCCATTTTAGAAAATATCAAATATTGGAGATTTTCTAAAATAGAATAAAAATTTTATAAATTTCCTTATCGGTAAATTTTGGAGTTTTTGAATATCTTTTGAGTTAAAAATTTCCCTATCGGTAAAGTTTAGATTTAAAAGTAAAAATAACAGAATTAAGCGCGATTCTCCGCAAAAATCACGCAAAGAGTCGCATTTATTAAGGCAAATTACTCAAAATAATTTAATTTGAAGCAGAAAGATTTGTTTCACTTGCAATCCAATCCCTTATGAAACGTCCTACTTTTGAGACGTTTTCCTTCTTTTCCTCTTTGGCTGAAACATCAATTTTATTTGTTTCAGTTTCAATCCAATCAATCACCCACACCTGCGTTTTATTAGACATCTTCTTTTCTCCTTTGTTTAAGATTTTAGTGTTTAGATTTTCCATTATTTTTCTCCTTAAAAGTTCGTTATTCATTTAATTGTTTTTGTATTACAGTTATTTAAAGCCACCATAACAGGCATCTTCATTGTGTTATGTCATTGTCTGCCCTCCGTTGAGTTTTCATTTTTCCATTCTTTTATATCAATACTTTCATCAACAATAGAGTTCAGCAATTCATCAACTCTGGTGCACCATAATAAAAACAGACCCCTAACGGGTCTTTTTTTTATGGTAAAAGCACTTGCTAGTTTGTAACGCCGCAACAGTGAGCTAAAAAATGTTACAAATACTTTGCAAAAGCAAAATTATTGAACCTAACGGCGAAATTTACGGGTAGAACATAACCTTTACAGTCTCCTAAATTTGATAGGCGGTAAGGTTTTTATGATATAATTTAATTTAAAATTAAAATAATGGGAGCAACAAATTGCTCCCTCATCTTACGGCATTTCCAGCCTTATTATATATGTGTTGACCGTCTAATTAATCTCTGAAAAAAATTACGTCATTCACATAACACCTAATATTATGCCGATATTATTGTTGAAATGTCAATAGTTATATTATAGCCTATATCAAGTTGCTTGCATATACGGGAGATAGCCATGAAATATCGTCTAGGCCTTGATTTGGGTGTTGGTTCAATAGGAAGTGCAGTCATTGAGCTTGACAATGAAAATAATGCAAAAGATATTATTGATGCAGGTGTCCGTATTTTTGAAGTTTCAGAAGGAGCCGAGGAGAGAAGACTTAAAAGAACAGCCCGCAAGAATTTGGTCAGAACAAAAAAACGGTTGGAGCTCTTAGCTAAAAAGCTTTTTGAAAATGGCTTATGGCCGAATGAAAATCCTGAAGGAACCGATAAACTAAAAAGCAAATCTCCTTATAAAATCAGAACAGATGCCCTAAACGAAAAATTGGCAAGCCCTTATTATGTCGGACGAGCCATTTTGCATATAGCCAAACATCGCGGAGCAGGTTTTGTCTCGGCCAGTGAAGAAACAGAAGAGGAAATCTTAGAAGAGGGTGAAAAGTCAAAAGCTAAAAAGTCTTCTTATGATATGATGCAGCATCACCTGAAAGAAACAAATTCCAGAACCATCGGCGAATTTTTTTATAATAAAATAATCTCCGGCAAAGGAAACGATAAAACCGTTCGCCAGAAAAAATATGCTATTGAAAAAAATATTGTAGATTACGCAATCCCTCGCTACCTGGTTAAAGATGAGTTTAATAAAATTTGGGATAAACAAGCCGAATTTTATCCGCAAATGAAAAAAGAAAATCTAAAAAAAGAAATTTACGACATTTTATTTTATGAACGTCCGGCAGCGCCTTACGCTACAGGTAAATGCATTTATTTCAGAGAAGAAGACCGTTTGTTAAAAGCCCACCCGTTATCGGAAATGCGTCGTATTTATGAAGAAGTCAACAACATCCGCATTTTAAACGATATGAACAAAAGAAAATTAACCTTGGAAGAAAGAGATTCTATCGTTAATAAACTATTGCTGAAAGGGCAAAATGCAGGTAAACAGGCAATAAAAAAATTGCTCAATTTGTCAGCCCAACACAAAATTTCTTTGGTTGATGACAGAGTAATCAAGGCCTATTTATATTCTCGTCCCGAATTTGCAAATAACAAACATTTGCAGAATATGAACGAAAATGAGCTTTCATCTTTTATTGAATTTTTGGCCGAACCTAAAATGTCCAAGGATAAAAATGCTCGTTTATACAACGAAGATGCGTTAATCGAATATCTTAAACCTATTCTGAAGATTGATGACGAAAAAGAAATCGGCAACCTTTTAACCAAACTGCCCAAAGGGCGGGGAATGTTGGGTATAAGCGCCACCAAAATTATTCTCGAAAAATTAAAAGAAGATGTAGTAACACATCGTGAAATTACCGACAAATTGGCGGAAACGGATAAACGATTTATGGCAGAGGAAGAAATCGCTCGCCAGAATCAGGGAAAATGTTTTCAGCTTCCCTATTATGGAGAAATTTTACAAACAGATACGGCTCCGCTTCCGCCCTTAATGATAAATAACAACAAAAGCCTTAACCCTGATGAGATAAAATGGGGCAAAATCGCCAATCCTGCCGTACATATGATTCTCAATCAAATTCGCCAGGTTGTTAACGAAATTATCAAAATTTATGGCAAGCCTTATGACATCAATATTGAGCTTGGTCGTGATGTCGGTATGTCAACAAAGAAGAAAAAAGAATTTGAAAACCGGCAAAAACAAAATGAAAAGCTTAATGAAGAAGCTAAAAATTATCTAAAAGAACATAAAATTGCCATAAACAATAAAAATATTTTAAAATATAAATTAGCCAAAGAGCAAGGCTGGAAAGATGCCTATAACCCCACACAAAATATTTCTTCTGTATTTACGGGTATGGAAATTGAGCATATTATTCCCCAAGCCAAAGGCGGAACAGATACATATAACAACCTCTGTTTAGTTAACTGCAACGATAACTTAAACAAAAGCGACCGATATGCCTATGAATATTTCGAAGAAACAAAAACACAAGAAGAAATAAGAGAAATTTTAAAAAATGCTCGTTCCCGCACCCCTGAGAAATCCTGGCGATTTGAAGCTGATGCTCGTGAAAAGTATGAAGAAAGCGGCGATAAAGAAGAGAGCACGCGTTATCTGACGGATACCCGCTATGTGGCAAAAATGGCACAGCGATATTTGCGGGCCATTGTCGATTGCTCTGATTGTGACGAAGTTATGCAAACTCGTATTTTGGCGGTCAAAGGCGGACAAACGGCCAAATTGCGCCAACATTGGAATTTATATGGCCTGGAATATGATTTGATGGGACTTGATATTCCAAGATATGTCGATTGCTCTCCTTACTGGCTGGAATTGAATACCGGCGAAATTATAGAGGGAATAAACAAACCTGATATTGATGGCAAATGGAAGTTTTTTGATAAGGCAAAAAATAAAGAATGGCAACCCAAACCGCGTATTGACCACCGACATCACGCCATGGACGCCATAACGGTTGCTTGTGCAAACCGTGGATTGATTCAAAAAATGGCAGAAGAAAATGACATTAACAAAATTCATTATCCTTTGCCCTTAACTTCCGTTAAATCTGTAGCCGATTTCAGGCGAAAAGTTATTTCCTGCCTAAAAGATGTCAAAGTTTCGCACAAACCTAATCACAGCAAAGCCGGACAATTCCATAAAGAAACAGGTAGAACCGTTTTGTGTCAAAACCCTGATGACCCAAATTCTTTAATCACCGTTTATTCTCGCAAAATTTTACAAGTGGTAAAATCGGCCAAAGATTTAACGAAACTGCTTATTCCCGAAACAATAAAAAATGAATGGCACGAAGATATTGCAGAGCATAAAGCTAAACAGGCTAAGTTAGTACAAGATTTTGAACTCTATATGAATACGGCGGAACAAATTTTAATTGCCGAAAATGAGCAAGGCATGGCCGAAGGTAAAAAGGAAATCAAAATTACCGAAGGAAGAATTTTGTTAAAAGCGTTCCGCATTATCCAAGATAAAGGCTTATGGAAAGGCGATAAATTCAGATGTTATTCCAACAGCTCATCTATGATAAATATTCCCAAACATGGTGTCGCTTATGAGGCTCAAAACAACCATTGCGTAGATTTTTACCAAAAAAACGGTAAAATCGGTTGGGAAGTTATTAAGCGCTTTGATGCAAACCAGGCAGATTTTGAACCTCAATGGCAAAAAGAAGGCGGAAAAATTATCTGGTCTGTCCAACAAGGAGATATTTTAGAACTTGATACGCCTGATGAATGGAAACAATATACCGATAAAGAAAGATGTTTGGCAAAAGTGAAGAAGTTTAGTGATGGTGCTGTTACTATTGATTTTGTTAGCGATGCCCGTATGACTTCGCCTAAAGATAAAAATTTGCAATATATGTTTGTTGATAGTCTTGTAAATAGAGGATTAAGTTATTTTACAAACAACAAAGCACGTAAAATTGAATTGACACCATTCGGCAAAATCAAAAAGAAACATAAGGTTCTTTGGAATGGCACGAAGACGGCGGCTTGAAACTCTGACAGGATGGTCAATGATGTGGATAATCTGTATGTTTGACATTCCTGTTCGTACCAAAACCGAAATGCGCAAAGCAACAAGATTTCGCAATCTATTACTCGATAACGGTTTCGTGATGAAACAATTTTCGGTATATATTAAGCCGGTTAAAAGTTTATCCGTCGGACAAACAACCACGAAAAAACTTGCAAAATTTATTCCTGATAATTCATCAGTGTCATTCATCTACATTACGGATAAACAATATCTGATGACGGAAAATTATTTAGGCAAGAATTTTGAAGAAAATGAAGAAGAGATTCGCGAAAAAAATGGTCAATTATTGTTGTTTTAAGCATAAAAAAATGTGTTTTTAAAGCTAAAACAAGGCCTTGAAATTGTTTTATTTCAAGGCCTTATGCTATTAGATAAAGTATCAGAGATTAACTAGACGGTCAACTATAACGAGAAGATGGCAAAGGCCTAGGTTCATTCAAAAGTATCAGAGATTAACTAGACGGTCAACTATAACAGATATTACGAGGATAAAACGTTTGATGATAAAGTATCAGAGATTAACTAGACGGTCAACTATAACTGCGGCCAATGTATAGCTTGTCGACTTAATAAAGTATCAGAGATTAACTAGACGGTCAACTATAACAAACGAATATAATAAGCCTGTTAATCAGATAAAGTATCAGAGATTAACTAGACGGTCAACTATAACTACTCGTCGTCGTCGTACGCGGTTTATTCGAAAGTATCAGAGATTAACTAGACGGTCAACTATAACTTATCATTACATCATCTTTGGCTTATCGTGAAAGTATCAGAGATTAACTAGACGGTCAACTATAACAACGTCGACCAAAATGCTGTCATATTCCTGAAAGTATCAGAGATTAACTAGACGGTCAACTATAACAAGGAACCTGTCTAACAAATTCCGCATTAAAAAGTATCAGAGATTAACTAGACGGTCAACTATAACGGATAGCGCGGCATATGTGGCTAAATATCAAAAGTATCAGAGATTAACTAGACGGTCAACTATAACATTTTGGTACATTTGCATCAGCAAATTCCAAAAGTATCAGAGATTAACTAGACGGTCAACTATAACGATACCGCGTAATAGTACAGTGCGCCAATCAAAGTATCAGAGATTAACTAGACGGTCAACTATAACCAGCGACGACATCGGTTCCTGAAAAACAAAGAAAGTATCAGAGATTAACTAGACGGTCAACTATAACTCCGGCAAAATATTTTTGTTCTTGGAAACAAAAGTATCAGAGATTAACTAGACGGTCAACTATAACAAGTTAAAAGCCATATCCACCAGCGCATACAAAGTATCAGAGATTAATCAGACAGTCAACGCCCTCATGTCTAATTTATTCTGACAATTCATATTGAGGATATTTAAGCAATACTTTTTTATCTTCAAAACTTGATACTAAGCTGCCGACAAAATCGTATATCGCATCATTCAAAGTAACAGCCCCCTTACCTGTAATCGCCGGAAAAACAATAAGCTTTGCTAAATTTCTTTTTATTTCTGCATTTAATTCAATATTATCAATATTGATAATTTTATTTACTTCATCAAAAACTAATTTATCGGCTATTGCTCTGAATGGTTCAATCAAATCATCAACCAGGGGTAACGAATTAGTTTTTCCACAATGCTTTAACCCCAAATAAGGCAATAAACCATTGCCGGAAACGGCTCTGGCCACCATAGCCCTTAATATGGTATAAGCATAATTAAGCAAAATATTTATATCGGGATTCAACCTGTTGCGCACAAATTTCTTGCCGAACAATGATTTAAAATATAAGGCGGCGGCCATTCCTTCATGATTGCGGGCATCATCGCTTAGAGTATCTTTGGCTAAAATTTTTAATCTTTCGATATTTTTGTTATCAGGAAAAAAATATTCCAGAACAGAGGCTTGATTTAATATTTTATGCTGAACAATACTCTTCCATAAATTTTTTTGCAATGGTCTGGAACAATCTATTTGCTGCTTTATTCGATGTGACGTTAACCAATGTCCCGTATATGGCACGGCTATCGTTGACGGCAAATATTTTTTGTCGCAAAATATAATATTTCCACCCTGTTCAATAACGGCATTGACTATATTTTTAGATATAACAGTATTATCTGCCGACAATATTAAAGATAAAATATTATCTAAAGGTATCTCTTGTTTTTGTTTCTTCTCATTTTCTATAACAAGAAATCCCCGATATAATGATAAGAAAAAACCATTATTTGAAATTTCAATAATTTGTCTGTCCATTATTTCAATCTCCTGTTATATATAACGCAAAATATGCGAAAATTATGAGTGCTATTCTCTGCAAAAGTCAATATGTTTCATTTAATTCCTCCGTTAAACGCCGGAGCCGCATCTCTGACGAAGTTCAACGATTCCACAACCCCAGAGCACCATACTAACAGACAGCTTTCGATTTTTGTTGAATATTCGGACAAAAAGACTACAATAAACGGAAATTTCGCATACTATTGAGATTATTACCATATTGTCTAATTTAAAATTATTACTGTCATGGGATACTTGGATTTCTTAGAACAGAGAATTATTATCATTCCGCCGGGAATGTGGTCTTTTCTGCCGCATTGGCTTTCCCTCGATTTTATCGGGAAAAACCGCCGGGCACCCAAACTTTTGCAAACACGGCTGCCGCCGGCCGATGCCCTGAACCGACGCCATTGCGGACAATCGCAGCAAAGCGCCGTCATCAAACGCCGGGAACGTCTTGCCGAAAGCAAAGCCTTGGGAACCGAACGCAGAAAACATGCTAAAATCAAAAAGAAAAAAGCCAAACAGGTAGCGGCGGCGTACAGTTTCAAACGAAAAGGAAAATAATATCCTCCCATACTAAAAAAGGTTTCTGATGTTTCAGAAACCTTTTTTTGATATGTATAATTGCAGAGAAAATTAGACTTCCGCACAATTCTCCGCTATACTTGCCCCATGTCAAACGATTTGTCAAAATTGCTGTTGAGCTGGTATGATAAAAACGGCCGCCGCCTGCCTTGGCGGGTCAGGGGCGGCGCTCATCCCGATCCATACGTCATCCTTGTTTCGGAACTCATGCTCCAGCAGACCACCGTCAAAACCGTCATTCCCTACTTTCGGCGTTTTATGGAGCGTTTTCCCACGGTTCAAAGTCTGGCCGAAGCGCCGCTGGAAGAAGTTTACTTTTACTGGCAGGGACTTGGCTATTATACCCGAGCCCGTTCGCTGCATGCGACGGCAGGCATCATCGTCAGCCAATACGGCGGAAAATTTCCCCAAACCCGGCAGGAAGTGCTCAAACTCAAAGGCATCGGCAGTTACACCGTTGCCAGCTTTTTGGCTCTGGCTTTCAATCAGCCCGAAACCGTCGTCGACGGCAACGTCATTCGCATCATCTGCCGGCTCTATAATCTGACCGAACCCGTTGACGAAATCGCCGGACTGATTCGCCAAAAAGCCGAAGCGCTGACCGACCGGACATGTCCTGCCGACTATGCCTCGGCGATAATGGATCTTGGCGCCGGTATCTGCACGCCGAAAAACCCTCAGTGCCTGCTCTGCCCCTGGCAAAACTTCTGCCGGGCCAGAGGCCTTGAAAATCTGGAAAACATTCCCCGGCGCAAAAAAAGCGGCAAAAAAGAAAAAACCGGCTTCGTCTATCTTATTCATAATAATCAAAATGAAATCCTTATCCGCCAAAGGACAGAAAAAGGCCTTCTTTCCGGACTTTACGAATTTCCATGGAGCGAAGAAAAGCTTTTTGCCGAAGCGGAAGACACCGGACTGGAAGTTTCGCACGTCTTTACCCACATCAAGCTCACACTGCGAATATGCCTGAGGCAAGACAACAATGTTTTCGACAACGGTCGTTTTGTTCCGACCACCGAACTCTCCGCCTACCCTTTCTCAACCCTGATGAAGAAAGTCTATCAAAAATTCTCAGCCCGCTGAACGAATTTCCGACATACATACCTGCAGGTATATAATTTTTGTTGCAATCTGAAAACCGCAAGCTAAAATAAAGTCATAATAAGTTCCGATAAAACTGGAAATTAACCGCCGGAAGTATTATAATTATATTGTTCACATCTTAGGGAGGGCCGCATGGAAGTAGAAAACATATCACTCGAAAACCTGCGTATTCAGCATGCTCATTTAGATGCTGTCATTAAGGAAGAAGAATCCCATATCTGGAAAAACTGCATTAAGATTGAAGAACTCAAAAAACAAAAGCTCAGAAAAAAAGACGAAATGCTGCGCCGGATTATGCAAACAGCAGAAGCTTAACCAAACGCATACTTTCTCGAAACGGCTTCTCGGCAAAGAGCAGCCGTTTTTTAATAGATATTTAAATACGCCAATGCTACATTAAAAGTAAGATAAACAATTTCAGGAAAATGCCGATGTCGATACTGATTGCCTTGCTGATTGCCCTCACCGGTTTCAATGCTGCCGCCGATGTCCGCTTCATTACCGAAACGGAAAACACCGCCGACTATGAAAAATTTCAGAAACTCAATCCCAAATATGCCCCGCAGGCCGACAACTATGCGCTCGACGACAAAAGACGCTGCCGCGCGGAAGGCTATACCTACCAAAAATGTGACGACGGCATGCTCCCGGCCGATCCCTGCCCTTATGACCGCAGCCTTTATGCCAACTGCTGCCCGGACACTTACCGCTATTCGGCCGCCGAATGCCGGGCCATGGGCAAAGGCCTCGGCGAATATTCCTGCGGCGGTTTTTATAAATGCCAGTAAAAAACCGCCGGTAACAACCGGCGGTTTTTCATTTAAAAATTCTAAAAACTTAGAATCCTTCAGTATCTAAGCGCTTCCGCAGCTGCTTACGGGCACGTCTGACAGCCTCTGCCTGACGGCGGGCTTTCTTCTCAGAATTCTTTTCGTGATGACGTCTTAACTTCATCTCGCGGAAAATGCCTTCACGCTGCATTTTCTTCTTCAGAACCTTCAAAGACTGAGCAACGTCATTGCCGATAACAGTAACCTGAACCACTTAAATCACCCCTTTTCAACTTATCTTAAGGTTAAACATTGAATTGTCTTGTATCACAGGCTTTTTTATTATGCAACATAAATTTATAAAGAAGCCTCAAAACAGTTTTGATTAAGAATGAAGATAATTAAACACATTCTTTAGGCGATGATATTCGGCATAATCTTAGCCTCAACGCTCTTAATTTTGGTCTTCAGACCAGAACGAAGCGTATTAAGCTGTTTTGCCTGAAAAAAGTCAATCGTCTGGTTTTTGGCAACTAAATGTCTGATATCCGAACAAACGCGGCGCTCCTCGAGTCTCAGTTCACAAAGCTGGTGCTGGAGTTTGCCTAAATTGTCGTTATTTAACATTAAATAGTCCCTTCTTGAAAAAAAACGATGAAAACAAAAACTTTTTGCTGGAAATAATTTCCTAAAATTTGTATTAGATTATACAGTATATTTAAGAAAAAAGCAACAATAAAGAAAACTAGGAGTTTTTATATGAGCACTACCAAAAAAATCGGCATTTTAACCAGCGGCGGCGACTGCGCCGGATTGAACGCCGTCATCAGAGCCGTGGTTAACTCTGCCAGCAGGCTCGGCTGGGAAGTCTACGGTATCAAGAATGGTACGGACGGCCTGACCGAAAAGCCTCTCGCCTACGAAATTTTGACCGTTCATAACTTTTCCGATACCCCGTGGCCGAGAATCAGCGGCTCTTATCTGGGTTCGCTAAACAAAGGCGTCAAAATGGAATCTCTGGAAGAAGTCTCCAAACGTTTCGGCGAAGGCGTCAAAACTCTTGGTTTGGACGCGATTGTCGTTGTCGGCGGCGACGGCAGCATGAACATTGTCAGCAATTACTGCAAAAATGCCGGCGTTAAGATGGTCGGCATTCCGAAGACCATTGACAACGACACGCCGATTACCGAATTTTCAGTCGGTTTCAACTCCGCCTGTCAGGTCTGCACTTCGGCCATCGACAGCCTGGACGCTACAGCCCGTTCCCACTCCCGCGCTCTGATTCTGGAAGTTATGGGCCGCGATGCCGGACACCTGGCCATGCACTCGGCTCTGGCCGGCGGCGCCGACGTCTGCCTGGTTCCCGAAATCCCTTACAAAATTGATTCGATTATCGAAAAACTCAAGGAAATCAAGACTTCCGGCCGCAGCCACGCGGTTCTGGTCGTATCCGAAGGCATCAAGACCGAAAACGGCGAACATATTACCGGCGCCAAAAACCTTATTGGCGAAAATGTTTACGGCGGCGTCGGCCAATATCTGAGCGCCGAACTCAACAAACGCCTGCCCGATTTTCAGACCCGCGTTACCACCTTGGGCCACCTGCAGCGCTCCGGCATCCCGACCGCTTTCGATCGTATGTTGGCCGCCGTTTTCGGAGCCAAGGCCGTTGAACTGCTGGAAAAAGGCGAAACCAATAAAATGGTTGTCTGGGAAGACGGCGAAGCAAAGGCTTATTCTTTGGAAGAAGTCGTCAAAAAAGGCACTACTCTGCTGGATGTTCATGGCGACTATGTTAAAGCCGCACAGAAAATCGGCATGTATGTCGGCGAAATAAAAGCCTAGGCTAAGCAAAATTTCTAAAAATCCGCTGACAATGTTCAGCGGATTTTTTATTACCCTTTTCCATATTTACTTAGAACTCCAGCACCGGGCGAACGTCTAGAAAGTAGTCGTCCTTAGGGTAGTAGTCCAAACCGTAACGGCCGCCAAGGTAAGAGTGCCACGCGTCGAAGTCGTCAATCTCCGACGAAGACCAGACACAACAGTCCGGATAGGAAACACCTCCTACTTTCGAAATTGCATCCTGAATAGTACCTTGGTTATTATAGATGTTAGTCATAATACCACCCGCCGGCAGGCACCACTTACCTTTGGTTGCCTCTGTCGGCGCATATTTCCGTGCCGCCCAAGCAGCCGGATAAGTACTGGCATTACCCGCCGCAACAATCTTGTCCGTATTGCCGCAGCTGTCGTAGTCTGTTGATGCGGAACTTTCGGACGCATAGTTCGGCAAGCTTGAAATATCAGCATATTCAGTTGACCAACGTATATCTATTGAGTTACTGTTGGCTTTATTGCCATCCGCATCAATCGGCCATGGCGTCATAATCTGACCATGTTTGCCATTGTCGGTCGTATGGACGACAATTCCGAGAACGGTTTTGTTTGTCTGATGGTTTGCCGCAGAGAGACAAGTTCCGTCAGTATAATAGATACTGCCTATTTTGCAGGTTTCGGAAGCCACGACACAAGAGCTTCCTTCTTGTTTATACCCGGAATTGCAGGACCAAGAACTGATTTTGGAGGAGCAGTCGGAGTAATAAGAACAACTGGCGTTACTCGGACAAGATCCGATAACCGCCGTTTGGTTCCGGCAGTTGTCGGCATAGGCGGTCTGGCATTTTGAAGAACAGTCGCTGTAATAGCTTTCGCAGCCGTAAGGCGTCGATACGGCGGTACGTTCACGGCACATATCGGTATAAGCACGTTCGCATTTGGAAGAGCAGTCGTCCCATTTCTTCATACAGCCATATCCCAGAGCAATGTTGGGGTCGTCGCTGCGGATGTGGCAGTTGTCGGAGTAAGCCACCTTGCAGACCGAGGAACAGGGAGAGGGATAATATTCGGCGCAGCCGTATTGCCCTTCGTCAACCCCGGTCGGACAAACGCAGTCGGTATATTGTCCGCCGCAGCTGTCCCCCGATACCGAACGCGGATAAGAACAGTTGGAAGAGTTGTAAAGATACATATCCTTGCAGACGCAGCTTTCGTATCTGCCGCCGCAGGAAGCGCCTTGTCCGACTTCCTTTGAAGAACAAGTCTTGAGCGCGGGGTCGCATTGACAGGAAGCGTATTGTCCGTCGCAGCTTTCACCGACGCCGACCTGTCCGGCGGGACAGCTTACCAGATTGGAAGCGCATTTGCATCCAAGCCCATAGGCAGAGTTATAGGGACAAACGCCGTCAATCGTCTGCACGGAATTGCAGTTCTGTTTGGAAAAACCTTCGTTCAGACATTGGCTGGTGGTGTTGACGGTATAATCGTCATTGCCGCCGCTTGAACTGCCAGATGAAGCAAAGCCGACGTTGGGATCGCAGTCGCCGACGCCGAGAAAGCAGATGCCTGCGGTTTTATAGGCTTTGTCGGGTTGTTCAAACTGAAAGGCGGACTTCGGTTCGGGTGTGTATGTCAGTGTGTGTGCAGGTAAGCCGGAGGCAATGGTT
>ERZ1673700.489-NODE-489-length-50992-cov-10.310698_pt1 | contig 50992 bp, 48 predicted proteins | sample MGYA00580230_ERZ1673700 | MGnify/ENA primary metagenome ERZ1673700 (study PRJEB41218, sample SAMN15661782) | gut metagenome | host: Homo sapiens | place: Canada: London | collected 2015-08-20/2019-03-30 | study: EMG produced TPA metagenomics assembly of...
CTTTATCATTCATTTATTTCTCCAGAATTAGTTAACATATTGCTTATTATAGGAACATAAATTATTAAATTATGATTAAATTCTACTTAAAATTTTTGATAAATGATTATTTTTATAAATTAATACTCAAAAAATAATACAAATAAATTTATATTTTACCATTGATATTTTATTTTTTGTATGTTATAATGAATTTTATTATAAATTATTGAGGTTGCATATTCCTATAATAAGCAATATGTTAACTATTTCTTTATAAAACACATATCTTTTAATATTTCTATATAAATATATTAATAGAATTTGTGATATTAGAATTAAATTAAACACAATATAAAAATTTAATTACATATAAAATATTTCAGGTTCGGCTCTTCTTTCAAATTCTTCTTCTAATTCATGTTGATGATATAAATAACCCGCATCGTCATAATATCTGCATTTTTCAGGGCATTTTTTTATACAAGCTCCGCATTTCGTGCAAATATTAACATATTTTGTCACATCGTTAAAATCTATAGAAGCCATTGGGCAAACATAAGCACATATTTTACAATCGGTGCATTTCGGAACATCTACTTTCGGCTTTACTTTCAAAATATCTATAGCATGTTCATGTCTATCTCTCGGCATATAATAAGGACGCAAAGGCTCGTTTCCTCTCACCTTTATTGGCTCTTTAGGAATTTCCGTGAGATTAATTATTTTATCCGCTATTTTTTCGGCGAAATCTAAAGCGATAGCCATATCTTTTTCGTCAGGTCTGTTCGCTCCTAAAGTGTAGGAAAATGCATGCTCGCCTATAAATCCGCCGCCTGCTATAGTTCTAAATCCGTTATCTTCCAATATGTTTCTTAATTCTATTAAAGAATCGTCAAAATTTCTATTTCCAAAAAGAACCACTGGAACTGCTAAAGCTCCGTTTCCTTTAATATTATTTTTAAGAAAAGGAAGCATTACATTTGGAACTCTTCCCGCATAAGTAGGAGATGCGCATATTATTAATTCATTTTCTTTGAATTCTAAAATTTTCTCTCTTCTTTTTGGCAAACTATAATTATACTTTTCAAGCGGAATATTTAATTTTTTAGCTATTGTCTCACCTAAAAAAGAAGCGATTTTTTGAGTAGTTCCCGTAGCGCTATAATATACAGAATAAACTTTATTTATATTCATAATCAATCCCCCATTAAATTAAAACTTGTTTAATTATATCATAAAAAAATTAATCGTCAAATTTTTGTCCTAAAAGTTGTCCGTTTGCGTCTATATAAAGTTCCATCATATTGTTAAGTTTTACTTCATAGAAATTCCATTTTCTTTTTATTTTTGTTATAACCGTATTAGGATATGTTTTGCCAACAGTATTTGCAACGCTTTGAGGCAATATTTCAAAAGGCAAAGCGACATAATTTCCTTCTATTTCTTTAAACTCTCCGTTTCTCAAAAATTCAATTTCGACTCCGTTTGATAATTGAACTTCATAACCTTTTTTATCCATTTCGGCGTATAGAATATTAACATTTGGAAAATATTTTTGTATAAATTGTAATGCATTTTGAGGCAACTGCTCGGGCATTATATATATATCGTCCGCCATAAGAAAAGCGCTAAATAAAAATAATAATGTAAATATTTTTTTCATTATAACAAAACTTATAAATTTTAATTAAATAATAACAGAAATTATATAAATATCAATAGAGATATATTGATTTATATTTTTAAATTTGACTAAATTTACATAAAAAATATTATATATTATAGTATTTACTTTTGACAAATGAAAATATTTTAGTATAATATGTTTATGAATAATAGAGATTTAATATTTCAAAAATATAATAATATAAAAAATAATATCAATCGCATAAAAGAAAAGTATAATATAAATTACAATATAGAAATTGTTGCAGTTAGCAAATACGCGTCTTTGGAAAATATAAAAGAATTTTTGAATCTAAATTTAGATTTGCCTTTAGCTGAAAGCAAGGCGCAAAGTTTAAGAGATAGGGTAGGGGAGCTTGAAAAATTTAATAAAAATCTTAATATAAAATGGCATTTCATTGGACGAATTCAAAGCAATAAAATAAAATATATCGTAAAGTTTTCCGATTTAATTCAAAGCGTTGATTCTGTAGAAATTGCAGAATTAATAAATAAAGAAGCTCAAAAAAATAATAAAATTCAAAATATATTATTGCAATTTAATATAAGCTTTGAAAATCAAAAAGGAGGATTTAATTTATCCGATTATAAAAATATTTACGAACAAATTTTAAAAATGAAAAATATAAAAATTAAAGGGCTTATGGGAATTGCATCAAATAGCGAAGAGACAAATTTAATTGAAAATGAATTTGAAAAACTTAATAAAATATTTAACGATATTAATTTAGAATTCGATAAAAATAAAATTTCAATACTTTCTATGGGTATGACTTCCGACTATGAACTCGCTATTAAACATGGCTCTAATATGATTAGAATCGGGAGCGGTTTATTAGGCAATTCTTAATATTATGTTAACTTTATTGAAATCTTCTAGGTCTATCTATTGTTATAAGATAATTCCAAACATAATAAAAAATCGTCTCTTCAGTAGTAAAATGTTCAATCGCTTCGTCTTTTTTAAGAGAAAACATAGAGTTTGAAAATCCTTCTTCTTTTTCAAGCTCTTTTATATTTAAGGCTAAATTATCAGTATGAGTTTTAACTTTAATCATAAGTTCCGTTGGTAAATTTCTTTCATAATTTCTGGCGGTTAAAGTTTCTAAAGCGTATTCGATTTTATCGGGCGTTATTCTTGATGATATTTCTTTTACTGCTAAATCTTCGTTATTAATAGTATTAGTAGTCCAAATATTAAATTCGTTTATCCATTCTTTATACAAATTGCCGTATTTTTCAGAGTTAACATAATAATCGTTTTTTATATCGTTAGGCAAAATGTTAATGAAATTATTATATCTTTTATGCATAGCGTAAATTGAACCGCCATCTTTACCGCAAGATATTATAGCAAGTATTATTGATAAAATTAAAATTATTTTTTTCATTTTTTAAAATCCATTTTTATTTTTTATTTTAATTAAAAATTTATTATATTATATAAATTAAAAAAATCAATTATTATAGAGAATTTGGATTTATGATTAAATTAATAGTTTATATTAAATTATCATATTTATTGTATTTATTAACAATTTATATATAAGTTAACATAATAAAATATATGCAAGTTAACATAATATACATTATCGGAACATAGATTTTGATTATTATTTAACAATATAAAAATGCTCTTCCACTATTTCGTTTAATTGTTTTTCAATATTTTCCCATTCTTTATTTAAATCTAAAATTCTAACGGAAAAATCTTTATCTTGGATTTTATAATCAAATTTTTCTTTTTGATAATTTTTATTAATTATTTCGTTTGTTCCCGCATATAGCAAAATTCCTTTTATATTTTTATTTCTTTTGAATTTGATATTATTCATATAAGCATATATTTGATAAATATGCGATGGTCTTATCATTTTTTTGCCTTTATGTTCTTTCAAAATTTCCTTATAAAATTTAGTGTCAATTATTAAGCATTTTTCTTTATTATAAATTGTAATATCGGTTTTCATATTTGGTATAAAATTAAAATTATCGTTTTTAATTTGCCATTTTATCGGTTTAGATTTAACCGTAAAATTTTGATAATTGATTTTATAATAATTCAAAACAAATTTTTCGTATATTCTATGCATAGTTTTATTTTCGTTTTTGTCGATATAAAATTTTCCGCTATTTTCATTGTAATTTTTATCTAAAATCAAATTATTATAAACTAATTTGCATATATTAATTATAAATTTATAGTGTATATTATTTCTATGATATTTTAGCGATTTGAAAGTATTATTATTAATTTTTATATCTTTTATTTTTATGAAATATCTATTTAAAATTATTAATTTATTTTTTAATTCTCCGTCTATATTTTTATAATTTATAAGTTTATTAAGCGTAGATTTTATTATTCGATTAAATAAAATATTTGTAGAAAGAATATCATATTGACATATTAATCTTTTTTGATTTATAACATTAGTTTTTATTGACTTTGAAAAATCAATTTTTCCTTTAAGCATTGATAAATCTTCTTCAATTAGAATATAATTTTTATAGAAACCTCTTTTTATAAGTTTATTTAAAAAATAATCTAATATTTTAGCCATTAAATTATAAATATTTTCAAATTTTTCGTCTCCGAATTCTATATCGTTAATTTCGTCAATTATATTCCAAGCATAACAGAGCATATAATAAATATTTTTTATAGGTATATTATTCATAATCAAATATTTAATAATTCTTTTATTTCTTTTTCGGCTTTATCTTCGTTATCAAACCAATATTCCCTTAAAGTCGGAGCTATTTCATAATTTATAATATCTTTGTAATCTTCTTTATTCAAATTTTTTCTATTACAAAAATAACTATGTCCGATAGTATAACCTTTGCCTAATGTTTTATCGTTTTTAATCGTTTCATTTAATTTTATAAATTTTTCGATTATTTTATTTATCAAATCTTTATCAATATTTTTATTTTCTAAATCATTTTTAAATTGAGGTTTATTAAAAGCTGGCTCTATATCTATAAATATAAATCTTCTTCTCAAAGCATAATCCAACATTGCCAAACTTCTATCTGCGGTATTCATTAAACCGATTATATAAAGATTTTCTGGGACGAAAAATTTTTCATCGTCTTTATAAACCAATTCTAAAGCGTATTCCTCGCCTCTTTTATCATTTTCAATTAACATAAATAATTCGCCAAAAATTTTGCTTATATTTCCTCTGTTTATTTCGTCTATGATTAAAAAATATTTGTTATCTTTATTTTCGTCCATTTCGGCTTCTTTACAGAATTTATAAAAAACTCCTTCTTTCAATTCAAAACCGTTTTCATTTGGACGATAACCCATAATAAAATCTTCATAAGAATAACTTTGATGAAATTGTATCATTTTCACTCGCTCGTTATCTTTTTCTCCGATTATAGAATATGCCAATCTTTTTGCAGCGTAAGACTTACCTACTCCCGCCGAACCTTGCAATATAATATTTTTCTTATCAAGTATTAAATTTTTAAGTTTATCGTATTCTTTATCGTTTATATAAACTTCTTGTAAGAAATTATCTTTTGTATATGGTTCTTTAGGTGGTGGAGGTGGCGGAGGGTTTTCCCCATATTTCCAAGCCGCCTACGATAATTCTGGAAGATTTTTAATATTCTTTTTTATATCTTCAAGCAATTCATTGCATAAATTAAGGTATTCTTCCCCATTAGGAAGTGATTTTTTATAATACTTTGGAAATTTATCTTTTAGAAATTCTCTATTTGTCTCGTCCAAATTTACATAGTTATAAGGGCGTATCCAATAAAGCCCTATTGTTAAACTCCACTTAACGCCTTTTATATCTTTTGCCAAATCGTAATATTTAATAAATGCCTCTCTATTTTCATTGGTATTATTATCAGCGTAATTAATAGAGGCTTCAAAAATATTCCATAAATATTCAATATCTATTTTTGCTTGAGCGTCTTTTGTATCGAAAAACCTAGATTTAATAGCTAGCATTACAGGAACGCCAGAAAATTTTTCAGGAACTTTAATATTAATATCAAATTTCTTTGCTATTTCTATAAGTATATTTATTCTATTTTGGTTTGAAATTCCCCTATTAAATGTTTCAAAAATAGTAAAAGGGTCTATATTATCATCCATTATTATTTTTGAAATATCAATACTATTAATTGATTTTATTATTTCAATGAGTTCTTCACGATTATTTTTATATTTTAATAATTTATCCGCAAATTCTATATAAAAGTTAGTCCAATCAAAATTCATTTTTATTCTCCTTTAATTATTTTTTATAATCTTTTAAATATTCTTCTGGTAAATTTATATTATCTATATCTACATTTTCTCCTATAACTTTACAATTTTCAAATACCAAATATGCCATAAAGTTCAAACCTAAGTAACTATGAATTTCTATTTTTAATTTATTTCCTTTTATAGAATATAAATAAGCGTAAGGATAGCACCTTGTAAAAGGTAATTTATAATTATTATGCGATTTTTTTAGAAATAATTTTTTATAAGGATATATTCCCAATTCTGAATTATCAATAGCGTTATAAATATTATTAATATCCTTACTTCTTATAGTAACTACATACAATGAGTTGTCACTTTTACTTTTATAATTTTCACCAAAAGACTCCGCAAAATATATTTTTAATTGAGCCATAAAATCCCCTTTTTATTTTAATTTATATTTTCTAATTTAATTATATATGATTATAAACAATTTTATTAAGTTTACCGCTCCCCTACTTTTATTTAGTCATTAATATTAATTTTCCTTTTTTATTATAATATATATTATATATAAAATAAATTTTTTATTTTTGAAAAATTTTATTTTTAATTTGATTAAAAACCGCCTCGCCAAATTATTATCTGTTGTTCCACATCCCAATTAAAATTTTCTATCGTTTTTTGCCCTTCGCCTATATCGTCATCATACGCCTGAACTAAACAATCAAGCCGTGCTACGCAACTTGGTCGCATTTCCATTCTATCGTCATACACTACACTGCGAACGGGATTATCAATTAAATATTTTCTCAACGCTTCATAATCCTTAAACTCCGATTTTTTTACATTTTCATGTATATTATGCAAAATATCTTTTTCTTCGTCCATAACTATATTTTTTTACAATACTCATCACAATTTTTTATTTTTGTTATATCAAATTTTTTTGACATTATTTTTCCTCCTTTCATATTCTTTTATTTTTCAATATGTAATTATTTAATATTCTTATTATATATTAAATCTAATATTCATTGTTTTAATTAAAAAAGTTTTCAAACTCCGCACGGAGTTGTTTTTTTGTCCACTTTTTTTACAAAAAAAGAACAATAACCCAATCGAAAGTAAATCTTTTTCGTTTTTATTAGTTTCTTGCATTTATTACTCCTATATTCTACTATTTTTTATTATAATGTATTTGTATATTAATTGCAAGTATTTAATTTAGTAGATTTATAAAATAGTTTGGCGATTATCAACTTGAAAATTTTAAATTTATAACGGGCTAAAGTTTTTTTATTTCGTCTATGGTTAAGCCTGTATATTTTGAAATTAGGTTAATATCCGCTCCGTCTTTTTTCATTGCAGTTGCCATTGAGATTGCTTTATTTTTTTTGCCTTCTTCAAAGCCGTCTTCTTTTGCGCCTCGCATTAAACTTGATTGATAAACTAAATAAGCCTCTCGTCTATCGTATTCGTTTAGCAAATCTTCGTTGTCGGTGAAATAATTATATTTCTTAATCGCTTTTTCAAAAATTGTGTCTTCTTTTAATAATTGAGACATATCTTCCTCCTTGTTTGATTTCAAAAATAAAATCCAATTTTTTAATTCTTTCTTAATATTAGCGTTTTCGTCAAATTTAGGAATTTCAACATAATGTAATTGAATGTGGTCGGTTAATATTTTATTAGTATTTTTTTCTTTTAATAAATAGCAAGTATGCATTCGGTTATCGGTTTTATCAAATAAGATATCGTCAATTAAATTTATGCTAATTACGGGTTTTAATTCGGGATAATCTTCGCCTTTCTTCAAAATGTTCGAATAATTTTTGCTCCAATAATATAAAGTTCGCTCGAAAAAGTTTTTTGTAGAATAAGTTTGAATTTCGATTATAACAATTATTCCATCTTCGGTTACGGCTTTCAAATCAACAATGCTTTCTTTATTATTTGCTTTTTCAGATAAATTAAACGGATTTATAATTTCTACAGATTTGAAAGTTGCAAAATTTGAATCAATCATTATTGCGTTAATGAAACTCAATAATAAATCTTCGTCTCCTTCAAGTCCGAAAAAATAACGGATAAAGAAATCGTTTAACTTTTTTACTTCAATAATATTATTTTTCATAAATATTATTATAACAAAATAATTTTATTTGTCAAAATTTAAAAAATTTAATATACTCCCCTACTCTATTTTTGTATATTCAAATTTTCAATATCCAAATACGAATTTAAATTATTAAGATTATCTTTAGCCATTTCATTATTAGGATTTATCTCTAAAGCTTTTTCAAAATATTTTTTAGCTTCTTCAATTCTATTAAGATTAGCCAAAACCACGCCATAATTATTAAATATAGAACTATCATTAATTACGACTATATAGGACGAATCATCAATATCAATTCCTGATTCTTTTAAAATATAATCGTTATTTGAATTAATCTCAATACCTTTATTAAAATCAATTCCTTTTTCAAAAGAATGAAAAGCGTTATAATAATCTTTCAATAATAAATAAGAATTGCCTAAAAAACGCCAAGTTTCAAAATCGCTATCTAATAATAAAGACGATTTTAAAAGATTTTCCGAAGCTTCTTTATATTTTTCAATTGTATAATAAGCCATTCCGAGCCATTTATAATTAATAGAACTATTTTGATTAATTTCAATCGCTTTTGATAAATATTTTATAGCTTCCTCATAATCGCATATTTTATAATAAGTATTTACAAGCCAATAATAATGATTATCGTTTTCAGGTTCTAATTCGATAGTTTTATTAAAAGATTCAATAGCTTTTTCGTATTGTTTGCTTTTATTATAAGAGATGCCAAGCCAATACCAATTACCGACATCTTCAGAATTTAATTCGTTAGCTTTAATTAACGCTTCAATCGATTTTTCAAATTCCCCGTTTTTATTGTAAGAAATTCCAAGCCACTCAAAATAATTATATTCATTTTTGTTTAATTCAATCGCTTTCAAAAAACATTTTATAGCGTCCGTATGCCGTTTATCTTTATTATATAAATGTCCTAAAACAACCCAACTATTTGCATTATTTATATCAAAACCAATATCTTTTAATAATGATTTGAGAGTTTTTTCATTGCTTAATTTTTTTTATACTCTCTTCAAACGATAAAGTTTTTTCGGCTATAGGTTTCAATATTTTCTCATCGTTTTGAGATTTAGAACCGAATATTAATTTAAATATAATGTCCATCGCTCCCATTATTGAATAATCTCCTTAAATATATAAATTAGTTCATAATTTCTATAAACATTTTATTAAAACTATATAATAACATAAAAATTAAATATAATAAAGTAGGAAGTTATTATTTGAATAAAAAAATACTCCATTTTTGATAAACATAAAATAATATTATAAACTAACTTCTTTTTTACCCGTTAATTTGAAAAATATTATAAGAGATATAATAGTCGATATTGTAAGTATCGTAGAAAGCGCCGCTGCTGTTCCATAGCTTGCTCTTATAACTTCTTGGTAAATAGAAACTGCCATAGTCCTTGATTTTCCCGTATATAATATTACAGAAGAACTTAATTCGTTTATTACAGTTATCCAACTTAAAATCGCTCCCGACATAACTCCAGGAAGCATCATCATAGCGGTTATTTTAAAGAAAGTTTTAACCTGCGAAGCTCCTAAACTTATTGAAGCTTCTTCCATACTCACGCTTATTTGATAGAGTATTGCCGAACTTGACCTTAAAGTATATGGCATTCTTCTAATAACTAAAGAAATTATTATTATCATTGCCGTTCCGCTTAATATTATAGGCGGTTTATTGAAAGCCAAAAGCAAAGTTATTCCTAAAACCGAGCCAGGAATTATATAAGGAAACATTGTTATCGTATCTATTATGCTAGTTAATATATTTTTTCTTCTGATTGATATATAAGCTATAAACATGCCGACTATCACTATTATAAATATAGTTATAAGTCCGTAAAGATAAGTATTTTTAATCGAAGTTCCCAAAGACGAGAATATAGTAATATAACTATCAAAAGAAAATCCTTTAACAAATACCGCTCTGTTTGTCTTTAAGAATGAAGTATAAATAACCGTAATTTGAGGTATTATAGATAAAAATACTATCAAATATAAAAATATATGAACGAATATAGACATTATTCCTTTTATTTCTTTAGGTTTAATCGGATTTAGAGAACTCATTGTAAACGATTTTTTATTGACAAAATATTTTTGAGTTATAAACATTAAAGCCGTTATAAATACCATTATGCTTGCCATAGACGCCGAAAAGTTTGCATTTCCTCCAACCTCGCTTACGAATTCGGAATATATCATTGTAGGCATTGTTCTAAATCCTTCGCCTATAAGCATAGGAGTTCCAAAATCGGCTAATGCATTCATAAATACAAGCAAAGCTCCCGCCAATATTGTAGGCGTTATTAAAGGAATCGCTATAGTCGCTACTTTTTTAAAAGGCGAACATCCTAAACTTTCCGCAGCTTCCATAAGAGAAACATCTATTTTGCTTAAAGCTCCCGAAACATACATAAAAATAAAAGGATATAATTTTAAAGTAAAAACTAAAAGTATTCCGCCGAAACCGTATATTGTCGGAGTCGTTATTCCAAAATTTGCAAAAAATTTTGTTATTACTCCGCTTCTTCCAAGTAAAAGTATCCAAGAATAAGCGCCGATAAAAGCGGGCGACATCATAGATATAATAATCAAAATTTGTAAAAAAGTTTTTCCTTTTATTTTGTAAACGCTCATAAAATATGCCATAGGAGTTCCTAAACATATAGTTAAAATCGTTACGCATATCGTTACCAAAAAACTATTTCCCAAAGCTTGATAATAATATTTTCTGCTAAAAAATTTAAGAAAATTATCTAAAGTCCAAGCGCCCGTTTCAGGATTCTTAAAACTGCTTAAAAATAAAGAAAGCAAAGGATATACTAAAAATAAAGCGAATACTAAAGCTATTATTAAAGTAATCGAAGTCCAAAAATCTATTCTAAATTTTTTATTCATACTTTTTAACTCCTTTTATAAGACTCTTTTCCATATCGAGAGTAAAGACATTTATTTTTTTAGGATTTGGTTTTAAGTTAATCGTTTCATTAACTTCGTATATTTTATCTAAAGACGCGGAATCTTGAGAATATTCTATACTTGGTTGTTCGGGAATAACTTCTTTATCTTCAAACTGCAAAGAATAATTTATATATTTTCCTAAAAAAGTTTTTGTAATTACTTTCGCTTTCATGCTTTCTTCCGTAATTTTTGCAAGGCTAAACTCTTCAGGTCTTATAGCCGCTATAACCTCGTCTCCGTCTTCAATATTGTCTAAATTATCCATTTCTAATTTATACCCGTTTTTGAATATTAAACCGCTTTCATTTGAAGATTTATATATTTTCGCGTAAAATAGATTAGAATGTCCTATAAAAGTCGCGACAAAAATATTTGAAGGACGCGAATATATTGAAACGGGATTTCCAACTTGCTGTATTATTCCGTCTTTCATTACGGCTATTCTATCCGAAACGGCTAAAGCTTCCTCTTGGTCATGAGTTACATAAACCGTAGTAATTCCGACATGCCTTTGAATATCTTTTATAGCGCTTCTCATTTCTATTCTTAATTTTGCATCCAAATTTGAAAGAGGCTCATCCATTAAAAGAACATTCGGCGTTATAACTATAGCTCTTGCCAAAGCGACTCTCTGCTGTTGTCCTCCCGATAATCTTTCGGGAAGTCTGTTTTGATATTCTTCTATCTTTACAACCTCAAGCATTTCATCGACTTTTTTCTTCATAGAATCTTTATTTTCTTTTCTTAATTTTAATCCGTATTCTACATTTTCCCTAACCGTCATATGAGGAAAAATTGCATAATTTTGAAATACCATTCCGATATTTCTTTTATGCGCGGGAATATCGTTTATAATATCCTCGTCAAATTTTATTTTTCCGTCCTCTATTGAATTGAATCCTGCAATCATACGAAGTAAAGTAGTTTTACCACAACCCGAAGGTCCAAGCAAAGTAAAGAATTCTCCATTTTTTATATTTAGAGATAGATTTGGTATTATGGTTAATTTATCATATCTTTTAACCACATTTTCTACAGATATTGATACGCTCATTTTTTCCTCTTTTTTTATTTATTATTTATTTAATTTTTTGTTATTAATATTTAATCAAATATTAAATTCCCGTAAATATATCTTTAAACTTGTTTAGCCAATTTTGTTTATTCGCTTCAACCGTAGCGTCATCGTCTTTTATAACATTTATTTTATCAACAGAAAGTAATATTTCAGAAGGTGGCAAATCGTCTCTCACGCTTCTTCTATTTAATTTTTCGTTAATAGTTTTTTGAGCGTCATAACTTGTGGCATAATCTACAAATTTTTTAGCATTTTCCATATTTTTAGCGTTTTTAATAATATATATTCCGTCAGCCTTGAAAACAACGCCTTCTTTCATATATACTAATTTTACGGGTGAGCCTGAAACTACATAATTAGCGCCTCCTTCCTCAAAAGTTAAACCTACGGTATATTCTCCGTCCGCAACGCCTTTATAAACGGCAGAAGAACCGCTTAATAATTTGCCGTCTAAATTCGCGCATAATTTTTTAACATAATCCCAACCTTTTTCGGGATTTCCATTTCCCATAGCATAAAGCATATTAACCAAATGCTCGAAAGAAGAGGAAGAAGCCGAAGGGTCGGCGCAAGCTATTTTTCCTTTTAATGCTGGATTTAATAAATCTCCGTAGCCTTCAATTTTTATATTTTTTGATAAATTTGTATTAACCATTAAAACGCTTGGAATAGTAGTAAATCTCGTTATCGGTCCTTCAACATTTTTATAGAATTCTGCAATATTTACTTCGTTTGTGGAAGTATAATTTTCAAATAAATCCATTTTTAATCTTATGGTATTTAAACTTCCGCCCCAAAGTATATCTCCCAAAGGATTATCTTTTTCGGATTCTACTCTTTTAAGCAATTCTCCCGTTCCTGCGGCTATTACATCGACATTTATACCTGGATTTTTAGCCTTAAAATCGTCTACCAAAGGATTAATAAAATCCAAAGGATGCGGACAGTAAATTACAAGAGCGTTACTTGACTCCGATTTTTCGCTTGAGCAACCAAAACATAAACTTAATACGATTAAAATACTTATTATTTTCTTCATTTTTGTATCTCCTTTTATTTAAAAAATAATATTAAAAAATTTTATATTTATACCATTTTATATGCTGGTAAAAATATCTCTAAATTTATCTAGCCATTTTTGTTTATTGGCAATTACTAAATCTTCATCGTCATATATTATATTTATTTCGTCAATAGGGACAAATAAATCGGAAGCTGGCAAATCGTCTCTGACTGCTCTTCTGTTTAGCTTTTCATTAATCATTTTTTGAGCGTCATAACTTGTAATATAGTCAACAAATTTTTTAGCGTTTTCCATATTTTTAGCATTTTTAATAATATAAACTCCGTCAGGTTTTGATATTACGCCTTCTTTCATATATACGACTTTTACGGGCGAACCCCAAGCCACATAATCGACTCCGCCTTGTTCAAAGGTTAATCCTACGGTATATTCTCCGTCCGCTACGCCTTTATAAGTGGCTGAAGAACCGCTTAATAATTTACCGTCTAAATTCGCGCAGAATTTTCTAATATAATCCCAACCTTTTTCAGTATCTCCGCCTCCCATAGCGTAAAGCATATTAACCAAATGCTCAAAAGGAGACTGTGCAGCCGCAGGGTCTGCAAATGCTATTTTTCCTTTTAATGCTGGATTTAATAAATCCGCGTAGCCTTCAATTTTTATATTTCCCGCTAAATTTGTATTAATCATTAATATACTTGGGACAACCGTGCATCTCGTTAGATTTCCTTCAATATTTTTATAAGGAATATTCGCTTCGTTTGTAGTAATATAATTTTCAAATAGATACATTTTAGGTTTTACTATAGTTATTGTTCCGCCCCAAAGCACATCCCCCAAAGGATTATCTTTTTCGGATTCTACTCTTTTAAGCAACTCTCCGCTTCCAGCTCCTATTAATTCAACATTTATGCCAGGATTTTTAGATTTAAAATCTTCAGTTAAAGCATTTAGATAACTTAAAGGATGCGGGGAATAAATTATAAGCGAATTTTCTCCCGTATCCGATTTTTCACTTGAGCAACCTAAACATAAACTTAATGTAAATAATGTAGTTATAATTATTCTTTTCATTTTTTTATTTCTCCTTTTATTTTTAATTTTTATTTTGAATAATTAAATTCCTGTGTAAATATCTCTAAACTTATCGAGCCATTTTTGACGATTCGATTCTACAAAATCTGGGTCGTCTTTTATTGAATAAATTTCAGTCATAGGTATTACGACTTCAGAGGAAGAAGCATCCTTCCTTATAGCTCTTCTATTAACTTTATTAATAAGAATATTTTGAGCGTCTAAACTAACGCAATAATCTATAAACTTTTTAGCGTTTTCTAAATTTTTAGCGCCTTTAATAATATAAACGCCTTCGGGTTTTGATATTACGCCCTCTTTCATATATATAACTTTTACGGGCGAACCTGAAACGACATAATTTATTCCGCCTTCTTCATAAGTTAAACCGACTGCATATTCTCCGTCTGCAACTCCTTTATAAACCGCCGAAGAACCGCTTAATAATTTGCCGTCTAAATTCGCGCATAATTTTTTAACATAATCCCAACCTTTTTCAGGATTTCCATCTCCCATAGCGTAAAGCATATTAACCAAATGCTCGAAAGCGGAAGAGGAAGCCGCAGGGTCTGCCGCCGCTATCTTTCCTTTTAATGCTGGATTTAATAAATCCGCGTAGCCTTCAATTTTTATATTTTTTGTTAAATTTGTATTAATCATAATAACGCTTGGAATAAGCGAAAATCTTGTAAAATTTCCCTCTTCGTTTTGAAATTCTTCAAATATATTAATTTCATTTGTAGAAATATAACTTTCAAATAATTCGCCTTTTGATTTGACGCTATTTAAAGTTCCGCCCCAAAGAATATCGCCTAAAGGATTGGTTTTTTCTGCCTCTATTCTTTTAAGCAATTCTCCCGTTCCTGCGGTTACAACTTCAACGCTTATTTCAGGATTTTTCAATTTGAAATCGTCTAAAATAGTATTCATTAAATCTAACGGATGCGAACAGTATATTATTAACTCTTCTTTATCCGAACTTTTGCTTTGCGAACATGATAATATAAATATCGCAATAAATAGAATAATTAAATTGAGTTTTCTCATAACTTAACTCCTTGAAAGTATTTTTTTATAAAAAGCGTTTTTTTAAGGAATAAACGCCAATTATCATTGGAATAGATATTATATAGAAATAGATTAATCGATAAATATAATAAAACTTTAAAAATGAATTTATAGGATAGGATAGGATACCTACCGAATAAGTTTATTAAAGTCATATTATATATTCCTTTTGTTTATCTATATTAAGTATAGTATATAATAAATGATTTGTCAAGAGTTTTAAATAAAAAAATTTAAAAAAATTTCGTTAAAAAATAATATCGTCATTAATAAATAAATTTTATTCTAATTTTTATAATTAAAATATAAAATTACCAAGAAATTTTAAGTCCAAAGTCTATATGGAAATCGTTAAAAGAAATCTTTTTAAACATTTCAATTCTTTCAGGCATTCTTAAAGCTAATAATATATAAGGTTCGCCCGTCACTATATTATAAGATATAACGGGAATACTTGCATTTACGCCTAATTTTAAGCCGACAGAATGCATATAATTTTTATCATAATAACCGTATCTATAAGACAATGAAGCAAAAAAATTGTCAAAATAAATATGACTTAAATTAAATTGAGAGTCAACAAATCCCAAAAGTTCAATGTCGCCCGCTAAAAAATAATTATCTTTAAGATTTTTTAATCGGGAATATGCATGAAACTCTTCGGGAGCTACAGCGTATTTTGTTCCAAATATTTTTGAATTTCCGTCAAATTCCGCTATTCCGTTTAAAACATAAGCGCCGTAAAAACTCATTCTTAAAGGAATATATCTCGTTTGAAATTGAGTTTTAAAATCTAATCCGAATTTATTATATTTTACCGAATAAATCGGATATAAAGAGATTTTAATTAAATCGTCTCTATAAGGTTTATCGGATTTCGTTCTAAAAACAAATGAAGCTTGCAAAGTTGTTACAAAAGTCCACGAATCGTATTTCCACTTAAAAGCGCTTGATATATAATTTGGAATTTTATCTTCCGAAAATAAAGCTCCGTATAATATAGGGCTTAAATAGAAAGATACTTTATCGCTTTCTGTGTCAAGTCTAAACTGCATATTAATTGAAGAACTTACTTGCCAATAATTATAATCCGAATAAACAACTTGACTGCCGAAACTAAAATTTAAAGGATGCAATAAACTAAAAGAAGTAAGATTAAATTCCGTTTGTAAAAATAATGAAGGAATATCAAGCCCAAGCCATAAAGATGCAGAATTATTTCGAGATGGAGATGCCATATAAGAAAAAATTCCAAATCCGTTTATAAAATATGGAAACGAAGTATTTAATTGAGGCAATGGCGCCCAAGTTGCAAAAGGTTTTATATATTTAAATTGATTATATTTGCCTAATTCTTTTTTTGGAATAAAATTATATTTTTCAATAGTTTTTGAAGTAAGCGAAATATTTTTTATTTGAGGTTTTATATTTTCGTCAAACTTCATTAATTTATTGTATTCTGAAAAATTTCCAAAATAATAAATTAAATTATTTGCATAAACGGGCGAGATTATTCCACCCGAAAAATCTTTATCATAAAGTTTTATATTATTTGCATTTAAATCCAATTCTCCTAATTTATAAAATCTATCGTTATTATTATAAGAAAATAAAAGTTTGCCGTTGGAATATCTTAAATATCTTACAAAATTTAAACTATCGTCTTTTGTATCTACATATTTTAAAGTTTTTGTTTGATAATTGAAAATCGCAATATGTCTTATTCCGTAATCGGAAATTATTAAAGCTATATTATTATCGTCAATAACAGTCGGCGATATGTAAGAAAAATTATCATTCGCTTCAAGCAAAATTTCTTTATTATTATTTTCGTCAATATAAATTAAAATAGGATTATGCAAATCTTTTCCAATTCCGATAATTCCGTTTTTGAAAAATCTTGCATATTGAATATTTTCCCATTTTCTTTTTGTTCTTTTCTTTTTTTCTAAATCGTATTCTTTTACGACATATTTATAAAGTCCGCCGTTATAAGTTCGAGATACGAATAAAGCTCTTTTGCCGTCAGAAGAAATATCTAAACTTTCGGAAGTTCTATCAATGTAGAATTCTAATTTTAAATCTTTTTTATTATCTCCGCTAATTCTATTTTGTTTGTATGAATAAAGCGCGCCGATATTATTATCTATATAATAAACTTTATCTCCGTATGAAGTCAAATCGCTTATATAAGTTTCTTTATTATTAACTCTTAACTCTTCGCTAGGGTTTATATTTTCAAGCGTTAAAGAATTTTGAAAATCTCCCCAAACTTCTAAAAAATTCATTCCATAAACTTTTTTAAATGCTCCGTAAAAACCAGAATTATAAATTAAAAAAGAAAAAGATAATTTTTTTCTCATAATATTCCATAATTCGTTATATTTTTCAATTCCAAATCTATCTTGTAAATATTTTGAAAATAATCCGCCGTATAAATAATAAGAATCGTAAGGTCTTTTACTCCAAATATCGCTTAATTGTATCGGAGTTTTAAACTTTCCTTCGTAAATATCTTGTCTTAATGTTTGTTTAACCAAAGGGTCGTTTGCTCTTCCAAAACCTTTATAACTTTCCATACTCACGCATATTCCTTCAAGCATAAAAATCGGAGTATTTAAAAAAAGCATTGAAGCCCAATTTCCCAAAACTTTTGTAGGATAGCCCGCATTTTCAGAAGCTAAACTTAATAAATGCGTAAGCTCATGAATAAAAGTGCCTTTAAAATTATCGGAGTCGATTATAGTATTGCCATCTTCCATAGTGTCAAATAAAACCATAGCAGGATAAGGCAAAGGAGTAGACCAAGCGTTAAATATATTCATATCGGCAGTTATTGTAATTGGAATTTTTCCGTCAACTTTGCTATTTAAAATTTTTGAATATTCTTCGTATATTTCGTCTACAAATTCGGATAATTTTTCCGCCGTTCTTCTCGATTCTATTGGAAATATTATTTCAAATTTTTCAGTTTGTATTGTATATAATTTTCTAAAAGGTTTAAAAATAGCATCTTGAGAATAAGATAATTCAAATATAGCTAAAAATAATAATAAAATAAATCTTTTCATATACTATAATTATAATATAATTTTTAAAATTAACAATTAAATTATAGTTTAAATTACCATGATATTTGAAGTCCTATGCCAAAATAAAAATCGTTAATAGAAATTTTTTGAAAACCTTCGATTGTTTTTGGAATTCTAAAAGCCAACATTATATAAGGTTCTCCTTCTAAATTAAAATTTCCGATTGGAATTCCCGCATCCGTTCCGACTTTTAACGCCACCGAATGCATATAATCTTTATCGTAATAAGCGAATCTGTATGATAAAGAAGCGAAGAAATTATCAAAATAAATATGACTCAAATTAAAACTTGAATCGATATATCCTAAAAGTTCAATATCTCCCGCTAAAAAATAATTATCTTTAAGATTTTTTTGATATGCATAAGCATGAAATTCTGCAGGAGCGCTTACATATTTTGTCGCAAATATTCTTGAAGCTCCATCAAAAGAAGCAATTCCATTTAATACATAAGCGCCATAAAAACTCATTCTTATAGGAATATATCGCGTTTGAAATTGAGCGCTAAAATCCAAACCTAATTTATTATAAGCTGCAGAATACATAGTATATAAAGCTAACCTTATCAAATCGTCTCTATAAGGTTTATCCGAATTTACATTAAAATTAAAAGAAGTTAATAAAGTTGTAGTTAAACTCCAAGAATTATACTTCCACTTAAAAGCGCTCGAATTGTCATTAACTCTAACATTTTCAGAGAATAAAGCCCCGCTTATTATAGGAGAGATTCCGAAATATACTTTATCGCTTCCTGTGTAAAGTCTAAATTGCATATCGATAGAACTTCCCAATTTCCAATATTTATTATAAGTCAAATAAATTACTTTGCTATCAAAACTAAAATTTAACGGATATAATAAACTTGAAGAAATAAGATTTAACTCCGTTTGCAAAAATTTTGAAGGAATATCAAATCCCAACCATAAAGTAGCAAAATTATCTAACGAAGGAGACCCCATAAACGACAATATTCCAAAACCGTTTATGCCAAAAGGAAATCCGCCATAAGTATCGTTAATTTGAAAGAATGGAATCCAAGAAGCCCAAGGTTTTGCATATTTAATAGGGTTATATTTTTTAAGTTCCATCTCGGGAGTAAAATTATACTTTTCAATAGTTTTTGAAGTAAGCGAAATATTTTTTATTTGAGGTTTTATATTTTCGTCAAACTTCATTAATTTATTGTATTCTGAAAAATTTCCAAAATAATAAATTAAATTATTTGCATAAACGGGCGAGATTATTCCACCCGAAAAATCTTTATCATAAAGTTTTATATTATTTGCATTTAAATCCAATTCTCCTAATTTATAAAATCTATCGTTATTATTATAAGAAAATAAAAGTTTGCCGTTGGAATATCTTAAATATCTTACAAAATTTAAACTATCGTCTTTTGTATCTACATATTTTAAAGTTTTTGTTTGATAATTGAAAATCGCAATATGTCTTATTCCGTAATCGGAAATTATTAAAGCTATATTATTATCGTCAATAACAGTCGGCGATATGTAAGAAAAATTATCATTCGCTTCAAGCAAAATTTCTTTATTATTATTTTCGTCAATATAAATTAAAATAGGATTATGCAAATCTTTTCCAATTCCGATAATTCCGTTTTTGAAAAATCTTGCATATTGAATATTTTCCCATTTTCTTTTTGTTCTTTTCTTTTTTTCTAAATCGTATTCTTTTACGACATATTTATAAAGTCCGCCGTTATAAGTTCGAGATACGAATAAAGCTCTTTTGCCGTCAGAAGAAATATCTAAACTTTCGGAAGTTCTATCAATGTAGAATTCTAATTTTAAATCTTTTTTATTATCTCCGCTAATTCTATTTTGTTTGTATGAATAAAGCGCGCCGATATTATTATCTATATAATAAACTTTATCTCCGTATGAAGTCAAATCGCTTATATAAGTTTCTTTATTATTAACTCTTAACTCTTCGCTAGGGTTTATATTTTCAAGCGTTAAAGAATTTTGAAAATCTCCCCAAACTTCTAAAAAATTCATTCCATAAACTTTTTTAAATGCTCCGTAAAAACCCGAATTATAAATTAAAAAAGAAAATGATAATTTTTTTCTCATTACATTCCATAATTCATTATATTTTTCAATTCCAAATCTTTCTTGTAAATATTTTGAAAATAATCCGCCGTATTCGTAATATAGAGCGTAAGGTCTTTTACTCCAAAAATCGCTCGCTTGTATCGGAGTTTTAAACTTTCCTTCGTAAATATCCTGTCTTAATATCTGTTTAATTAAAGGGTCATTTGCCCTTCCAAAACCTTTATAACTTTCAATACTCACGCTTATTCCTTCAATCATAAACATAGGAATATTTAACCATTGAAGAGTAGCCCAATTTCCAAATACTTTGGTTTGAGTGCCAGCATTTTCAGAGTTTAAACTTAATAGATGGACAAGTTCATGAAGAAAAGTATCAGAAACTGTATCTACCATGTTGTATGTAGCTTCGTTAATACCTGCAGTATCGTATATTGTTATAGCGGAATATGGAAAAATAACAGTAGAGTAAGCGTTAAATCTATTTATATCGGGAGTTATCGTAATAGGAATTCTTCCGTTGACTTTGAAATTAACTTTGCTATTTAATAATTTAGAATATTCGTCATAAATTCCATCCGCAATTTTCGCTAATTTTTCCGCCGTTCTTCTCGATTCTATTGGAAATATTATTTCAAATCTTTCAGTTTGTATTGTATATAATTTTCTGAAAGGTTTAAAAACAATATCTTGAGAATAAGATAATTCAAATATAGCTAAAAATAATAATAAAATAAATCTTTTCATCTACTATAAATATAATAAAAATTTTGTTAAAATGATAAATCTTAATAAATATTTTTTCAAGTATTGATATAAAAATATATAAATAATTTCTATATAAAGTATTGCTATTTTATTATTTTTTATGTATTATTTTAGGCAATATTTAAATTTTTAATTTAATTTAAGGAGTAAAAAATGAGTCATCATCATAGAGGACAATGGGGAACTCGAGCTGGATTTATATTGGCTGCTATAGGTTCTGCGGTAGGTTTAGGTAATATATGGCGTTTTCCGTATATGGTAGCTTCTTATGGAGGCGGAGCTTTTATGATAGTTTATTTAATCGCTATGTTTACCGCAGGAATACCGATTATGGTTTTAGAATTTTCTATGGGACATAAAACCCATAAGAGTGCGCCTGGAGCATTTAAATTTTTAAATCCTTCTTGGGAATGGTTAGGCTGGCTTCAAGTATTTACATGCTTTGGAATAGTTATTTATTATTCCGTTATTATAGCTTGGTCTTTAGCTTACGGTTTATTTTCTCTTAAAGGTTTGGTATGGGGAAGCGATACGGCGGGATTTTTCTTTAACGAATATCTTAAAGTATCGGACGGTTTTAAATTAGGCAGTTTTAATCCTCAAGTTGCAATTCCTTTGATAATAGTTTGGATTATTATATTAATTTCCGTTATAGGCGGAGTTAAAGACGGAATAGAAAAGGCTAATAAAATATTTATGCCTTTATTATTTATATTAATTTTAATAATACTTATTAGAGGATTAACTTTAGAAGGAGCGTTTAAGGGATTAGATTATATGTTTAAGCCCGATTTTTCAAAAATTCTCGACCCTAATGTTTGGATAGCCGCTTATGGACAAGTATTTTATAGTATGTCAATCGCTTTCGGTATAATGGTTACATATTCAAGCTATTTATCGGACGATTCGGATATTTCAAATAATGCTTTTATGACAGGCTTTGCCGATACAAGTTTTAGTTTGCTTGCAGGAATAACAGTATTCAGTATAATTGGCTATATGGCTGGCGCACAAGGTAAAGAAGTTTCGGAAGTTGCAGGAAATGGCGGAATAGGTTTGGCTTTTATAGTATTTCCCGAAGCCGTTAATTCTTTGCCAGGATTAAACGGAATATTTGGAGCCGTATTCTTTTTAGTTCTTGCATTTGCTGGTTTAACTTCGGCAATATCTCTATCAGAAGTTGTTATTTCTTCTTTTATAGATAAATTCCATTATAATAGAAAAAAAGCGTCTATAGTTATTATGATTATACAAGCTGCAATATCTATGGTATATGCTACAGGCGGCGGTTTATATATATTAGATATAGTGGACCATTTTATAAATAATTATAATATTGTAATAAGCGGTTTAATAGAATTGGTTTTAATAGCTTGGGTATATAAACTCAATGACTTTAAAGACTTAATTAATAAAGTAAGCGAGTTTAGAATAGGAATTTGGTGGGATTTCTGTTTGAAGTTCTTAACTCCTATATTTTTAGCGGTTTTTTTAGCATTAAAATTAATAACCGATTTTAAAACGCCTTATGAGAATTATCCTCAAGCGGCTTTAATAGGTTTAGGTTGGTCTATGCCGATTATCGCTTTTATAGTTGGAGTAATACTTGCTAAACTTAAAGAAAAATATATTAATAAATAAAAAGATTAAATAAAAGGAGAAAATTATGGGAATAGATTCGGCTATATTTATGGGACTTAGTTTACTTGCAGTTTGGGGAGGATTTGTTTTCTTTCTTGCCATAGCTTTAAGAAAAATATAAAAAATTAAGTTTTATAATTAAATAAAGAGGTTTAATCAATTTAGATTATTCCTCTTTTTTTTATTTATTGTTTTTTAATTCTGCCTCTTTGAATTGTAGTATTTTCAATATCGTTTATAAAATAAAATAATGATTCAATTTCATCTACTATATTTACATCGTTTATAATACAATTTGGTTTATCTAATAATTTTATAGGAGCAAAATTAAGAACGCCTTTAATTCCTGCATTGCATATAACATCAAACATTCTTTGAGCTTCCAAATCTGGAACTGTCAATATTGCAACTTCTATTTTATTATTTATTATATAATCTTTTAACTCTTCAATCGGAAGTATCGGAGTTTTTGCCTCTCTATCGATTTTTTCGGGATTATGGTCGAAAGCCGCCACTATTTTCATAGATTCATTTTCAAAACCTCTATAATTTACTAAAGCCTTTCCAATTTTTCCATATCCGATTAATATAATACTATGCGAAACTTTTTTTCCGAGTATATCGTCTATTCTATCAAGCAAATCGTCAATAATATATCCGCCTTTCTTATTGCCCGATATACTAAATAATGAAAAATCTTTTCTAACTTGAACGGCGCTTATGCCAATCGCATCTCCCAAATTATTTGAATAAGCCTTTATGAAACCAAAACTTTTCATACGCTTTAAGGCGTTTTTATATTTCAATAAACGCATAATTTGTGTTCTGCTAATCATATTTACTCCGCTATTATTATTTATTTTAATATCATTATATCATAATAAAGTTATATGTCAATAAAATATTTACAAAATAAAATTGTTTATAATGTTATAAATATAATATTTAAATATAATTTTTATAAAATATAGTCGTATAATTCAAAGTGTAAAAAGTTGATAGTTATTATATTATTTTAAGTAGAAATTCTATATTATTTTTTATTCTTCCAACGAAATTAAAACTTCTCTCGGTTTGCTTCCGTTTTCAGGACCTACTATTCCTTGCCTTTCCATTATTTCAATTATTCTTGCAGCTCGATTATATCCAATTTTTAATCTGCGTTGTAAAAAAGACGCGCTCGCTTTTCCTGTTCTTGTCACAAGTTTAACCGCATCTTCCCATAGCTCTTCGTCAAGTATATTTTCTTCGTCAGAATTTCTATCGTCTCCATCGCTTCCTTCCAAAGCGGCTATTAAACTCTCGTCAAACATTGGCGACATTTCTCCCGATAAATAATCGACAACTTTTTTAACCTCGTTATCGGAAACAAAAGCGCCTTGAATTCTCTCGGGCATTTGGCTTCCCGATGCGCAAAATAAAGCGTCTCCTTTTCCTAAAAGTTGTTCCGCTCCTGACATATCTATTATGATTCTTGAATTAGTTTTATTCGGCACTTGAAAAGCGACTCTTGTAGGCAAATTAGCTTTAATAACTCCCGTCACGACATCCGCCGAAGGTCTTTGAGTGGCAATTATCAAATGTATTCCAACCGCTCTACTCATTCCCGCCAAACGCGAAATTAAATCTTCCACTTCTTTTGAAGCGACAACCATCAAATTGTGAAGTTCGTCTATAACCAAAACTATATAAGGAAATAATTCTAAAGGCTCGCCGTTAAACTCTGTTTCTCCTTCTTTTATAAGTTGTTTTACTTTTTCGTTATAAGTTTTAACATTTCTAACAAAAAATCTCTCCATTCTTTCGTATCGTTTTTCCATTATATCTACAATATATCTCAAAACGATTGTAGCCTTTTTTTCGTCAGAAACTACAGGCGACATTAAATGCGGAATTCCATTATAAATTGAAAGTTCTACTCTCTTTTTATCTACAAATATAAATTTAAGTTCATCGGGACGGAATTTATACAAAAGCGAAAGAATTATTGTAGACAAACAAACGCTCTTTCCGCTTCCCGTAGTTCCCGCAACCAAAAGATGAGGCGCTTCCGACATATCCGAAACTACATTATTTCCGTAAATTCCTTTTCCCAAAACAAATGGAATATCTAATTTAGAATTTCTAAAATCTACGCTTTCCAAAACTTCTCGCAAATAAACTGCATTTCTCACTTTATTCGGTATTTCAATTCCTATAACCGAACGACCGGGAATCGGCGCAATTATTCTAACGCTCTCTGAAGCCAAAGCCAAAGCTATATTATCCGTAAGATTTGATATTTTTGAAACTCTCGTTCCAGCTGCAAGTTCAAGTTCGTATCTTGTAATAACGGGACCTCTCGAAACTCCCGTAACTTTAGCCTCGATATTAAAATCAAGCAAAGTATTTTCAAGTTGCAATGCTGTTTGTTTTATCGATTCCATCATAGCGTTATCATTAATTGGAATCGCTCTATTTAATAAATCAAATGGCGGATGTTTATAATACTTATCTACATATTTAGCGTCAAAATTAGATTGAATTAAATCTAAATCATCGCTATGTTTTCTAATTATCGCTTTATGATTATCGTTTATAATATTAACTCTTTTATCGGATTCTATATTTATAAAAGTCGCTACTTCGTTATTATTTTCTTTTATCTCTTTAAAATTAGTATTTTCCGCATTATTAAAATTATTAAATGCATTTTTATTTTCGTCTATAAAATGATTATCAATTTCTTTTATCTTTACATCTTCTATATAATTATTATTCGTATTGTATAATTCTTCTTCATCCAAATCAAAATCTTCAAGTTTATCATCCGAATTATAATTATTATAATTTGTAGGTATATGGTCCGCTCTATTATATTCTCTCTTTGAAGCGTATCCCATATTAAATTCAAAAGGTTTATCCAAATCGGATGCGGAAACATATTCTTTATTATAATTTGACTCTTTATTTTTATTAACCATATTTCTTAATTTTGAAAGAATATCTTCTTTCTTACGATTAAGCTCTTCTTTTTTATCAATTTTATTTTCAAAATTATGTTCTTCTAAATTATAACTTTGAAAATTATCTTCTTCTTTTTTATTTAAGAAATTATTTGAATTATTTTCTTTATATTTTTTTCTTAATAAATATTCGCTATAATCGTCCGATACGGTTCTATTGGCTTTAATAAAATTATCGGTTTTGTCGTATCTTGCATATTTTGAATAAATAGAATCTTCATAAATCGCTCTTTTAAATTCCGATACTCTCGCCCTGTTGATATTAAAATCTAATTCTAATTCTTCTTCGTCTTTAAAATTATTTAAACTATCGTTTTTATTATTTAAAGAATAGTTAGATAAAAAATCGTTATTTTTCCTTTCTATATTATTTTTATAATCGTTGCCGAATACCGCTTTTGCCAAAGAAGTCCCTAAATCTTCTTCCTCGCTTTCCATAGTATTTACATTAAAATTATTATTTTTCAAACCGTTTACGATACTGTCTATTTTTTTATCGTCATTATTATAATCTGAAGATTTTTTTAAACCGCTAAAAAAACTTTCAAAAGAATTATTTTTTCTTTTTAATTTTTCTCTAAAATCGTATTCATTAAAAGAAAAAGAATTAAAATAATTATTAGATTGTTTTACTTTTTCTATAAACGGAATAGAGCTAAAACTCATTGCTGGAATTTCTTTTTTATAAAAAATCGGAAGATAATCTTTAGTTTTAAGTTTTTCATTTTCATTATTATCCGAATTAGTTTTATTTATATTTTCATTTATTATTTTACTTTCAAAATCTTTTATTTTTTTTAAGTCAATTTTTCCTAAAATATTTTTAAGAGAATTTAAAGAATCGATTATTGAAACTTTAGCAAATATAATAGTTAAAATAATCAAGCCCGAAATTACCATTACAAAAGCACCCGTTTTTCCAAATAAAGAAATTAAACTTTCTCCTATAACCTTTCCCATCATTCCGCCTTTCTTATAAAAAAGACTCTCTCCCAAAGTTATATCGAAAAAAACGCTCAATAATATCATTAAAATAAAAGAGCCTAAAGCCGACAGAGAAATTTTATTTGAAGAATTTTTAAGTATAACGCTAATACCGACATATATAAAAAATGCGGGAAAAATAAAAGAAGAATAACCGAAAGCTAAAAACGAATAAACCGAAATATAAGCTCCGAATATTCCAAGTAAATTTTGCGATATATTATCATTTAAAGTTATACTTTCTTTATTTATACTAAAATACGACAATAATAAAATTCCTGCAAAAAGCAAGCATAAAAAACCAATAACATCGAATATTGAATTTCTATCGTTATAATTATTTTTATTAAATTTAATCATAAATAAAACTCCATTAATCTAATTAACGGCAACATTTGTAAAATATAAATATACGGCAAACCCTACTATAATGCAGTAAAAACCGAAATGAAAAAGTTTCCCTCGTTTTAAAAATAATAATAAAAACTTTAAAGCTATAATTCCAAATATAAAAGAAGTAATTAATCCAGCAATTGCATAAACGATATTAAAATCTTTCAAATCTTTTAACGATAAAAGCAAAGCTCCGAATATTGCAGGCAAAGATATTAAAAAAGAAAATCTCCCCGCAAAATCTCTATTTAATCCTAAAAATAACGCTACGCTTATAGTCATTCCTGACCTTGAAATTCCAGGAAAAACCGCTAAAGCTTGAGCTATTCCTATCATAAAAACATTATAATAAGTAGTTGTAAAAGTGTCTTTTTTTTCAGTTATAGAATCCGTCTTTCTTGTTAATAAAAGTATAGAACCCGTTATTATAAGATTTAATCCTATTCTGTTTAATGGCAAATTGCTTAAATATTTTTCTAAAAAAAGTCCGACTATGGCGATTGGAATAGACGCTATTATAATCATAATCGCTATTCTAAAATATTCGTTATGCTCGCTTGAATATTTGAAATTATTTAATCCTAAAAAAAATCCTTTAATAGTATTTATAATGTCTTTTCTAAAAATTAAACATGTCGCCAAAAAAGTTCCGAAATGAAGCGCTATTTCAAAAGATAGAATATTATTAGCATTAAAGTTAAGAAAATATTCCGCTATTCTCAAATGCCCAGAACTTGAAACGGGTAAAAATTCCGTTATCGCTTGTATCAATCCTAAAATTATCGGTTTTATCATTTAAACTATCCCGCTATATAATTTTTCGGATTATAATAAAAAAAGAGTAGTAAAAAATTATGTAAACTAAATTATATATTTTTGAAAAGCAAGCGTTCCAGACTAAATTCTACCGTTGGTGAAGACAGATAGAAGTCAAAGGTTAATTCTTTTAATAGGAGAATTAACCTTTGACATGGGATTGTAATTGCATTTTAAGTTTTAAATATTTTTTATACAAATCAAACATAGAATATTATTTTAAATCTCCAAAGCCAAGATATTGCATACTTTTCAATACTCTATCGTTGCATGGAGGAATATTTTCATTATTTATTATGCCAAATAATTCTTTTATGCAACTTTCACTAAATAACTCTATTCTAAAATTATCCTTATGTATGCATTTTGCCATCCTTGTTTCGTATTCCTCTTTTGTATCGTATAATAAATACTTTATTGTTTCTTTAATTTTATCTATTTTACTATTTTCAAAAAATTTCTCTTTTCGTATATCAGCATCGCCTCCTAAATATCTTTCGCTTGTTCTAAATGCATTTATAAATAATAAACATTTATATAAATCATCTTCGGATATATTATCTATTTTGCTTTTGCTCAAATTATCAATACAAAAATTATAATTTTTTATATATTCTTTAGAAATATAGTTATCATTACAAAATGACTTAAATAAATTATTGACTCTTTCTTTTATTTCATTATCGCTTAATTTATTTATTTTAAAAGTATCTCCTTTAGCTTCTTTTTCTCTAATCCAACTTAAAAATTGGTCTATTTCAATTTTTAACGGCAAAGAAGTTTCTTTTCTTTTACCAAATGATTTATAAATATTTTCTAATTTTCTATAATTGCTTAAAAAATAATTGATATTTCTTTTTAAAATCAGATATAAAAGTAGCTTCCTTGCTCTGCTTTTTCTTTCCAACTATGGTAATATTTTCAAATTCACATTCTTTTATTTCTTTTATATCGTTTTGATAATTATTTAAATTTCTATAAATATCATAATATTTTTCTTCAATTTCAATAAATTTTTGAATATAATTATTATCTAAAACTTCAGCTTGTTCCCAATACTCATCAAATAGAGATTGTAAATCGTCAAATATAGTATTTTCAGATTCTATTGAAATATTTATTTCTTGATTACTTTTTAATCCGCTTTGCGTTAAATTTGACGAACCAATAAATGCAATAGAATTTCCAAATATATATAATTTAGGATGAAATTTGTTGGAAGTAAAAAATCTAATATTGACATTATTCATTTCTGAAATTTCTTTTAACCTTTGCATTGAAGTAGCTAATGATATTCTTACAATAAGTTTAATATTGCAATTTTTATCAATGGCTTTTTTAATAAAATCGATATCGCTAAAAAATGCCGTTGCTATATAAATATCTTCATTTTCTTTTATATTTTTTCTAAAGCAGGTTTTAGAAAATCGCTTTTCTTATTAGAATTTGTATATAGTTCCATAAAAATCCTCTATCATAATTTATAATTTTACATACATAATAAAATGTAATTTGTAGAATTGCAATATTCTAAATAATAATTATTAAAACGATAAAAAATTATTATAATAAAATTATATAAAATAAATCAAATTAAACTATTGCAATTTATACAAAATAATTATAATTATATCATAAATCAAAAATTATTAATTTTATTATATTATAAAGTCTTAACCCTATTTTTTAAATACTATTTTATAATTAAGATTATTATCGGAATTTTCTTTATTTAAAAGTTTATCGGCATTAAATATATATTTAATAGTCATTTTAATAATATAAACTCCTTTATTTCTTTTCAATTTGATATTCAATTATTTTTCTTATTCCTCTTTCTATATCAGTATTTGGAATATATTTAAATTCTTTAATAATTTTCTTATTTGAACCTATCGCATGTTTAAAAACTTCTTTATTTACTCTTTCTTTACTTAAATTATAGTTTTTATTAAATAATTCTTCATATTTATTCCAAAAACTATTTGGATTTCCGACTTCGTAAGAAGTTTCTTTATTTAAAGATTTAAATACTATATCTGCAATTTCCAAAGCGGAATATCCATGCCCAGAACATAAATTAAATATTTCCGAATTATACTTTTTACTTGAAATAATCATTCTATATAATATTTCCATTAAATCCTCAACATATATGTAATCTCGTTTTACATTTTTCGTATTATAAATAGTCGGTTTTATTCCGTTAATAATTTCTCTTATTAAATAACTAGTAAAAGGAGGATACTTTCTTTTAAAATCTTGATGAGGTCCGTAGACATTAAAAAATCTGCATATTATAATATCCATACCGTAGTTATTTGAATAAGATTTGCATATTTGTTCTGCACAATATTTTGTTGTAGCGTATATTAGATTTGGATTAACTTGAATATCTTCTTCAAACTGTTTTTTTGTATTATTATTTTCATAAACCGCAGAAGTAGATGAAAATATTATTCTTTTAATATTAGAACTTCTGCATGAATTTAAAACATTTACCAAACCTGTAATATTAATATCCAATGCTTTTTGAGGATTTGACTCGCATTCTGGCAATGCCGATATGCCAGCCAGATGCACTATAATATCTATATCTTTTAAATATTTTAAAAAATCCTTCGCTCTTATATCGTCAAGTATAAAATTATTTTTTAGAATATCGTTATCTTCAAAGTTATCTTTATATCCGTATTCTAAATTGTCTAATATTTTTACATTGTAATTTTTTTGTAGTAAAAATTTAGCAAATTCAGAGCCTATAAAACCAGCCCCTCCAGTAATTAAAATATTCATAAATTAAACCTCCACTAATTTTTATATATTACAGTATAAGAGTAATCGTTAATTTTTTCTCTTTTTATAAAAAGTTTATTAGGAAAAATAAAATATAATAAACAAAATTTAATTATTTCAAATCCTTGTTTAAACATTTTGGCATTGCTTATTTGGTCGTCTTCTCTCCAATTTATAGGAAAAAAGCTATATTTTAGTTTTTTCCAAGAAATATATAGAAGCATTAAGTTATTAAAAGTTAAACTATTTGGAAGAATTTCTATATAAAATTTTGATTTTAAGAATTCTAATTTAAACATATTCAAACCAGAACCCATATCATACACAGGTTTTTTTGATACTATAGAATATACGGTATTCAAAACATGATTTCCCGCTATTCGTATAAATGAATAACCTTTTATTGTCGCACCTTTCATAAATCTTGCGCCTAAAAAAGCGTCATATTGAAACGCCGTTTTATCTTTTATATACGAAACTATATCTTTTATACTTCCTTGGTCGTCTCCATGAAGAACTATTATATAATCGTAATTATTTTCTATCGCGTAATTAAAAGCGACTTTATGCGAACCTCCCAAACTAACATTTTCTTTGTTTTGTATTAATGTAGTTTTTATATTGTTTAATTTTTTTAGCGATTCTTCAGCAGCCTTTAAAGAATTGTCTTCGCTTATATTATCGACTATTAAAATCTCGTCAAAAAGTTTTTGAGTATCCTCGTCAAATTGAGATATTACTCTTGAAATTTGTTTTTCGCAATTATACATTGGTATAAATATAAGTATTTTCATTTATCCTCCGTTTTCTTTAATATATAAGTTAACTCTCCCATTAATATTGGGAAATTAATTTTTTTAATAAAAGGTATTAAGTGAAGAACGGTAACCGCTTGTGATATTAAAAATTGTTTATAATCTTTGGCTATTGAATATAAGAAATTTAAATTAACAATTTTTACGCAAGGATAAGATTTTATAACTTTAAACCCAGTTAACTCCGCTAATTTTTCCATACTATTTTTATTAAAATATACTAGATGCTCCAACATATATCTATGCCATTTACTTTTTAATAATTTTGCAGTTAATGATTTGGTATTAGGAGTAGTAATCATACAATACCCCCCCCCCCCCATTACTATTTGTAGTATTTAACAGTCTATTGACAACTTTCATAGTAGATATTGGGTCTTTAACATGTTCTATTACATCGCACATAGTTATTAAATTAAAATAATTATTTTTAAAACTGCATGTTTCTAATGTCCCATTATAAATTTTTTCTTTTCCAAATTTATTTTTAGCTATAGAACTTGCATATTCAGATATTTCTATACCGTATGCATTAAAACCTAATTTTTCGGCTTCTTCTAATAAAAAACCTGTTGCCGTCCCGATATCTAATATATTTCCATTATTTACATAAGGAATTATACCATTTAAAATATGCTTAAATGTGTTTCTTTTCATGTCAGCCACTTCAACTGTTTCGCCTTCTCCAATTCCCCATGAAGAAAAATATTCTCTGCTATATATGTTATTTATTTCTTCATCTGTTGGAAAAGGATACATAAATTGAACTTCGCAATTTGGACATTTAATTATATTCCTTTTTTCTACGAAAGATTTTATTTTCATCTCTCCTTCATACCCACATAATATACATTTAGAATTTTTAATTACTCCCATAATTTATCTCCTATTTTTTATATATAAAAAAATAATTAATTTTATAATTTTTTCCATTCTTCCAAAGCTAATCCCGCCAAAGCAAGCATTAATATAGAATTTTTTTTATTAAGTTTAATCATATAGCCCATAGCTCTTATATAGCATATAGCTTCATAAAAATATATTATTTTTAATTCTAAAGTTCCAAATTTATCTTTTATATAATTTTTTAATAAATTAAATATTTCATTATATTTTAAAGTGGAATAATCGGGATATTCTATATTATTTTGTTCTACTAAAAAATTATCTAAACTTTTTACATATTCGTATTTGCCATGTAAAGATTGAAAAAGTTTAGAATATTCTGCAAAAACATTATTATATCTTGGAGCTGGGTCTATTATTATATAATTTTTACTGCTGTCTACCAATATATTTTCTATAGTTAAATCGCCGTGAATATAACTAATATCATGTTTTAAAGAAAAGTGAAAATATTTTAATTCTTCAAGCATATTTAATATATTAGGCAATTTTTTATTATTAACCGTTATATATTCGTATTTGGCTATATCTCTATATTTTGGATTTGAGCAGATAAACTTTATATTGTTTAATATATGTTCTTTGTATATAGAATTTATAATTTCATTATTATCTAACTTTTTAAAATTCAAGTAATTAATATTAAGTCTATCTATAATTTCTTTTATGATTTCAAAAGAATTATTGGCTTCTATATAATGTATAGCCGTAAAAAAAGTTTCGCCGTTTGCAAAATATTCCATGTCATAAGAAAATAAATTATCTTTATCTACGCTATTAAATATTTTAGGCAGAGGCAGATTTTGATTTTTATTAAGCCATTCAAATTGCAATTTTAATTTTATAGACGCCTCGGCAAGCGCTATTTTTCTAATAAATAATTTATTATCTTTATCTTGCATTAAATAAGTTTTCGCTTCACTTGCGGCGCTTAAATCTTTTATTATAGCGCAGTCGTTTGTCATATTATAATAAGCTTCATCGTTTTTAGAATATTTATTATTAAAATAGTATTTGAAAAAAGGAATAGAAATATCGTTTGATGCAAAAGGAATAATTTTTAAATAATATTTTTTATCTTTTTCTTTAAATGGCATAAAGGAAATTATAAATATAATTATATTTGGAATAGTTAAATATATTATATAATTTGCCAAATCTATGCCATTAAAAGTATATAAACTTTTTATAATCCCCGCCGATGTTAAATCTGTAAATTGATGTAAAATTAATTCGCTTAAATTAATGTCTTTCATAGCAGATTTTAATACTATTACTGAAAATATATTAAAAATCCACATAAATACGCTTAATAAAGAAAAAATTAAAAGTTTTTTTCTATTGTCTATCAATTCTATTTTTAATCTATATAAAGCCCAATAGAATCCTAATAAAAAAGATTTTATAGAATCGTTAAATATAGAAACTATTAAATAATAAATTTTCTTTAATATTTTAGAATTACAAAATAAAAATATAGACATTGAAAATATAAATAACAATAAAATTGAAATAGATTTTATATTAAAAAATAAAAGTATAAAAAATGCTAAAATCAAATCAAATACTCTTTCGATAAAAGCCAAACTTAACGACATTCTAAAAGAAGTTTTTGTTAATCTCGAAAAATAAAATGTTCTTACCAAATCCGATATTCTAAAAGGAAATATGAAATCTATTAAAAATCCTATAAAAGCGCTTCTAAAATAAGGTTTTATTGGCTTATTTATATAAGGATACAATATATAAATTGCCCTGTATGATTTTATTAAAGTTCCTATAAAGAATAGAATAATTGCAAATAATACATATACGCTCATTTAAATAACTCAAAAATCCTATTTTCTTTAACTTTCAAAAATTCATCTACTGTCCCAAAAGATATATTAAAATCGCATTCAAAATTTTTTATATTTCCGCAAGATAAAGGCTCTATATTATATAATCCGCTTGTATAAAATTCCGAATAATAGCATCTATCCAAATATTTTTTGCTTATCTTGTCAAATAAAGAAATATTTTTAAATCCGTAAACTCCCGCTATAGCGTCATTTCCTATAGCTTTTTTCTCTATCGTTCCCGTTATTTTACCTTCTTTTTTTATGCAGTAGCTATAGCATGGTTTGTCGGATTTAAATGTTAATAAAAATCCGTCAAGTTTATATAAATAATGCTGATTTAATCTAAACTCTTCGCTGTAAAAACAGTGGTCGCAATCGTTAAAAATCACGGGTTCGTTGTTGTCTATTAATTCTATCGCTTCTCTTGAAGTCAAAACCGCTCCTGGAGGAGTTTCATCCAAAAGTTTTATTAACGCGTCTTTAAAATAATATTTAATCGTATCTATCAATATATTATTTTCATTATGTTTTTTAAGTCCTATAAATATTAATTTGTTATAATTATAATAATTAGTTAAACTTTTAGCCGCATAATAGAAAAACGGATAGCCTTTTATTTTAATCAAAGGTTTAGGTTCTTTATATCCTAAATTATAGAATCTACTTCCCGCTCCAGCCATTGGTATAACTATATTCATTATATTATCACCCCTTTTTTCCTTAAAATTATTAGAAATTCTCCCGCTAATATTGGAATTTGTAAATTGCATAATATAGGTATTTTTTCTAATATTGAAAATATAAACGATAAGATTTTTCTTTTATTGTATTTAAAAATATAATTCATATATTTTATGGTTAGAATCTTAAAATAAGGCTTTATTTCTAGTATTTCAAATCCCGTTATTTCAGCTATTTTCTTGATGCTATTAATATTAAAACAATGTATATGTTCCAAATTATAATGCGCCCATTTTGAACCCATAATTTTGCATGTAAAAGAATTAGTATTAGGAGTAGTAATCATACAATACCCCCCCCCCCCATTACTATTTACAGTATTTTTCAATATAGTATTAACTTTTTTTAATGAAGATACGGGATTAACTATATGTTCGAGTAAATCGCTCATAATTACTATATCAAAAAAGTTATCTTGGAATTTGCAATTTTCTATATTTCCTGCAAATATTCTATCTTCTCCAAATTTATTTTTAGCGATATTAGCCGCATACTCTCCAAACTCCGCACCATAAACATTAAAGCCAATTTTTTTAGCTTCTTCCATTAAATAACCTGGTCCGCAACCAAAATCTAATAAATTTCCTTTATTACAATATTTAGCCGTATATTTTAACAATTTTCTAAATTTTGCTTTTTTCATTTGTGAAAATGTATCTTCATTTCCTATTCCCCAAGCGACGTAGCCTTCTGAATATATTTCATTTAGTTCGCTTTCGGTAGGATATGGATATAAATATTGTATCGAGCATTTAGGACATTCTAATATACTCTTATTTCCTATTAAATTTTTATATAATATTTTAATATTTCCTTCGCTAGAACATATAGGGCATTTAGTAAATTGTAAATCATTATTCATATAAAATTTTCCTTTTATTAGTTTTATATTTAATTTAAAGAATATTTCTTTTATATAAAATTAACTTTTTTAATTCCAAAGGTTTATCATTATAATTATCAAATACTATTTTCAATTTTGAATTTTTATTAAAACGCCATAAATTCATCATTCCAATAGGTATTAGATATTTATTTATTTTTTCCGTATCAAATGTTATGCTTTTTTCTTTGCTATATTCTTCGTTATAGTCTCCCCAATAAACCGTTATGGAATTAAACAAGATATTTTTCATTGGCTCTAACTCTAAATATAAATAATCAAAATCATTTCCAGATATTTCTTTATTAAAATTAATCTCTAATTCATTATCTACATTCAAATACGGTAAATTATTATTTGATAAATTATTATCTATTAAAGAAAATTGATTAGTAAAATATTTTTCTAATTTATTTATAGAGCGTCCTAAAGATTTAGCTATAGCTTTATTATAATAGCTTTGATAATAATAAGAGTTGCTTATATCGTTAGAAGGATGAGCTTTGCCGTAAAATTCTTCAAATCTATCGGGTCTTAAAAATATTATATCGTTTTCAGGACATATTTTATATTCGTTTTCTACTAACCAAGGATAAAAGGTAGGAAGTCCTAAAAACAATGCAGGTTTTTTGTTATTTAGTTTATTTAATGCAAACTCATTAAATCTAGTTGATTTCATCAAAGCAGCGGAGACTGTAATATAAATTTTTCTATCTATAATATTGGCAAGTAAAAACCAGACATATCCATCCAAAAAAATGCTATCATCATGAGTTATTCTTTTTATTAATTTTCCTATTGATAATAATTCATTTTTATTGTTGTTTGGTATAAAACCTTTAGCTAATATAGGAAAATCTTTTAATAATTCTTCGTCTATCAATTCCATATCTTGCGGAATATCTATTATATTTGAAAATACATAAGAATTATAATTGAAATTAGGAGGACGCATTAATATTACTATACTAAATAATATTGATAACATTATATATTTATATTTATTAACAAATACATTTTTACAATAAAATAATACTGTCATTGGAATAATTACAGATAACAAAGGAACGAGTAATGCTCCTATTCTGGCTGCTAAAATGTTTACATCTTGTCTAATAAAAGTCGTAAAAGAAATGAAAGGTATAAATATTATAAAAAATGTAAATATAAAGAAAGCGGACGAATTTAATTTTTCTGCAATATTGTTTTTATTTTTCATAATAAATTTTATAAACATATGCAATACAATTAACTCGGATATTATTGGTATTAATATTCTAACTATGTAAAATATATTATTTTTTATATAATCAGAATATATATATGGCAAAAAGAATGAAGGCGAATTTTGTCCAAATAATCTTATTCCGTCAACATATTTAGTTTGACCCGCTTGTAATAATATCCAATTTAATATTTTTAATAATAAAGGCGTCGATATTATTATGGAAACTATGACTATAAGCCATACAAAATAGAAATAAATATTTTTTATATCTTTAAAATATTCTTTTTTCTTAATATATAAAAATAATTGTATAATTCCAAAAGGAACGCTCGCTATCATAATGCCGACTCCGTATGACGGATAATATAATCCGTATAAAAATACGCAAAAAATCCATATAGGAATCCAAAATCCTTTTCTATCGATAAGTTTTTGCGAAGAAAGAAGCAACATTATTGGCAATATCAAATAGTTTCTGGAATACTCAAAAAATATGCCTACAAAGTAATGAAATATAAAAAATGTAAATAAAGAGTTAGTTTTTTTATACAATAAAATAGCTATTATTATAATATAAAAAATAATCATTAATATAGCTGCAAAATTTGCCTGATTAATATAACCGTCTAATATAATATTATGAAAGAAACTATAAACAAAAGAAAACAATCCGCTAATTGGAGAAATATCTTCAAATAATCTCTGTTTTAGATTAAATACTTGATACCAATACATACTTTCATCTGCATAATGCCACCAATCGTTTGGAATAATAACGGAAGGAATTACATTTCCAATAAAACCTAATATATTTTTATTATATATATTGCCTATAGAAATTGAAATTATTGTAGGTAAAGTTATAGAATATTTTATTGAAGTTACCTTACTTTTAAATATAAGTATAATATTCCAAATAAATAAAGATAAAAATATAATCCATATAATTAATTGAAATTTAAAATGTTCGTTATAAAAATATATTATTTCCCCTCTATAATTATATTTATTTATAGTAAACATTAAAATATTAAACGGTATAAATATTTGTAATAATAATATAAATTTTATTAATTTTTTATTAGAATCAGATATTAACAAATTAAAACTAAATATTGAAAATACAAACGATAATAAATAAATCGAAAATATTGAAATTTTAATTTCAAATAAAAGGTTTAATATAATGAATAAAGATTTGAAAAAATACATTGAAATAAATACCAACATGGGAAAATAAATAGCTTTTTCTTTATAATTCATGTAAATATAAATTGAGCTGACAACTACAAAGAAAGAAAAAATATCAAATATTTCGGTAAATACAAAAAGAACTAATATTGGAATTATTAATAGAAGTATATTATATTTATATTCTTTACATGATTGATACGATAAATTAAATTTATTATTTTTAATTCTTATAAATTCAATAACTATTAATATTATAATGCTAAAAGGATATAAAAACATCCTGAAATTTAGCTCGTGTGTTACTTCTAAAAAATCAATAGTATTGTAAATATAAAAGTCGTTATAAATTTGAGGCATTTCATTTATTATTGGGAGTAAAAAATATATTAATATTGAGCAAAGTATTGCCGCAAATATAATAGAAAAATAATCGCTATAAAATAATTTTTTAATACTTAAAATTATAGTTTTTATTTTTTTACCTCTTATAATCAGAATTTTCATAAAAAATTTAATATTTAAATTATTTTTAGATATCATAGAGTTATCACTTCAATAGTTAATAATAGTTGACGCAAAGATAAGCGTTTAAATGTTTCAAATAATTCTTTAATTTTGCAATGAAAAAATCGCCGAAAAATTTATAATGCGGCGTGTAGTGTAGTGGCAAACTAAACATATAAAATTCCTACCTTATTTTTTAATAATTAAATTATAACACATTAATAAAAAATGTCAATAGTTTAATTTATATAATAACAATTTTTTATTAAAATATTTTAAATAGTATTGCAATTTATATAAATCTGTAATATTCTTATAAAGAATTTAATTAAAAAACTTAAATAAAAAATAAATCAAATTAAACTATTGCAATTTATACAAAATAATTATAATATATTATTCATTAAATAAATAAAAAACGGGAGATAAATATGAACGCTTTTGAATTTACGAACGAAACAAAAAATTATCGTTCTTTAAATTATTTTAAAAAATATAAAAATCAAAATAATGTCATTTTATCTATTATCGTCAATATTCTGTAATATCGTTAAACTAATCTATAATTAAAATTTTAAATAAAAAATTTAAAATAAATATAATTAAATTAAACATAAAGGAGTTTTAAATGAAATTAAGATTATCAAAGAGAGCGTTAAAAGAAGATTTTCAAGGGCAATTTGTAAAAATGATGTTGGATGTTGCGGCAAAAGGAGATTTAATATCTTTTGCAGGCGGACTTCCAAATCCTATTTCTTTTCCCGTTGAAGAGATTAAAGAAGCATGTTGCAAGGTTTTAGATAATAACGGAATTCAATCTTTGCAATATAATAATGCGGACGGATATTTGCCATTAAGAGAGTTTATAGCAAATAGATATAAAATGCAGGGAGCGGATATAAAAGCAAAAAATATTCTTATAACAAACGGCTCTCAGCAAGCTTTGGATATAATCGCTTCAGTTTTGATTGACGCGGGAGACGATGTTTTGGTTGAAGACCCTTCATATTTAGTGGCTTTGCAAACTTTTCATATTTATAACCCGAATATAAGAACGGTCAGCTTAAACGAAGACGGAGCAAATTTGGAAGAGTTTAAAGAATCTATGAATAAATATAATCATAAATTATTTTATTCTGTTCCTACTTTTCAAAATCCTACGGGAATAACTTATACGAGCGAAGTTAGAGAAAAAATAGCCGAAATAATGAAAGGAAAAGATACTTTTTTTATTGAAGATAATCCTTACGGAGAATTGAGATTTAGAGGAGAGCATCAAAAATCTTTTTATAATTTGCTTGGCGAACAGGCAATACTTATGGGAACTTTTTCAAAAACTTTTTCGCCTGGTTTCAGAATGGGATGGATAGCTTGCGGAGTTGATGAAGTAATAAATAAAATGAAACATTATAAACAACTTGTAGATTTTCATACGAGTATATTTAGTCAAATGGTTGTAGCTCAATATCTTAAAGACAATGATTATGACGCTCATATAAAAAAGATTACCGATTTATATAAAAAACAATGCGATTATATGCTTGAAGCTATGGATAAATATTTTGCTAAAGATATACATTGGACGCATCCTGAAGGCGGAATGTTTATTTGGGTTAAACTTCCTAAAGGAATTGACGCCGTAGAATTAGGAAAAAAAGCCGCAGATAACGGAGTCGCTATAGCTCCAGGCGAACCGTTCTATGAAAGCAAAAGAGGAGAAGGAACTTTTAGATTAAATTATACAAATTCGTCTCCCGAAATGATAGATAAAGGAATTTCTATACTATCAAAAGTTATAGAAGAAATGAAAAAAAGTAAATAAAATCGGCTTGTTTTATTTGTAAAAAAAGTTTAATATTATTTTTATTCATTGATTTAAGAGTTTAAAATTAAGGTAAATTGTATAATGAAAAAAACTGTATTATTAAAAATTTCAGGCGAAGCTTTACTTGGACAAAAAGATTATGGAATAGACAATAATGTAGTCGATAGAATAGCTTTGGAAATGAAGGAAGCTGGAGGCGACACTCAAATAGCGGTTGTTGTTGGCGGCGGAAATATTTTTAGAGGAATGCAACTTTCTAATAAAACGGGAATGGTTAGAGCGACTGCCGACTCAATGGGAATGCTTGCAACTATAATGAACGCAATCGCTTTGAAAGATAGATTTATGGCAGCTGGAACTCCAACTCAAATTCTCTCTTCTTTTAATATTGAAGGTATGATTGAAGGATTTGAAAGAGATAAAGCTATAAGAATACTTGAAAGAGGAAATGTTTTAATAATAGCTGGCGGAACTTCAAACCCTTATTTTACGACAGATAGCACCGCAATTTTAAGAGCTTTAGAAATAGGAGCTTCAATAGTGCTTAAAGGCACAAATGTTGACGGAGTTTACGATAAAGACCCGAAAAATAATGAAGACGCTAAAATGTATAACGAAATTACTTTTAGAGAGGCTTTAAATAAAAATCTTCGAGTTATGGATATGACGGCTTTCGCTATGGCTAACGATAACGATATGCCTATAAGAGTTTTTAATATGAATAAAATGGGAAATATCACAAAAGCAATTTCGGGCGAGAATATTGGAACCTATGTTCATAATTAATTATATTTCAAAGTTCGATAGAATAACAAATATAACGAATAAAATAAATTATGGATATAGAAAAATCGATAAGAGAGCAGATTAAAGAAGGCGCTAAAATATATTTCATTATACGAAAAATACAATACTAATTATCCTTTTTTATTACCAAGAGTAGCAATGGGGAACACTTGACAATTCTCAACAACATAATAAAATAAATAAAGATAAATTAAAAAAAGGAGACAACGATGGCAGACAACAAGAACAATCAAATAAAGAAAAACAATCAGAAGAACGAAGAAAGCGAATTCGGGAAGCTCTCGCCAGAATTAGAGAAATTGGAGTCGGAGTGGACGGTGGAGGACACGATGGCAATGTGTCCGTCTTTGACAAGAGAAGAGGCGGAAAGGGCTTGGCGAATGGGCTGGTAGATTACCATATCGAGACGCCAGATAAAATTAAGTCAATATTTGAAGGTGCGGGTATATCCACGCCTTCATATAATAAATTAAAATTAAATAATCAACAATCAATAGACACTTTCAAAAAAGCTATAGCAAAAGCTAAACAATCATTAGGTAATGACGGCGCTTCCGTTGAGTTAAAAGACAATTATACGGATATTAATTTATATCTTTCGGAAGACGGCGAGAGCGGTTTTGGAATAAAACCGAACGGCGATATTGTATCCGTTTTTTCAAGTAAGAAGGTAAAAGGTAGGGCGCACCATATGTTAGAAATGGCAATAAGTCAAGGCGGACGCCAATTGGATTGTTTCGATATATATTTGACTAAAATATATGAAACGCACGGTTTCAAGCCCGTTGCTAAAATGAAGTGGGATGACGAATATATACCAGAAGGTTGGAATAAGGAAAATTTCAAGGATTATAACAACGGCGAGCCAGCGCTAACAGCGGGCAGACGCCATGTAGTATTTATGGTTTACGACCCGAATAACGATATTGAGAAAAAGAAAAAAGAGTCGGAAGAAAAATACGGAAAGAAAAACGAAATCCCTTATATTATAGATTATGATATGGGCGAGGATGCCCAGCATATGTATAAATGGAGAAGCCCAGCCGAAAGAGAAGCTATTTATAATAATATGCTTGAAAGATATAAAAACGCAAAGTCAACCGAAGAGCTTAAAAAAGTATTTTCTAATAGTGATAAACCTTTTTTAAGACAGATGGACGACTTGAATAGCTTGAGTAAAGAGCAAGCCCAGAGTATAAATGCAGAGTATAGCAAGCGATATTTGGAATTGATAAAAGACGAGAACCCCGAAGAGTATAAAAAAAATAAAAAGTATTTGGAGAAAAAATATAACATTAAAAGCGATGCCAGCGTTTATATTGATAGCTTAATTGATACTATTGAATATATAGACGCCAAGAAAAAAGAATTCAAGGAAGAGGATGTAAACAGAGATGCGGACGGCAAGTTTGCTCCGAAGAATTCAAGTAATAAAAGTAATGATAATGATAAAAAAGAAAATAATAAAAAAGATAATAGCAATCCGAAAAAATCAAATTGTAATATTGGAGATACTTATAACATAGCAATTAATAATATGGCTACTATTCCAGCTAAAAAAATAGCCGAAAGCGATAATTACGAATTATACGAAGAGAATGCAAATAAATTAAAACCGCAACAACGAAAAGCGATAGAGAACGCTATTAATAATATCTCTAAACAATATAACGAATTATTTAATATCTATGGTAAATCCGATAATCAACCTACTAAAAAATTAAAAATTGTTTTATTAGACGAAAGCCGAAAGAAAAAATTAAAGTCAACTGCAGGATTTGTAATTAAAGAAGGAGCGGATAACGAAGAAGATAATTCTATTTTCTTAAATACAAGCGCTATAAAAAAAGAAAAAGAAAACAATATACAAAAGATAATAGCTCACGAGACTATACATACTATAATAAATGATAATTTAAGAAATAAAAAAATGTATTTTCGTCCGAGTAATTTACTAGAGGAGGCTTTGGCGGAAAGCGGAACATTTATAGTAGACGGAGATAATTATCGAGAGCCTCCAGAAGATTTAGATATTGATAAAAAAACAAAATGGATACTATATAATAAATATTATTTCACAAGCAATTTAATGCATTATCTTTACTTGAAAAATAATAAAAATAGTGATATATTTAAAGATATTGTAAATAATATGCAAGGCAAAGAAGATAGTAAGTTTGCAAACGCTATACAGAAAACCGCTAATAAAATTGGAATTGAAGGGGGCTTTTCGGAAATTATTAAGTATTGGATAAAAGATAAATATAACTTTAATGATGAAGAAGCGGGCGATTTTAAAAGAACTTTAATGATTAAATTAGAAAATCCGAAATGGTAGGTAAATTAAAAAATGACAGAACAAGAAAAACAACAATTAAGAGAAGATATAAAAGCGGGCAAAGTCAATATTGACGAATTATACGAAAAATACGATAAGAATTTACCATATATGTTTACCTATGAAGAACGAAAAATAAAAGAACCTAATCTAACTATTGAAGAATACGAAGAGGATGTAATAAACGATAAAATAACGATATTATTTTGGCAGATGGGATGGGAAAAGTTTTAATTATAATATAAGAATGGAGGGAAAGAGAATTATGCCTTATCAACTTACCGATATAAATATTATAAGAAGCGACCTTGAGAAAAAACTAGGTAAAGAGGAATTAGAAAAAGCTATTAAGAATATATATAATAGGGATTATATAAAGAAAAATAACAATCTACCTTTTGAAAAAGCCGAAGAGCGAATATTAAGAGGCTTACATAAATGCCTTTTAAATTAAAAAAGGGAGCATAAAGTATGAGGAATTTTGACGATATAATCGAGGCGACAAGAGAAGACTTGAAGGAAAGCGAGGCTTTGATTTTAAGATTAAATAAAAAGCCTTTATCCGAAGCCGATATTAATCATTATGCTAGAGTATTCGGTTTCGACACGGACGAATATACGAAAGAGGAAAAATACTTATTGGCGGTTAATAGGTATTGTTATTGGCATTACAATTAAAAAGTAGTAAAGGCAACATGCCCGCTTTAGCGCAAGCGATAACGATTTGGAAGTTATAGTAGATATAAAAGAATACGGCAATAAATAGAATTCTTTATTGGTATTACGCTACAAGCGGCGCTAAAGCGGGCATGTTGCCGCAGACGCCTAATTAAATCTAAAAATTAATAGGAATAATAAAATACTTGACAATAATGATAATAATTAATATACTATAATAATATTAATAATATTTTAAGGAGATTTTATTATGTTTGATATTTTATCCTATGGAGGATTTACTATAATTCCAATGTTTATAGGAATAGTTATTATATTAATTATTCTGCTTATTTTCTTGCGTTTTTTTCCAATCGGACTTTGGGTGACGGCTTTATTTTCGGGCGTTAGAATAAGCATAATAACTTTACTTACTATGCGATTAAGGAGAGTCAATCCTTCTTTAATAGTTTTGAATCAAATTAAATTATGGAAAGCTGGATTAAAAATAGGAAGTAACGAACTTGAAGCTCATTATTTGGCTGGAGGAAATCCAACCGCTGTGTCGGACGCTTTGATTGCCGCAGATAAAGCCTCTTTGAATTTATCATTTGAAAGAGCATGCGCTATAGATTTGGCAGGACGCGATTTAGTTGACGCGATTAGAACTTCCGTTTCTCCAAGAGTTATAGCCACGCCTTTAATTGCCGCTGTCGCAAAAGACGGAATTCAGGTAAAGGCTACGGCAAGAGTGACGGTTAGAACGAATATTAACAGACTTGTCGGAGGAGCTGGAGAAGAGACTATAATCGCAAGAGTCGGAGAAGGAATTGTAACGACAATAGGAAGTTCGGCATCTCATAAAGAAGTTTTGGAAAATCCCGATAGAATCTCTCAAGTAGTTTTGGCAAAGGGTTTGGATTCTGGCACGGCTTTTGAAATTTTATCAATAGATATTGCGGATGTTGATGTCGGAAACAATATCGGAGCAGTTTTGCAAATTGACCAGGCGGAAGCGGATAAAAAAATAGCTCAAGCTAAAGCAGAAGAGCGAAGAGTTATGGCTATAGCGAGAGAACAGGAAATGAAAGCTAAAGTTGAAGAGATGAAAGCTAAAGTTGTGGAAGCCGAATCTCAACTTCCTTTAGCTATTGCAGACGCTTTAAAAAAAGGAAATATTGGCGTTTTGGATTATTATAATATGAAGAATATAATGGCTGATACGGAAATGAGATATAGTATTTCTGGTTTGGATTCTTCAAGTAAAGATAATCCGAATAATACAAAATAATAAAAAATAATTAATCGCTAAACGATATTACGCCTTCAATGATAGCCTCAAATCTTTCAGGTTCTATTGTCATTATAGTATCGTCAGTTTTCAAATTAGGAGCAAAACCGCCTATACTTATTAAGAAAGAGTGAGCGCTTTTGTAAACTCTCGCATAATCAACAAATTGGTCGACAATATCCTGTCTCATAGGATAGCCCGAAGTATCTAAAGCGAAAGTGCTTTTATATGATTGTCCTTCAGAACCGAATTTTTTTATTGTAACAAAGAAAACTAATGTATCGGATTTCTTGCTATGGTCGGTGACAATATATCCGTTTAGAGTCAATACTCTATAAAAATGTTTTTCCAAATAATCTACAACATCCATTTCTAAAGCCGTTCTTAAAGCGTTATTTGCTATAATTGAACTGTAAGTTTTTAATTTATGGTCTATATCCAAATATATATTTCTTGTAGATTTAATTATTTCCCATTGTTTTACCGCATTTTCAAATTGTTTATATTTTACAAGAGTTTCTGCATATCTGTATCTTTCATCAACGACTTTCTCGTTTGGTATATCTTCTTTATTTAAAACTTTTTCGTAAAAACCTTTTGCTTTCTCGTAATTTCCAAGTTCATAATAAGAGTTTGCAAGCTGTAAAGAGATAGAGTCTTTATTATCTAAAGCATCGCTTCCATAGGCAATTTCTAATTCTACAACCGCATTTTGAAAATCTCTCGATGCCGATAAAACCTCTCCCATAAGCAAATGATATTGAATATTATTCGGGTCTAAATCTAAAGCGCGCTGAATATTCTGTTGAGCCGCATGATATGAACGCATTTGATAATAACAATTAGCAAGCATATAAAGTAATTGAGGATTGCTGTCGTTTCTTGCAACCGCTAAAGTAAAATATTTTTGAGCCAAACTCCACTCTTCCGCCTCATAAGAAATAGTTCCCGCTTTATATAAAGAATCAAAATCCTGGTCTTTTAATCTTATAATTTCATCGTATTCGTCTATAGCTTTTTTATAATTTCCCGTCTCTTCGTAAATCTTCGCTAAAAACTCTCGAACATTTAATTGATTTACTTCTTTAGTAAAACTTCCCGCGTCTATTATATTTTGCAAAGCAGCCATAGCCAATATAAATTGTTGTTGTCTATAATACAAATTTGCGCTTAACCATAATATATAAGGGTCCCTTTTATATTTCGGGTCCAACTCGTTTATCTCGCGCATAGCCAAATCATAATTGTTTTCGCTATATAATTGATTTATTCTCTTTAATTTATTGCCGTATGTTCCGCTTCTAATTATATAGTTGGTAGCCAATCCTAATATGACTATAAAAATTATTATAAATATTATTGAAAATTCCACAATTATATTCCTTTTTGATAAAATACTATAGGATTTTCCGTTTCCTCCGCTTCTATCAAAGCTTCTTGAAGTTTTGTAATTAAATTATCTTTAACGACAAAAGCCGAAATTTTATTCATTTTATTAATTGAAAAATCATAACCGCTTACCGCAATAGTTATTTCAACATCGATATTATCTCCGTTATATTCAAAATTATAATTCTTTAATCCTTTAAAATATCTTCTTATAGTTTTCCAAGCGTCCTCTTCTTCGGCGTATATATAAGTGTATATAATATTATTTTCAGCCAAACATTGATTTTCTCCCGTTCGAGCGGTTTGTTTTATAAATTTTATTAATTCTTCTTCAATATTTTTATATCCAATCTCTCCGCATTTATCTACAATTTTTTTATGATTAGATATTTTAAAAGCTATAATCCCAATCGCATATTCATGTCTTTGAGCAAAAGATATTATATTTTTAAGAGTATTAAAAAATATCTCAGATTCTATTACATTAGTATTTATTTCGCTATATTCTTCCTCTTCGTCATCGTAACCTAAATTATATAATATTGATTTATACATAAATAATATAACTTTTTTTAAGCTATAAGTTAATTGTATAGATATAAAAAATAATCCAAAACATAATATTGCAAAATAAAAAGTATATTCTCTTCTATATAAAATATTCTGTATGGCTGGAACATAACTTAAAGAAAGTAAAAGTATAGAAGAAGTTACTATAAAAAATAAAAAATTGCATATCGTATTTATAAAATCTTTATTAATATTAAACATCAATACGATTATAAAAGAATATAAAATAGAAACCGCAATCCAAATCCAAACCCAAATATCGAGAGTATATAATAAATAAACAAAAAAATTTTGAGGATTCGGAGATATCAATAATATATAAATCGGTATAATAACGGCGCTATATATTAACGCTGATATCATAGAAGCAAAAAATCCGTATAGATACGATTTCGATAAATTAATTTTCTTTGACTCCATAATTCTTGCCTAATTCTTATAAATAATGTCGCTATCGTATTTTAATTCCGTTTTGCCGAAAACTTTCATCATTTTTTCAAGTTCTTCTTTATTAGAATATATCATATATTCCAAACCTTTTCTTCCTTTACTTATCGTTGCAATAAAACTCTCTTCGGTTATACAAATTGCCTTCGCTCCAAGCATAAAATATTTAAATATGTCGCTTCCAAATTTTGGCGATTCTGCAAGCATATTAATTTGCATTTTATGTCTGCTACTTTGCAAATTTAAAGCAATCTTATTTATAGTATCGGAAACTTTTTTTATTCCTTTTAATAAATACTTGTTATTATTTGAAAAATATAGATTATTAAAATTCTTATTAAATATATCTTCTTCGTTAGATAATCCTTTTATAATCAAAGGAATATCCAAACTTTTTCTTAAATTATTTAATTCTTTTTCGCTTTTTATATAAATTTTATTTTTATCTATAGAATTAATATCATAACAATAAGACAAATCTATTCCAACCGCGCAAGCTCCGTTTTTTTGAGCTTCTCTAACTCTATTTAATAAAACTTCCTGCGAATTATTGCCGTTTAGCATAATTATTCCTCTTTTATGCTCTTTAATAATTTTAATTGAAAGTTCAAATAATTCTTCGTTATTAAAATCGTTAAGAATTGCAAGAATTTCGCAGTTAGAAGCCACATCCATAGTTATTTGATAATATTCTCTTATATCCATTATTCCGTCAATAGCTTCTTTAAGATTATGAATCGTATCGATTATTATCGGTTGAGAGACATGAGTATTAAAAATTGTAGTTTCTAATTTTATAGGTTTTTCTTCATGAATTATACTCGGGCAGAAAGCGTAATTTGAAAGTCCCGTTTCTTCGTCAGTGTTATATCTAAATAAATAAGATAAATTAAGTTTTGAAGCTAATTTTTCTTGAGCTAATCTTTTTATCTCTTCCAAGTTTAGGTTTTTTTCATCCGTGAGTTTGAAATGAACTAAATCAATCGCTTTATTTGCCATAGCTATAGCTTCGTCTCTAGTATTTCCTACGGCTATAACATTTCCCGCTTTATCTAAATTATTTGTCGGCGGAACAAGTATATCTCCGACTTTAGTTTTTATAAATACTTCTTTAATTCCTTTTATATTTTTAGCGTTTTCTATTCCTTCTATAGATTCTATTATTCCCGTTCCTGGCAAAAAAGCTTTTTCTACAGAGACTTTATTCCATTTTGGTTTTAAATCGCTTGGAGGATCTCCTAAAGATATTTCAATCGCGTTTTTAATTAGATTAACTCCCGTAGACAAAGGATAAGTATATGCGCTCATAAATCCGCCCGATAATCTTGCGGCAATTTCTCCAACCATAGCGCCATTTTTCGTTACTTTAATATCTCCTTTTGCCGCTCCGATTTTTAGATTAAGCGCTTTAATTCCGTCTTTCATAACTTTAATAGCGTCTTCTATTTTATCTTTATCTAAAGCGGAAGGCATAATATGTCCCGTTTCAATAAAAAATGGAGGATATTCTATTATTCTATCGGCGACTCCCGTAACATAAATTTCATTTTCGTAAATAAGCATATCAATCGAAAGCTCGGGACCGTCCATATATTCTTCAATTATAACCTCGCCCGAAGGAGAAGAACTTTTTGCTCTGTTAAATGCGGCTAATATATCGCATTCGTTTTCAACTTTCATTACTCCGCGCGCTCCCATATTGTCGGCGGGTTTTAAAACCACAGGTTTATTTAAATGCTTAAATGCTTCCATTGTCTCTTCATAATTCCAAACGGGAAAAAAATTCGGTTGAGGAACATTATTTTTTTTAAATCTCTCTCGCATTCTTATTTTATTTGAGGCGGCGTAAGCGTCTTCAAATCTATTTCCTGGAAGTCCAAGCGCGTTTGCAACTGCGGCTACAGTAGTAGAAGCGTCCGTTCCAACAGTTATAACTCCGTTTATTTCCATTTGTTTGCTTAAATCTCTTGCAGCTCTAACGCTTCCGTCAACATCTCTAGTAGACACGACCATTGGCAAATCGGCTATTTTCATTCCATACGCGTCTTTATTATAATCAAAAACTATTGCATATAATCCCATATCTTGAGCTATTTGAATTGCAGGAACTTGCAAAAGCCCCGCTCCTATTATAATGATTTTTTTATTTTTCATTAGTCCGCCTTTTTTTATTAATTTTATATATGATAAGTCTATATAGCTAAAAAGTAAAGAATTATTTTTAAATTCTAATAAAATATTATATAATTTTTTTTAATAAATAATTTGAAAATAGGATAAAAAATGCATAACATTAAAAACGAATGTTCTTTTGATAATTTTTTGGCTTTAGATATAAGAACGGGAACTATAATAGAAGTTGAAGATTTTCCTAAAGCTAAAAAACCCGCTTATAAATTAAAAATAGATTTTGGCGATATCGGAATAAAATGCTCTTCCGCTCAAATCACAAAACTATACAAAAAAGAAAATTTGATTGGAAAAAGAATAGTCGCAATCGTAAACTTTCCTAAAAAACAAATAGCGAATTTTTTCTCAGAGTGTTTAGTATTGGGAGCGGTAAAAGGAAACGGCGAAGTCGCTTTATTAAGCGTCAATGAAGATTGCAATAATGGAACTTCTATAGGTTAATTATTATTTATAATCAAAAAAGACACCATATTAAAAAATATGATGTCTTTTTTTATTAATAATTCTAATATTTTATATAAAAATTATTTATCATCTCTATGGATAAAA
>ERZ1673700.491-NODE-491-length-50961-cov-25.964051_pt1 | contig 50961 bp, 44 predicted proteins | sample MGYA00580230_ERZ1673700 | MGnify/ENA primary metagenome ERZ1673700 (study PRJEB41218, sample SAMN15661782) | gut metagenome | host: Homo sapiens | place: Canada: London | collected 2015-08-20/2019-03-30 | study: EMG produced TPA metagenomics assembly of...
CGCCGTTGACAGCCCCGCCCGCCTTTGCAGATAGGCAATCAAGGGGCGACAGCAAAAAGTGCTGCCGCCCCGCACTATTATCAGAGAGGGGGAATTTCCATGACCGAAGATGAAGCCTACAAAGTGCATATCCAGTACACCTTTAACGCTTTTTGCAAGGTTGTCATTCGTCACGCCGCCATAGATGAAATTTTGAAGCTGCGCCGGAGGTGGGAACGGGAAGTTTCCCTTGACTATCTGATGAATGAGAAGTTTGTCCAGCTTGCCGAGCCGGAGCAGCTTGAAGAATATCTTTTTACCGCCTGCGGCCAGACCGCCGTTCTGTACCATGCGGAACTTGCCGCCGCCCTTGCCCGTTTGCCGGAGCAGACACAGGAAAAAATTTTCCGTTACTACTTCCTGCGCCAGCCGCAGCGAGTGATCGGCGTACATATCGGCCGGACACGCAGCACAGCGGGGCGGCATATCCAGCTTGCCTTGCAACGGCTTCGGAAGGAAATGGAGGTGAGCCGGTATGAATAAACTTCTCCCCTATGAAACAATCGTCAAAGCGCATGAGGGAGACCCGGACGCAATCGACACCGTTCTTTCCCACTACACCGGATATATCCGCTACTGTTCCAAAGTACACGGGAAAGTCAACGCCGAGGTTGAGGAATATGTGAAGCAGAAGTTAATTGCCGCACTGTTCAAGTTTCGCTTTGACCGATAGTAAACAGGAAATTAAGGAGGCAAGAGGTTTTATGAAAAATCAGCTTTCAACAGTGACGGAAGTTGTAGTTAGAAGCATCTTTTACATCATCGCAAACTATGTATTTGTTAGCATGGGACTGTCGTTTCATGCTCATTGGATTGCAATTCTATTTTTACTTTCAATGGTATGGGCTACTATTGACTACGGCAAGTCTGTAAACAAAATAACCGGGAAAAAGGTTATTGCTGAAATACTATGTATATGCTGCATTGCGATAAGTATAGCGATTGCATATTTTGTGGGATATATTCAAGGAGAAATCGTTTCCTTTTGAAAACATAACGCAATAACTCTCCGTTTATCATACCAATATGAAATGAGTTTTCAAAACTGAATACCAGCCGCCACCGGCGCGGCCAGTGAAAGCAGTAAGTCTGAAAAAGATTTGCTGTTTTTTTTGTTGTCCGGCTCCGTTCCCGGCCATTTTGCCCTGTTCGGATTGTAGTAGTAAGTGAAAGGGATATTTTTTTGCCCCGGCGTTTGGCATTTCTGATTTTTGTCCGTAGTAAGAAGCAAAGAGAAAATTTCCCGTTTCGTTTGGCAAATTTCAAAGCGCGGTGGTGTGGGGGGTGAAAGGAAAAATTCTCTGCCTCGCCGGTTGCCAAAATCCTGTTGCCCGGATTACTAAGGCAAAAGAAATTTTGAAAAATCCCCGTCCAGCGGGTAGCTGGCGGTCTTTGAAATGTATCTTTAGCGGAAAGGGAAAAAGCCGCAGCCAGCGGGCAGCAAAGCCCCGTTCCGGCGTCATATTGGCGAAAGGAAAAAAGGCCGCCCACAGCGGGCCGCAAGCCCTGTTCTGTCCGTTCTATGTACGGAAAAACCCGACAGGGGCAGTCTGCGGCAGTCTTAGAGCAAGTTTCTACCACGGTGCCAAAATCCGCAATTCTGCGGTTTTGTCCCTCGCGGGAAACTTGTTGGGGAGTGCCTTCCCCAAACCCTGCTATGGCGGCTTGCGCCGCAAAAAGATTTCCGTTCGGCAGGCCGTTTTTTTGCGAGAACTGCCCCGGAAATACCTAACAGACCAGCCTATTTTTTGTGATAAGTGAAAGGAGGTTTACAGCCCATGCCGAAGCGATACAACACGCCCCACCGCAGCCGCGTTGTGAAAACCCGGCTGTCCGAAGATGAATACGCCGACTTCACAGCGCGGCTTGCGCCCTATGGTATCAGCCAGTCCGAATTTCTCCGGCAGGCGATACGGCGCACCGCCATACGCCCAATTATCCATGTGTCGGCGGTCAATGACGAGCTGCTTTCCGCTGTCGGGAAACTCACAGCCGAGTACGGCAGGATCGGCGGCAACCTCAACCAGATAGCCCGGTATCTGAACGAGTACGGCGCACCCTACAATGCGCTGTCCGGCGAGGTACGCGCCGCCATAGCCGACCTTGCCGCCCTCAAGTATGAAGTCCTCAAGAAAGTAGGTGACGCGGTTGGCAACACTCAAGCATATCAACTCTAAAAACGCCGACTACGGAGCCGCCGAGCAATATCTTCTCTTTGAGCATGACGAGTTTACCATGAAGCCCGTCCTTGATGAAACCGGCAGGCTTATCCCCCGCGAGGACTACCGGCTGTCCACGCTGAACTGCGGCGGGGAGGATTTTGCCGTTGCCTGTATGCGGGCAAATCTCCGCTATGAGAAAAACCAGCGGCGGGAAGATGTGAAAAGCCACCACTATATCATCAGCTTTGACCCACGGGACGGGCCGGACAACGGCCTGACCGTAGACCGGGCGCAGGAATTAGGTGAGAAGTTTTGCGCAGAGCATTTCCCCGGCCACCAAGCCCTTGTATGCACCCACCCGGACGGGCATAACCACAGCGGCAACATTCATGTGCATATCGTCATTAACAGCCTGCGGATAGAGGAAGTGCCGTTCCTGCCCTACATGGACAGGCCAGCCGACACGAAAGCTGGTTGCAAGCACCGCTGTACCGACGCGGCCTTGCGCTACTTCAAGTCCGAAGTCATGGAGATGTGCCACCGGGAGGGGCTTTACCAAATCGACCTCTTGAACGGCAGCAAGGAACGGATAACGGAACGGGAATACTGGGCGGCAAAGAAAGGGCAGCTTGCCCTTGATAAAGAGAACGCCGCCAGAGAAGCCGCCGGACAGCCGACCAAGCCCACCAAGTTTGAAACGGACAAGGCGAAGCTGCGCCGGACGATACGGCAGGCACTTTCCCAAGCTACCAGCTTTGACGAGTTTTCTTCCCTTTTGCTGCGGGAGGGTGTGACCGTCAAGGAGAGCCGGGGGCGGCTTTCCTACCTCACGCCGGACAGGACAAAGCCCATTACCGCCCGCAAGCTGGGCGACGACTTTGACCGCGCCGCTGTCTTTGCCGTTTTGGAGCAGAACGCCGCCAGAGCCACAGAAAAGGCCGCAGCCATACCCGAATACCAGCGGCATGGGAAAACCGGCATACAGCCCACAAAAGCCCCTCAAACCGCCCCGAAACAGGACGGTGTGCAGCGGCTTGTGGACATTGAGCAGAAAATGGCCGAGGGCAAAGGCCGGGGCTATGAACGCTGGGCGACCATGCACAACCTCAAACAGATGGCCGCGACGCTGAATGTGTATCAGGAATACGGCTTCACTTCCCCGGAGCAGTTAGAAGCCGCCGTTGATACCGCCTATCAGGAAATGCGCCAGACCAGCGGCGAACTGAAAGCACTGGAAACGAAGCTACAAGGGAAAAAGGAGTTACAGCGACAGGTACTTGCCTACGCCAAGACCAAGCCCGCCCGCGACGGGCTGAAAGCGCAGAAATCCGAGAAAGCCCGCGCCGCCTACCGGCAGGCAAACGAGAGCGATTTTATCATAGCCGAAGCCGCCGCCCGGTATTTCAAGGCGCATGGCATTACCAAGCTGCCCGCCCGGAAAGCGTTGCAGGCCGAGATCGAGCAGCTTATCTCCGAGAAAGACGGCCTGTATAACACCTATCACGAACAGAAACAGCGGTTCAAGGAGTTGCAGACCGTCAAGCGGAACATCGACCAGATTTTGCGCCGGGAGGAACCCCACCGCAGAAAGGAGCAGAGCCATGAACGATAACCTGCCCCGCATGGACTACCGCCAGCACCGGCGGGCGCGGCGGCTGGTACATGAGTGCTGTAACTACGACGGGGGGAACTGCCTGCTGTTAGACGACGGGGAGCCTTGCGTGTGCGTCCAGAGCATTTCCCTTTCCCTCATGTGCCGCTGGTTCCGTGTGGCTGTCCTGCCCCTTGACGGGGAGCTGGCCGCAGCCCTCTTGTACCGGGGGAGCCGGAAACGGTGTGCGGTCTGCGGCGCGGCATTTGTCCCCAAATCCAACCGGGGGAAATACTGCCCCGACTGCGCCGCCAGAGTACGCCGCCGCAAAGAAGCCGAGCGACAGCGCAAACGCTACCACCTTTCTACGCATTTAGGGGCTGTCAAACCCTTGTAAATCAAGGCTTTTTTGCCCGCCCTCAACGGGGGCTTGATACATTTATCCTTTTCCCCCGGAAACAGCGTTCTAAATGCGTACAAACGCCCCAAATCCACCCAAAGGAGGAACCATGTCAGACAACCGAAAATACTACTACCTCAAGCTGAAAGAGAATTACTTTGACGAGGACGCTATCGTGCTGCTGGAAAGTATGCAGGACGGTATCCTCTATTCCAACATTCTCTTGAAACTGTACTTGAAATCGCTGAAAAACGGCGGGAAGTTGCAGCTTGATGAAAATATTCCCTACACCGCGCAGATGATTGCCACCATTACCCGCCAGCAAGTTGGCACCGTAGAGCGAGCCTTGCAGATTTTTATGAAGCTGGGGCTTGTGGAGCCGTTACAGAACGGCGCGTTGTATATGAGCAACATTGAACTGCTTATCGGCCAATCCTCTACCGAGGGGGAGCGGAAACGGCGGGCAAGGCTGGCTTTGCAGGAGCAGAAAGCCTTGCCAAAGGCCGGGGCGGACAAATGTCCACCATATCAAGCGGACATTTGTCCACCAGAGATAGAGATAGAGAAAGAGATAGAGATAGAAAAAGAGAGAGAGCGAGAGTTAGATACGGGACAGCCCACCCGCGCCGCCTATGGCCGGTATGAAAATGTCTTTCTTTCGCAATCAGAACTGGACGGGCTGAAAGCAGACCTGCCCGACAAATGGAACTACTACATTGACCGGCTATCCTGCCATATCGCGTCCAGCGGCAAGCGATACCGCAGCCATGCCGCCACAATCTACAAATGGGCGCAGGAGGACGCAGCAAAGAAAGCCCCGAAAAAGGGCATACCAGACTACTCATGCAAGGAGGGCGAGAGTTTATGAAGAACGAAATCAACGCTGTTTTGGAGAATATGACGACTGCCACCCCGGAGCCGGAGGACTACACCGGCGAGGACGGTTTACTGTACTGCGGCAAGTGCCGCAAGCCGAAAGAAGCCTACTTTGCGCCGGATAAGGCCGCTATCTTTGGCCGTGACCGCCACCCGGCAGAGTGCGACTGCCAGAGAGCCGCCCGCGAGGAACGGGAGGCCGCCGAGAAGCGGCGCAGGCACCTTGACACCGTGGAAGAACTGAAACGCCGGGGCTTTACCGACCCCACCATGCGGGACTGGACTTTTGAGAATGACAACGGCAGGAACCCGCAGGCCGGGATAGCCCGCCGGTATGTGGAGCATTGGGAGGATATGCGAGCCGACAATATCGGCTGCCTGTTCTGGGGCGGCGTGGGAACCGGGAAAAGCTACCTTGCGGGCTGTATCGCAAACGCCCTCATGGAGAAAGAAATCCCCGTCCACATGACAAACTTTGCCCTTATCCTCAATGACCTTGCCGCCAGCTTTGAGGGCAGGAACGAGTACATTTCCCGTCTTTGCCGCTATCCGCTGCTTATCCTTGACGACTTCGGCATGGAGCGCGGCACCGAGTACGGTTTGGAGCAGGTTTTCAATGTGATTGACAGCCGTTACCGCAGCGGCAAGCCGCTGATCGTCACGACCAACCTCACGCTGGACGACCTGCGGAACCCGGAGGACACCGCCCATTCCCGGATTTATGACCGGCTGCTTTCCATGTGCGTCCCGGTACGCTTTACCGGCGACAACTTCCGGCAGGAAGCCGCGCAGCGGAAAATGGAGAGCATGAAGAAACTGATTACCGACTGAAAGGAGTATTGCCTATGGCAGATAACAAGCAGCACGACACCCGCACCACCCGCCGCCCCGACTGCGTGACGGAAATCCGCATGGGCAATTCCGTCCTTGTCGTGTCCGGCTATTTCAAGAAAGACACCACGACCACCGCCGCCGACAAAATGGCGCGGGTACTGGAAGCGGAAGCCGCTGCTACACAGAAGCCGACTTATCCGGCATGATCCGGGACATGGAAAAAGCGGCCATGCCGGGGAGTGTGGCCGTTATTCCTCTGTTACAAAAACCATATCACCCTCATGGTATATCTCGATAATACATTCGTGGTGTTCGCGGGCAGATGAAAGATACCCATTAAATTTAGTTATGTTATGGCCATAAGTTTCATCCATGACAGAAAAGCCAAAAGGAGTAAATCTTGAAATGAAGTCTTTCAAAAACATTTTTTCGCCTGTAAATGTACCAACATTTCCTGTAACACCAAGCAAATAAACAAAACTGTAATCCCACCGGACATTTTGAAATTCCACATATCCGTCGGGCTGTCCATACGGAAATACAGTTTCCACAAGGCCAGATTGTGTACGCAAAATAATATCATTCCCTACAATATCAACAGAGATAATATTCATATCGTGCAGGCTATACGCAGTAAGGATATTTTCACGGATTACTTTTTTCATCACGATACCTCACAAAAAATTAGAACCAGTTGAGTGGATTTAAGATTTCTAAAAAGAATGTCCAAAATGTATTTTTGAAATTTTCTTTTCGGCGGTGCTTTTTAGAAAACAATGCTCGGATAAAAGCAATCAACAAACATACAGGAAAGTACAAAATGAATACCAACAAGACGATTAGAACAGCGTCCGGCATTATACCACCCTCTTTCACTATGAATACTTTGGGCTATGAACCCAGTATAACACAGAGATATGAACTTTTCTACTGAAACCGACGCAACAAAACGCTACACAAAAACCGGCGATTTGACAAGCTGTAAAGAAGCAGATTTGACACTTTTGCCGCTATACAACCAGCCCTGTTCCGTGGTACAATGAAACCACGGAATAGTGGGGCTGGCTGTCGGAAACGGAGGATTTTATGTTAAGACAAGCCACCCAAAACCTCATTACCGCCCTTTATCCGAGATTGTCCCATGAGGACGAATTGCAAGGTGAGAGTAATTCCATATCGAACCAAAAAAGGATACTCGAAGCCTTTGCAAAACAGAATGGCTTTACCAACCTGCGCTGGTACACCGACGACGGCTTTTCCGGCGCGAACTTCCAGCGGCCCGGTTTTCAAGCCATGCTTGCAGACATTGAAGCCGGGAAAGTGGGTACGGTCATCGTCAAGGACATGAGCCGGTTAGGGCGAAACTACTTGCAGGTAGGGTTTTACACGGAAATGCTGTTCCCTCAAAAGGGTGTGCGTTTTATCGCTGTCAACGACAATGTGGACAGCGCAAACGGCGGCATGGACAACGATTTTACCCCTCTGCGAAATCTGTTCAACGAATGGCTGGTGAGAGATACGAGCAAGAAAATCAAGGCAGTAAAGAGAGCAAAAGGCATGAGCGGCAAGCCCGTTACCAGCAAGCCGGTGTATGGCTATCTCATGGACGAGGACGAGAACTATATCGTTGACGAGGAAACCGCGCCGGTTGTCCAGCAGATATACCAGCTTTGCCTTGCCGGGAACGGCCCGACCAAGATTGCCCGTATGCTTACGGAGCAGCAAATCCCCACGCCGGGGACGCTGGAATACCGCAGGACGGGCAGCACCCGCCGCTACCACCCCGGCTATGAGTGCAAATGGGCGACAAACACCGTTGTCCACCTGTTGGAAAACCGGGAGTACACCGGCTGTCTGGTAAACTTCAAGACGGAAAAGCCCTCTTACAAGACCAAGCACAGCGTAGAGAACCCCGTGGAGAAGCAGGCCATTTTCCCGAACCACCATGAGCCGATTATCGACACGGAAACATGGGAGCGCGTGCAGGAGTTACGCAAGCAGCGCAAACGCCCGAACCGCTATGATGAAGTGGGGCTGTTCTCCGGTATGCTGTTCTGCGCCGACTGCGGCCATGTGATGTACCAGCAGCGGTATCAGAACAAGAACCGCAAGCAGGACTGTTACATCTGCGGCAGCTACAAGAAGCGCACCCGCGACTGTACGGCGCACTTTATCCGCACCGACCTGTTGACCGCCGGTGTCCTCTCCAATCTCCGGCAAGTGACCGAATATGCCGCCAAGCATGAGAGCCGCTTTGTGAAGCTGCTTATCCAGCAGAACGAGATCGGCGGCAAGAGAAAGACCGCCGCAGCCACGAAGCAGCTTGAACAGGCGCAGGAGCGCATTTCCGAAGTGAGCCGCATTATCAAGCGGCTGTATGAGGACAATGTGAACGGCAAAATCAGCGACGAGCGTTTCATGGAACTGTCGGCAGACTATGAGCAGGAACAGCGGGAACTGAAAGACCGCGCCGCCGCTTTGCAGGAGGAACTGGACAAGTCGCAGGCCGCCACCGTCAACGCGGAAAAGTTTATGGGTATCGTCCGAAAGCACCTTGCCTTTGAGGAATTGACCCCCACCCTCTTGCGGGAAATGATTGAGAAAATCGTCGTGCATGAGTGCAGCTATGACGAGAACGGCACCCGCAGGCAGGACATTGAGATTTATTACAGCTTTGTCGGCAAGATTGACTTGCCGGAATAACCGCCCGACCTATCCGACACAATGCGCAAGTGCCGGATAGGAACGGCAAAATTTTTTACACTTCTATTACTTCTTTATCGCACATCAGTAAATAGGCAGGGCATCCCGCAATCCATTTACCGATTTTCTCAAATTCCGCCACGGTATGAATCCCTTTTACCACAGTAGTTCGGAATTCATAGGGAATTCCGCTGCTTTTCAGGATACCGATACTCTCCTCAATGCGAGAGATATCCATATGCGGCAGTCCCGCCGCCCGGGCATAATTATCCCTGGAAGCCTTAATATCCATCGCCACATAATCGATCAGGTGCTCCTGTAACAATTCCCACAATACTCCTGGCATATACCCGTTGGTATCCAGCTTAATGGGATACTCCAGCTCCTTGATCTTTTGCAGGAACTTGCGAAGATCCCGCTGCAGAGTCGGCTCTCCGCCGGTGATACAGACACCCTGGAGGATCCCCTGCCTTTTTTTCAGATAAGCAAGCACTTCCTCCTCCGGAACAGACGGCTGGCATCCAGGATCCAGTACCAGTTCCCCATTGTGGCAAAACGGACAGCGAAAATTGCAGCCTTCTGTAAAAACAGTGGCTGCAATATGTTCCGGATAATCTAATAAAGTTGTCTTGTTAAAACCATGTATTTCCATACAGCATTCCCTTCGTCCCCATAGGGACTGTATGACTCTTTCTTACGTCCTCGATATCGTAGAATCCCGGATCACCAGTTCTCCGTCGAATACACAGTGCTGGTGTTTCGCTTTTTTCCCGATAATGTCAAACAGAATCCGGGCGGTCTCTCTCGCCATGCTGTCTACCGGCTGTTTTAAAGTCGTCAATGACGGGATAACATATTTCCCGATTTCCACACCATCAAAGCCTGTCAGGGAAATATCTTCCGGTACCCTGTATCCGGCATCAGACAATGCTTTTCCAGCACCGATTGCCAGCATATCGGAGATTGCGAAGATCGCCGTGCACGGAATCTGCTTCTCCAGGAATTCCTTCGTCACCATGTAGCCATTCTCCAGGGAGTAATCCTCAAGGTCACTCCTCATGGGCAGGATCAGTTCTTCCCTTACTTCTATTCCGTTATCCTTCAACGCCTTTTTATAGCCTTCCAAACGCAACTTACCGATGGAAGCATCCGTTTTGCGGGCACAGACGATCGCAATATCCTTATGCCCATTCTTACACAGATAGTCCACCATCTTGTAGCTTTCTTTGGTATCATCCACGGTCACGGAAGAATAGGTATTACGGCTGAATCCCTTTGGCAGCATTCCGGTAGTACTCAAGATAAACGGTACATGAAGCTGTGCCAGTTTTTCCTCGCTGTGAACCAGATAACCACCGAGAAAAATAATGCCCCGAAGCCTTTTTTCCTTTACAAGCTTCAGTGCCACCTCCACTTCATCATCGTCATAATCGACATGCTGCAAAACCATGGAGTAGGACTTTTCCTTGATCTCTTCCTCCAATACCTTGATCATCTGGCTGAAGAAAGAGTTATTAATACCTTTGACCAGTACTGCAATTGCCTTGGCATCCTGACGCTTCAGGTTTCTGGCACTGTTGTTGGGTACGTAGTTATTCTCTTTGATCACCCGCATGATCGTTTCTTTGGTCTCAGGATTGATGTCCGGGTGGTTATTTATGGCACGGGATACCGTGCTGACGCCGACACCGCAGATTCTGGCAATGTCTCTGATCGTGATTTCCTCCATGGAATGCAAACCTTTCTAAGCCTACAGACTTATCTGCCGTACAGCTTCGTCATGCTGCGGATCCGCCCTGCAAGCTCCTTTGTAAAATCTCCGTTCCCCATTCTCCACATCCAGTTGGTGCCAAGTGTGGAAGGAATGTTGATGCGGGCCTCCGATCCCAAACCGAGATAATCCTGCATGGGAATGATCGCCATATCCGCTACGCTGGACATTGCGGCACGCACGAATTCCCAGGGAATCTGCTCTCTGGGAATCGGCTCTCCGTCCGCATTTTTCAGACGCAGATAGTCGTCACAGAGCTTTTTGTCAGCTCCCTTCAAGGTGTCATACCACCCCATCACAGTATCATTATCATGAGTTCCTGTATATACTACGCAATTATGTGTATAATTATGCGGCAAATAATCACTTTCCTCACGGGAATCAAAAGCAAACTGCAAAATTTTCATACCTGGATAACCGGATTTCTTCACTAATTCTATCACAGATGGTGTTAAAAAGCCAAGGTCTTCTGCAATAACTTCTTTTTCTCCCAATTTTTCCTTCATGGCACGGAAAATATCGTATCCCGGACCCTGTTCCCAGTGACCGTGCTCCGCAGTGGGTTCCCCATAGGGAATCGCATAATAAGCATCGAATCCACGGAAATGATCGATACGTACCACATCATAGCGCTCAAAGCAGGCTGCCAGCCGCTGCATCCACCAGGCATAACCGGTCTCTTTGTGATGTTCCCAGTTATACAGAGGATTGCCCCACAGCTGTCCGGTGGCAGAAAATGCATCGGGAGGGCATCCCGCTACTGCTACCGGCTCACAATCCTCGTCAAACTGGAACAGCTCCGGATTCGCCCAGGCATCTGAGCTGTCAAATGCCACATAAATTGGAATATCCCCGATAATCTTGATGCCATTATCGTTGGCATAGGTCTTTAGTTTCTCCCACTGTACCTGGAACAGATACTGCTGGAACTGGTAAAAAGCGATCTCTCTCGCATATTTTCTGCGATATTTGTCCATTGCCGCAGGAGTTCTCAGTTTGATATCATCCTCCCAGGCTGCCCAACAGATACCACGGAAGCCATCCTTGACTGCCATATATAATGCATAATCCTCCAGCCAGTATGCATTCTTCTGTACAAACTCCTGAAATCTTGCATCTTCTTCAATATGACTATTATCAAACGCTTCTTTTAGCAGGCGGAAGCGACTCTTGTAGATTTTACCGTAGTCCACGGAATGAATGTCGGTACCGAAATCATAATCATTGCACTGCTCAGCGGTCACATAGCCTCTCGCCACCAGATCCTCAGGATCGATGAAATAAGGATTCCCTGCAAAGGTGGAGAAGGACTGGTAAGGAGAATCTCCATAGCTGGTCGGACCTAACGGCAGAATCTGCCAGTATGCCTGACCGGCTTCTTTTAATCTGTCAATAAATTTGTATGCTTCTTTGGAAAAGCAGCCGATTCCGTATTTGGAAGGCAGACTGCTCACCGGCAGCAGGATTCCACTTTTTCTCATAACATAAATCTCCCGTTGTAACTTTTTCGTTTAACCCTTAACTGCTCCGGCTACCACGCCTTCGATGATGTACTTCTGACAGGTCAGATAGAAGACGATGATAGGGATAACAGACAATACCAACAGTGCCATCATGGCACCCAGATCCTTTGCACCGTAAGAGCCTACCAGGTATTGTACTACAACCGGGATGGTTTTGTAATTAGTACTCAGACCGATTACCAGATAGGGCAGCAAATAGTCGTTCCAGATCCACATAGCGTTCAGAATCGCTACTGTGATAGCAGTCGGCTTCAGGATCGGCATTACGACGCCGAAGAAAGTCTGCAGCGGATTACAGCCGTCGATCATGGCTGCCTCTTCGATGTCTAACGGAATAGATTTGATAAATCCGCAGAACATAAATACGGACAGACCAGATCCGAAGCCCAGATACAGAAGCACCATTCCGGGAGGGTTATTTAAGTGAGTCATATTCGCCAGCTTAGACATCGTGAACATAACCATCTGGAAAGGTACGATCATGGAAAATACAAACATATAATACAATACGTTGGTCACACCGGTTTTTACTCTGGTCAGGTAATAAGCGGTCATGGAAGTAAACAGAATGATCGCTGCCACAGAAAATACCGTGATAAAAGCAGACCATCCGAAGGCTGTGAAGAAACCTGTTTTTTCAATACCGTTCACATAGTTGGTAAGCCCTGCAAAAGTCTCTGCGGTAGGCAGTGCGAAAGGATTGTTACTGATGAACAGTTTTCCCTTAAAGGAGTTGATCAGCACGAAGAAAATAGGGGTCAAAAATGCAACTACCAGCACACACAGGATACAAAAAATGATTACATTGGAAGTTTTTTTCTTAGTCATTATTGCTCTACCTCCTTACGTCTGGTAAGTACCAGCTGTCCCAGGGCAATGACTGCCACTACAATGAAGAACAGTACTGCTTTGGCCTGACCAACACCTTCAAATCCGCTTCTGCCATAGAAGGTATTGTAGATATCCAGAGCCAGCATAGCTGTCTTTTTGCTGGGTGCTCCAGCCGTCAATGCAAGGTTCTGGTCGAACAGCTTAAAGCTGTTGGACACGGTGAGGAACAAACATATGGTAATAGATGGCATAACCATCGGAATTTTCACTTTGAATAATGTCTGTAACGAAGTAGCTCCATCGATCTCTGCTGCTTCGATCAGATCCGTAGGTACATTCTGCAGTCCGGCTACATAAATGATCATCATATAACCGATCATCTGCCAGTTCATCAGAATGATCAGACCCCAGAATCCATAGGTCGGATTCGCCACCAGTGTTGTCTCGTATTTTAACAATACTGCGTTGATCATCTGCTGCCAGATATATCCCAAAATGATACCGCCGATCAGGTTCGGCATGAAAAATACTGTACGGAACAGGTTGGTTCCTTTGATCTTTCTCGTCAATGCCAGTGCCAAAATGAAGGCAAACACATTAATGGTGACAATGGACACTACGGAGAATTTTAGAGTAAATCCAAATGCGTTGACAAAATCTTTGTCCGCAAAAATTTTAATGTAATTACCTAAGCCTACAAATTGCGCGTTTGTAATTGTCTTAAATTTGCAAAAGGACAGATATACGCCCATGACAAACGGTATGATAAAAGCAAAGGAAAACGCGATCAGGGTAGGCAGTACAAAAATGGGAAAATATCTTTTTAATGTCTTTTGCATAAGCCTGTCTCCTTTTTTACAAACACAGGGGCCGTGGTACCACCACCGCCCCCTGTGTCTGAAGTTATATAAGATGGATTAAGTTATTGTCTTTTTGTCGATGGAGCTTAGTTAGCTGCGGTTGCGGCCTTTTCAGCTGCCCATCTTTCAACTACGGTTGTCTTTACAGTATCCCAGTCGATGGAACCGGAAGCATACTCCAGAAGAGCTGCGCCGAAGTCATCCTTGAACTGCTGGCTAGGGAAGGAAGTGAAGTTCCATGATACAGATGTCTTGGAGGTATCTGCCATGTAACGAAGAACTTCCTGTGCCAGAGGATCGGTGGGCTTTTCGTCATCGCTAAAGGTATTGAAAGGAGCGATGAATCCAAGGTCGTTGGTTACTGCTGCCTTACCGGTCTCAGAAGAGAACAGCCATTCAACGAATGCGATAGATGCTGCCTGATCCTCAGCAGAAGCTTCCTTGTTGATGCAGAAGAAGTTCTCAGTACCGGTGCACAGTCCCTGGTTCTCTTCACCTTCAACTCCTGTATAGATAGGAAGGAACTTAACATCCTCAGCCTTAACGGTGTTACCTTCTACGCCATTGATCTGGCTCCAACCCCAGTTACCGTTCTGTACCATTGCTGCCTGACCCAGAGCGAACTCAGCCATGGAGTCGTCTACAGACTTGCTTCCCAGCAGGCCGGGTGCTGTGCAGGAGTTGTTGATGTACAGATCGAAAATGTTCTTGAAGTTATCGGAGTAAGTGAACTCCAGGTTATCGGTATCGGTGATACCCTTGTCCTTGAACTCGTAGTATACAGGGATGTTAGCCAGATGAGTCTGCCATCTCCAGTCTTCACCGGGAGTCAGGGATGTGGAAGCGAATACGCCTTCAATGCCCAGCTCATCTTTCTTAGCCTGCATATCTTCTACAACCTCTTTTAACTTAGCGAAGTTGTTGATCTCATCCATGCTTGCTGCCTTAGCGCCATCCAGTGCGAAGTACTTCTGCATGATAGCGTCGTTATAAATGATACCATAACCCTCTACTACGTAAGGGATTCCGTATACACCACCGTCTTCGCCGGTGATTGCCAGGCTCTTATCCATTAACCAGCTGTACAGGTCTGTATCCTTTAAGTCTGCACAGTAGTCTTTCCAGTTCTGATAACCGATAGGTCCGTTGATCTGGAACAGGGTAGGTGCTTCCTTGTTAGCGATCTCAGACATCAGGGTCTGCTCATAAGTACCACTTGCTGCGGTTACAACCTTTACAGGAACACCGGTCTCCTCGGTATATTCCTTAGCCAGCTTCTGCCATACTTCGTCAACTTCAGGTTTGAAGTTCAGGTAGTATACAGATCCGTCTGCAGCTGCTGTCGTTTCAACAGCCTCGGTGGTTGCTGCATCTGTCTTGCTGTCGGTAGCAGGGGTGGTAGCTGCTGCATCACCGGAGTTTCCACAACCGGTCAGCATAGAGGCTGCCATTACTGCACAAAGTAATACGCTTGCCAATTTCTTCTTCATAATCTTACCTCTCCTTTATGTTTGTACGGGTGACTTCATAATTTTTGTATGTCCCCGTTACTGTTTCGGAATCGGTATCGGTATTGTTCCCGGTAACGTTTCCGTTGCTGTAATTAGAAGATAGCACATTCACGAATCGGTTGCAAGAGATTTCCTGAAATTTATCGGAAGTTTGTATATTGTCGTCAAATCTGCGATATTGTTTTTGTGCATTTTCACCACAGAATGAAGTGTACAAAATGTTTATGGATAATTTTAATTGTTCTGTGACTTGAGAGTTAGTGAAGAAGCCACGAACGCCCGCGGCGAACGGAACATCACGCCTTGATGTCGCGTCTCCGGGTGTGAATTTTCTATTGAAAAGTGATACAGCGGTTCTCATCATGACGGGGCCGCCTACAGACGCCATCCATGGCGTCAATCGGCTGATGCGGACATCGTGTCCGCTTTCCCCCTGTCTATCAGCACTTTTCAAGAAAATATCAACACCCTCCGACAGACATCGCGGCATGACATTCCGTCCACCGTGGGCATTCTGTGTTTTTGGGTCTATGCAAAAAAACTGAGTTGTGAGATACTAAATTTGCTGCAAATAACGCATAAAAAGATGAATATGGGTCTATAGGGAAAAATTTGCCTTTCAGATACTCAATTTCTTCAAAATGAGTATCTCAGAGCCAGTTTTATTCCTATAGACCCATGAAGTTTTTCAAGAAATCAGTAGCCCCGGCTGGGTATAAGAATAAGCAGTGCCGTAAGCAGACGTCGGTACCATAGCGTCCTAAGGGACGCATTGCGGTCGTACTGTGACCGCTTATGTACCGCTACGCTCTGCGACAGAGCGCGAGCGTGCCGCGTTTCTTATACCCTGCCAAGGGCTACGGGGATTAGATACAATCTTCTTCACTAACTCTCAAGTTATCATGAAACCCCGGTGCATTCACACCGGGGCTATATGTCTATTATTTCAATTTCCAGATGTCTCTGTTGTACTCTGCGATGGTTCTGTCGGAGGAGAAGAAGCCTGCCTTGGCGATGTTCACCAGCATCATCTTCTTCCACTTCTGCTGATCCTCGTAATCGGCGAATGCCTGATCCTTTACCTTGATGTAGTCCTCTAAGTCAAGTAGGGTCATGAACCAGTCTTTGTTCAGCAGCTCGTTGTACAGGCGCTCCAGGTTCTCCTTTTTGCCCACTTTGAGTACTTCTTTGCTGACGATGAAGTCCACTGCTTCCTTGATCACAGGGCTCTTCTTGTAGTAGTCCTTAGAGACATAATCTGCCTTCTCGTAGTGCTTGATGACAGTGTCGCTGTCCTGACCGAAGATGTAGATATTGTCATCACCTACCAGCTCGTGGATCTCTACGTTCGCACCGTCACTTGTACCCAGTGTTACAGCACCGTTTAACATGAACTTCATGTTACCGGTTCCGGATGCCTCCTTGGATGCCAGAGAGATCTGCTCAGAGATATCGCAGGCAGGGATCAGCTTCTCGGCATAGCTTACGTTGTAGTTCTCTACCATAACAAGCTTCATGTAAGGGCTGACTTCCGGATCGTTATTGATAATGTCGGACATTACCAGCAGGAGATGAATGATATCCTGAGCAATCACATACGCAGGTGCAGCCTTTGCACCAAAGATGAAGGTCAGCGGTGTAGAAGGCTTCTTACCGCCCTTAATCTCCAGATATTTGTGAATGATATACAGTGCGTTCATCTGCTGACGCTTATACTCATGCAGACGCTTTACCTGAATATCGAAGATGGAATCGGGATTCAGCTCCACGCCTTCCTTATCCTTGATATAGGATACCAGCTCGGTCTTCTTGGTCTTCTTGATATCATAGATAGCATCCAGTACCGCCTGATCGTCCTTATGCTCTAACAGCTTCTGTAATTCTTCGGCATTCTTCTTGTAACCGTCGCCGATGGTCTGGGTCAGGAACGCAGCCAGCTCATGGTTACAGGACAGCAGCCATCTGCGGAAGGTGATACCGTTGGTCTTGTTGTTGAACTTTTCAGGGTAAATCTTGTAAAAATGATTCAGTTCGCTCTGCTTCAGAATCTCGGTATGAATTGCTGCCACACCGTTGACGCTGTAACCGTAATGGATGTCGATGTGTGCCATGTGCACTCTCTTATCCTTATCGATGATCTGAACTTTTTCGTCCTTATATTTCTTTGCCACACGATCACTCAGCTCCTTGATGATGGGAACCAGCTGAGGAACTACCTTTTCAATATAAGCCAGAGGCCACTTTTCCAGAGCTTCTGCCAGGATGGTGTGGTTGGTATACGCGCAGGTGCGACTTACGACATCAATGGCTTCATCCATGGTGAAGCCTTCCTCAGTGGTGAGGATACGGATCAGCTCAGGGATAACCATAGTAGGATGGGTATCGTTGATCTGGATTGCCACATGTTCAGGCAGAGTATGCAGATCATAGCCTTTTTCCTTTACTTCCTTCAGGATCAGCTGAGCACCGTTGCATACCATGAAGTACTCCTGATAGATACGTAACAGGTTACCGGCCTCATCGGAATCATCCGGATACAGGAACAGAGTCAGGTTCTTCTCAATGGCTTCCTTGTCGAAAGTGATGCCTTTCTTTACCAGGCTCTCATCCACGGTCTCAATATCAAATAAGTGCAGCTTGTTCAGTCCGTTCTCATAACCTACCACGTCAATATCATACAATACGGAAGTCACCTTGCGGTCACCGAAAGCCACTTCGAATTTTGTACCGGTGTTGTTCAGCCAGGAATCCTTCTGGATCCAGTCGTTCTTCTCAGCATTCTGCAAATGATCCTTGAATACCTGCTTGAACAGACCGAAGTGGTAGTTCAGACCGATACCATCTCCGGGAAGTCCCAGAGTAGCGATGGAATCCAGGAAACATGCTGCCAGTCTTCCGAGTCCACCGTTACCAAGAGAAGGTTCCGGCTCTGCCTCTTCGATGTCTGCCAGATTCTTGCCGTTTTTCTTCAGGATATCGCTCAGCTCCTCATAGATACCTAAGTTGATCAGGTTGTTGGATAACAGCTTACCGATCAGGAACTCCATGGAAATGTAATATACTTTCTTGTCTCCGGTGATTACAGGAGTCTCTGCCATCTTCTCTTTGGTCAGCTGCAATACTCCGGTGTACAGCTGTGCATCGGTGCAGGCACCGATATTTTTTCCATACATTTTGCCGGTGATCTCGTTTAATGTCTGCTCTAAATTCATCTTTAACCCCATTTCCGCACGTTTCCCCAGGGAAGCGCACTATTTTTCTATTCTCTCTGTTGCGGTTTTCCCTGAATCAGCGGATGCCATTTCCTCCGTTTTTCAGGAAAAATAGTTTCGTTGCTCTCTTACAAAACACAGGATACCATAGGAAAACGTTTTCCGCAACCCTTTCTTTGATTTTCCTGGATTTTTGTGCAAAATAGCTTAACAGATAATGTCCTTATAGTACATTTTCACAATACTGTGGGGCATGACTACCTGATGTCCCTCTCCACCGTTCATCAGCTGATGTACTTCTTCCACGGCTCTGCTGGAGATGCTGTAGAAATCCTGTCTGATAGTATTCATCTGCTTACCGACATATCCCATCAGGGTGATGCCATCGAAACCGCACACCGGACGGAAAATGTCCATATCGATCAGGGCGTTCATGGCGCCGATTGCCATCAGGTCGGAGGCACAGACTACCACGTCCTTATTTTTCGCGTATTTCAGTGCCACGTTTCTCGCTGTCAGCTCACTGAAATCTCCCTGTCGCACCATCATGGTCAGATCCAAGTCTTTCACCAGGCGCCTCATGCCTTTTAATCTCTGTTCCGTGACATAACCGTCTCTTCTGCCTGCGATGTACAACACACGCTTGCAATTATCGTCCAGCACCGTCTTTTTCGCCACATCGTACTGGGCCTGTTCCTGATCGATACTGATGTATGTGGTCCTGGCATTCACAATCGGTGCATCCACTACCACACAGGCGAACTGCTTTTCCCGGATGAGTTTCTGCAGCACTTTATCTTCTTTGGACATGCCATAGATCACAACGCCCGAGATACTTTGTGACAGAAAAGATCTGGTGATCTCTTCCGCTGTCATTCCAGCGATCATAGAAGGAAAGATCGTCACGACTTCCACATTCAGTTCTTTCGCCTTATCCAATGCCCCTACCAGGTACTGCATGAAGATCTGGTCGATAGCCTGGGTCTGTCTATTGGGATCCAGCACCAGCGCGATTCTTCCAAACTGCTTGGAGGAAAGCGCCGCAGCAATGGAATTCGGAATATAATTCAGTTCCTTGATGGCGTCCTGTACCTTTTTCTTCGTCTCTTCACTGACATTCGGGTAGCCGTTTAAGACCTTGGATACTGTTGAAATTGCCACTCCGGCATGTTTTGCCACTTCCTTGATTGATACCATAAATCCCCCGTTCCGGCCGCAGACCCCTGCGCCCGTTTTTCTCCGTTACCGCGACGGAATGCGGTCTTGTTCCATTTGACGTTTGCTCATATATTCTCTATACTATAAGTTAATGGCAGTTTCGTCAATGTACAGCATTTACGAAATATGGCGTGAATTTTTGGAAAAGGTTTTCCAAAACAGATTAAAATAGGACAGCGAAAGCGCCGGAAAGGCAACACATATCATGGCAGTCATCAAAAGTGTGGAAGAAAAATATATGAAAGAAGCCCTGAAACAGGCAAAAAAAGCCTACGCTCTGGGAGAAGTTCCCATCGGTTGTGTCATCGTACACGAGGGAAAGATCATCGGCCGGGGTTACAACCGCCGCAATACAGATAAAAATACGCTGGCGCATGCGGAGATCACAGCGATCAACAAAGCCAGCAAGGTCATCGGTGACTGGCGTTTGGAAGAGTGTACCCTCTATGTGACACTGGAGCCCTGCCAGATGTGCGCCGGTGCCATCGTGCAGGCCCGGATCCCCGAAGTCGTCATGGGCTGCATGAATCCCAAGGCCGGATGCGCCGGATCCATCCTGAATATACTGGAAATGCCCCAGTTTAACCATCAAGTGAAGGTTACCCGGGGCATTTTGGAAGTGGAATGCAGTCAGATGCTGAAAACCTTTTTCGAAGAACTCCGCATCCGCAACAAGCAGGAAAAAGAAGCCAGGAAGTCCTTAAGCAGTCTCTCGTAACGATGCTTCTTCTCCTTTATCTTGTGTATGTCCGCTCTTTTTGAATTTTCTGAGTTTCGGCAGCTTGCAGAGCAGAAGTCCCGTCTGATACAATCCCTCCGGTGCATACAGGATCATAAATACACAATATGGGAATACATATCTGCTCTTGGCTTCCCACAGGATACTGAACAGAAATCCGCCGAACACAGCAATCCAGGGTAGCCACAGTGATATCGGAACCTCCTTTTTCTTCCACCACAAGATTCCCAGCATGACCAATGCCATAAGTCCAGCCAAATATAGGATACTCTGGTAATAATTTGTAAGCTTCCATATAGTTCTTCCCAGTTCACCGTAATACAGACTCTCCAGAACAGGAGACAATTCCGCTCCTTCTTCAAAACTTTCCGTACTTTCCAACGCTGCATACATCGGCTCTATCCACTGACCCTCCAGCTTATTTTTGAAAAAGTTGAATGCCATTCCCGGATCCTGTGAAAATTCTTCCAACCGTTCCCGGATATATTCTTTTCCCTGCTGCGCGGCAAGTTCCTGTTGACAATCATAATCTGTAAATGTTGCCTGCTGATATCGGTTATAGACCCCCGCTCTGCCTTCCGTCTCCTGTAATCCCATAGCAACCCACAAAATACTGGGAATACCGATTCCACTGGGATATCCCGACCGAACTTCATAGCTTACATCTACTGCCTTCACAGACAATGCTGCCGTCAGAAGGATCGCTGTTCCCGCCACAAGATATCGTACTTTCTTTTTTCTGAGGCTTACCAGCAGAGCATAGACTGCCACGGCAACGAGAACGATCCATGTATTTTTCCGGGCAAGTACCGCCAGACCCGCTGCGAAGGATGCCAATGCAATATATCTCTTCTGCCCGGAATGTTCATAGGCTGCCACACCATAAAACAATATGATTCCGAAACTGATGCTGAGCACATCACCGTAGATATAAGGAAGATAAAATAAAAGAGGAAAACAACCCAGCATCATCACGCAATACAGCATCCGGAATACCGGTCTGTCCGTATTCAGCTTCAGGAACCCATAGCCCGCCAGTATCGTAAGTATCCACCATACGACATGAAGGATCTTGGCCGGTCTGTAGTTAAAGTCGCCGAACAAGGTAAACAGGATCTCATAGAGGATTCCCAATCCCTTCTGCTGCTGGTACATTCCTACATAACCGCCATTGCTCAGCATGATGAAATTGCCATCTCTGCAATATGCAGCAAACGCCGTAGTATTAATCTGGTCTCCTACGGGATAATAGGGATTCTTGCATACATAGAATACCCCCAGAATAAACGCAATGACGCTCGTGACAATTAACGTACACAGGCAGATCTTTTCCTGCTGGGACTTATCTTTTTTCATCAACACTTTGTCGATTCCTATGGTACAAAGCGATGCAGCCAAAAAAACCGCGATATGAGCCCAGGTCTTGTCCCCGACCAGCACTCCTCTGGTTCTGCCATCCACTGCACCGTAATAGGAATATTTGCAGGCCCAGTAGCTGAGAAGCATCATCATTGCCAAAGCGCACACTAATAAGATTCCGAGCAGTGCATGATATAGTTTTTGATTTTTATCTGTCTGTAACTGGCTGGTATTCATTTTCTTTCGATATCCTTTTCTCCCGGAGTATTATCATTTTATCTGGTTATTATTGTAATTTTCCGATAATTGCACATCGCTACGTCAATTATAGCACGCGCAGACATGTTCTTCAAGTCAAAGAGACTTGACAAAGCCGCCGGAAACAGATACACTAAAAAAGCCGTATATGTCGGGTTGCCATGCAGTGGTGATGAAACTCGGTCTTACGCAATGGAAATCTACGAACCGTGTCAGGTTGGGAACAAAGCAGCACTAAGTAGAACCTTCCATGTGCCGTGAGGAAACTGGGTGGAGCTGCTGTCATGGTCCGGCGTATGCGGTTTTGACATTTGTAGCTATGAATAAGAAGGAAGTACAGATATGGCTGTAGAGACTACCACTTTTTCAAATAATAGCGCCGACATCTGGTTCCGTGATATCATGTCCGACTGTGTGCTTTGCTCACGTGCCTGCCATGTGAACCGTCTCGCCGGTCAGACCGGGTACTGCGGGCAGACCGCTGAACTCATGGCAGCGAGAGCTTCCCTGCATTATTGGGAAGAGCCCTGTATTTCCGGTACTTCCGGCTCCGGAACCGTCTTTTTCTCCGGCTGTAATCTCAGATGTGTCTTTTGTCAGAATCATAATATTGCTTTGGGTAAGGCCGGACGAGTCATTGCTCCGGAGCATCTGGCGGAAATCTTTCTGCAATTGCAGGAACAGGGGGCCAATAATATCAACCTCGTCACCCCGACTCATTTTCTGCCGCAGATCGTTATTGCACTGGAGCAGGCAAAACAGCAGGGGCTGCATCTTCCCATTGTATACAATACCGGCAGCTATGAATCTCCGGAGGCACTGCGCCATCTGGAAGGGCTGGTGGATATTTATCTTCCGGATCTGAAATATTTTTCCCCGGAACTTTCCACTGCGTATTCCCATGCTCCGGATTATTTTGAAACTGCCTGTGCAGCCATTTCGGAAATGTATCGCCAGGTGGGGGATTCTGTCATCGATGAAGATACCGGATTAATGCAGCACGGGATGATCGTCCGCCATCTGCTTCTGCCCGGACAGACAAAGGATTCCAAAAAAATCCTGCGCTATCTCCATGAGACCTATGGAGATCATATTTATATCAGCATTATGAATCAGTATACACCTCTGCCACAGGTAGCGGACATTGAGGTGCTGAATCGTACCGTAACGCCGGAAGAATACGACCGGGTATTGCGATTTGCAGAGCGGATCGGCATCGAACGAGGTTTTCGTCAGGAAGGAACGGCCGCCAGTGAAAGCTTTATTCCGGAATTCGATGAAAGGGGACTGTGATCCTCTCACAGTTCCACCGAGATCAGATAATATCCGAAGTCTCCTTCCCAAGCCGGTTCTCTGGCTCCTTCAAAGCTCTCAAAGCCAAACATTCTCGCGACCTGTTTCTCCCGTTCGTAAAAGTTTCCCGGAACTCCTATGTAATACTTTGCCTGCCCGGCTGCTTCCTGCCGCAGTAACAGCAAATGTCTGTAATTGTAATATCCATGCAGTAAAAAGCTGTTATGGGTCATCTGATAACAGCGTTCCCGCAGGACCACGAAATCCTCCGGTCCCACGGAGAGAAATTCTCTGGCATCCCGGAAGGGATGAATGTGTGGGTAAATGCTGCTTAACTGCTCCCATTTGGTATCTTTCATGTGCAGGGTGTGTTCCGTAACGGCAGCGGATTCCTTTGCCGTTTGTGCTTGCCGTTTTCCTGTCTCCATGGGAATGGCTGCTTCCGCTGTTACCTCTGCTTTCTTCTCTATCAGCTTCGGTTCTTCGCTTTTCATCACGTTTTCCGGCTTTGGCACAGATTTCTTTTTGGTATCTCCGGTTCCTTCGAATTTCCCAACGATGGCACAATTCCTTTCCAGCGGAATGCGTATCCCAAGTATCTGCTCCCTCTCTTTTTCCAATGGAATCCTTTTCTCACAAGAAGCTCTTCCTTGATCTGTCGTCATTTCGCACAGCTGCTGTTCCCCGCTTTCCCATTGCAAATACAGCAGTATCCCCTTACCGGACACGATTTCCTGTCCATTCAGCTGCACTGTCAAAATTTCTTCTTTATCCAGGCTTTCCAGCCTCGCATATCCCGCACTTCGGATCCGCTGCCCGTTTTCCTGTAATTCCAGATAACTGATCTGTTTCCGATATGACATAAAAATCCCCCCGCATAAAGTATTCTAACTATCTTTATGCAGGGGGTTGTCCTTAATATTCCTGGTTGTCCAGATATTTCATATAATTAACGACCATCAATGCGATCTTGAAGGTCAATGCATCATCGAAGCTGCGCAGGTCCAGTCCGGTGCTCTTCTGGATCTTCTCAATACGATACACCAGCGTATTGCGGTGTACGAACAGCTGTCTGGAAGTCTCCGACACATTCAGATTGTTCTCAAAGAACTTGTTCAATGTATTCAATGTCTCTTCGTCCAGATCGTAGGGTACATTGTCTCCGAAGATCTCTTCGATGAAGATCTTGCACAGATTCACCGGCAGCTGATAGATCAGTCGTCCGATTCCCAAAGTGCTATAGGCAATGACTTTTTTCTCTGCATAGAAGATCTTGCCTACATCCAGTGCCATCTTAGCTTCCTTGTAGGACTTGGAGACATCCTTCAGTTCCTGTACCACAGTACCGTAAGCAACTTTTACATCCAACAATGCTTCCGCATTCATCATGGCCACAATAGTCTCTGCCAGTTCGTGCAATGCCTGCGGCGTTGTAGTATTCTCCACAGACTTGATCAGGATCAGGCTGGATTCGTCTACAGCAGTCACATAATCTCCCGACTGGGGTGAGAACATGCTCTTAAGCACTTCCGATACAATACCGTCCTTCTCATCCTTCGTCTCGATCAGATATACCGCTCTGGGACAAGTTACTTCCACATGAAGCTTCTTCGCTCTATTGTAGATATCTACCAACAACAAATTGTCCAGTAACAGATTCTGGAAGAAGTTGTTCCGGTCAAAACGCTCTTTATAGGCAATGACGAGATTCTGAATCTGGCTGACGGCAATCTTGCCTACCATATACACATCATCCGTCATTCCGCGGGCAACCAGCACATATAAAAGTTCACCTTCATCACGGATCTTCAGAAGATGATGCACTCCGATCACCTGACTGTCCGCAGGGGATGCTGCAAAGCCTGTGATCAGATCGGTCGTAATGTCATCTCTCTCCATGGTAGATGCCACTTCGGATCCGTTCAGGTCATAGACTCCGAGGTCAACTTTTGTGATTGCTTTCAATTCATCAATGCTTGTCTGTATAATCTGGCTGGTTATCATACGGTCTCCCTTCTACAGTACAACTACCTGCCATTATTTTAGCTGATTTCACGATTCGGTGCAAGTCCCAAATTCCGTCCTGCATCATTCACTTCTTTTATTTTTTCGGGAGCTGTTTTATAGTTGCGCCGGATATCCATAAGACCGTTTACTTCCTGCTGTACATCGCTGACCTGGGTATAACAATAGCCACATACATAAGGCAGATTCTTGATCGCCTGTGTGACACTCCGGAACCGTTGCAGGAACTCTTCCTCACTTTCCACCTTATCTCCGTAGCCCCAGCCGTCATCATCTCCGGTTAAGGCAATTCCTCCGAACTCACTGATAATAACCGGCTGCCCCTGGTAATGATAGCCTTCGGCAAAGGCAAACCGTTCTCCGGAATGGGGCACCTGGTTGTTCAAAATACTCTCCCTGCAATCCATGTAGTGGCGGTACAGCCGGTTGCCGTCCGCCTCATAATCATGCAGTGTCAGGATATCCGATACTGTGTGTTCCCATCCATCATTGCAAATCACCGGCCGCATGGCATCTATCGCCTTGGTCATATAATAAATCCCAACTGTAAAATCCTGCTGTCTCTTGTCTGTCCTGACCTGCGGAATTCCCCAGGATTCATTGAAGGGTGTCCATACAATAATACAGGGGTGATTGTAATTCTGTTTTACAATGGAGAGCCATTCCCTGCTGAAAGCTTCTATGGCATCATCATCGAAGCGATAGGTGGACGGAGCCTCGCTCCATACTAACATTCCCTTTACGTCACACCAGTATAAAAATCTTTCATCCTCTACCTTTTCATGTTTGCGCAGTCCATTATAACCCAATGCGTGTATCTTATCGATGTCTTCGATCAGGGCCTCTTCCGAAGGCGGTGTCAGATGGCTTTCCTCCCAATATCCCTGATCCAGAATCAGCTTCTGATATAAGGGAATGCCGTTCAACAGAATATTGCCATCCCGGATCTCTATCTCCCGCATTCCAAAATAAGAATAGACCTGATCCAGAAGCTGTCCGTTCCTCCAGACCCTGAAAGTCACATCATAGAGTCTGGGATCCTCCGGTCTCCACAGATAGATTGCCCAGGGTTCGGTTCCATCCTGTCGTTCCAGAGACAGTGACATTTTGGTTCTCGCTCCCGTAACTTCTGTCATACTTCTGTTCACCACACGGTCTTCCATGCAGATTTCTGTTTCGATGACCAGATTCTCACAGTCCTGTTCTCCCACAAGGTTCATCTCATATTCCAGGTGCAGGGAGCGATTCTTTACATCCGGTGTCATCTTTACATATTTCAGATAATTTTGGGGAACTGATTCGATCCACACGGTTTTCCAGATCCCTGTGGTCTGTACATACCAACAGCCAAAGTTCTCTTTTTGCCAGCGCTGTTTTCCCCGGGGCTGCGTCATGGACAGACTGTCCTCCACACAGACACGGATCTTGTTTTCTCCACTTTTTATATACTCTGTAATATCAAAAGTGAACCGTTCATATCCTCCCGTATGTTCTCCCGCAAGCCACCCGTTGATCCATACCCTGGTCCGATAATCGCTTCCTTCAAAATGCAATAACACGCTATGGGTGTCCGGATCCACACTTTTCAGTTCCACCGTTCTTTCATACCAGACAATGCCATGCACATCTGTGTCGTTAATTCCGCTTGCCGACGTTTCATAGGTAAACGGTACTGTGATCTCCCGGACCCGCGGCTGCTCCTCGTCCCCATACCAGAATTTCCACTTCCCGTTCAGATTTTTCCAGTCCTTTCTGACCAGCTGTGGGCGGGGGTAATCTTTAATATAACATTTCATTTTATTTTTCCTTTCGCTTTGTAATTTCAATACACACACAGGTTCCGATTCCGAGTCTCGAAATTACTCTCATGTGACAACGATTTTCCGAAAATATCCGTAATCTGCCTTGAATATTATAGATACCATAATTATCTGCCTGCACATCATTTTCGTTCTCCAGAATCAGATCCGCTTCTTCCTGCGTCATTCCCATACCATTGTCTTCTATTTCAATATACCAGGCATTTTCATCCATCCAGCTTCTCACCATGATACATTTATCCTTTTTTTCACAATGCAGTAATCCGTGCAACAATGCATTTTCTACCAATGGCTGCAAAGTAAACTTAGGAATCTGGTTATCCAACGTATCCTCTTCGACATCTACATTGTAGGTAAATGCGCCGTCGTATCTGTCCTGCATAAGTTTGACATAAGCATTCAGGCATTCCAGTTCCTGCGCCATGGTTACAATACCGGTTCCCTTTCCAAAACTCAGCCGCAAAAATCTGGAAAGCTCGTTCAACATTCTGGCACTCTCCTGCGTTTTTTCATCCAGAATCATCCATTTAATGGAATCCAGAATATTATACATAAAATGAGGTTTGATCTGTGCCTGCATGGCCTGCATCTGATATTGCGCCGACTGCAACGAAATTTCCGATACATGATATTTTAAATTTGCATTTTTGATTCCCAGCAACAAACTTGCCACAACGCAGAGCAGTATTACTGCAACAAAAGCGCCCACCGCTAAAATTTTACAATATAATTTGTAGATGTCCGAGTTTTCAATTCTTCCCACAAGATACCAGTGTGTATCCTGAAGTCTGCTGTAAACATATCGGGTATGTCCCACAGAGAGACTTCCGTTTTCGCTTTCATTTTGCAGTTCCGACACGGTCGGCTCCTTCAAAAGTTCCTCACCGATCCCGGTACCGTCCGTACTTACCAGAATCTGACCGTGTTCATCAATGAGATAGAGGGTATCGCTTCCTCCCCGGAGCAGCATTTTTTCGATTTCTGCCACGTCAAGATCCATGACGATCACACCATCCACCTGATTGAAATCTGTCTGCGATCTGACCGGGCAATAATAACTCATGACCAGCCGGCTCCCTATGGTAATCCCATAATTTTCCTCATGCGGTGTTCCCCAGAAAGAATAGGTCCATCCGTTTTCCGGCATATCCTGTTCCAGTCCTTCTATTTTTCCAAGCATCCATTCATTTGTAAACTGACCGGCATACAGTTTATCCTGTGTGAAATAAATTCTGCAATAGGAGAGCACTTTATCATCCAAGGTCGTCATCAGCGCATTACGTATTTCCCGGTATTCTTCATACGGATCATTCGTTTCGTACATAATGGGACTGACGGATGTTTTCAGTGCATCCGCACTGAATGCCACGCGGTTGAGACGATAATATACATAATCCGCAGTACTCTGCGTTGTATACATCATCTGTGTATTCATATCTCCCTCAAGCGCCCGCACAGAATCACTCAGATACCAGAACACAAAAAGGAAGAGCAGGAACGCTGCCACCACAAAATAGTACATCATACATCTGGGGTTTACATTTCTGTTCTTCCTTATTTTCAATTCTATTACTCCCTTACGTTTATAATCGCTGGTTCTCATTGCGCCAGTCCTTCGGTGTTTTTCCCGTGTACGTTTTGAACAGTCTGCAAAAATATGCCGGTGACAAATATCCCACATCATAGCAGATCTCATAAGTATGTTTCTGCGTATCGGATAACATTAGCATTGCTGCTTCCATGCGGATCCTTGTAATATAGTCATTCAATGTCATCCCGGTCTGCGCTTTGAACAGACTGCACAAATAGGTTGTCGAAAGATTCACCGCATCTGCCAGGCATTCCACAGACAGCTGTTCATTATATTTTCTCTCGATCAATTCCTTCACCTTATAAATAGCCGCATTGTGCTCCACCGACGGTTCCTGATCTCCGGACTCCGATTCTTTCCCCTTCGGAGTCCGAATGATCTTCTCATATCTTTTTCTTTTGCGGATTCTCTCCGTAGTCCGTTCCATGGCTTCCGCCAGTTCTTCCAGATCAATAGACTTCAGAATATAATCCACAGCACCGAGCTTTATGGCATTCTTCAGATAATCAATGTCCCCATAGCCACTGATGAACAGCACATTGATATTGGGATATTTCTCCACAGCACGTCTGGTCAGCTCAATGCCATCCATCCGCACCATTTTTACATCGGTAATCAAAATATCGATTTCCTGATTTTTCAAAAACTCCCATGCATCTGTTCCGTCCGCAAAACATCCCTTGATTTCTATGGAGTACTTCTTCCAGTCGAAATGTTTTACCAGTCCTTCCCGGACAATTGCCTCATCATCCACTATGATTGCACTATAGCGCAACATTTCCGTCTTTTCCTTCATAAAGCCCACCTCCGGTCAGATTCCGGATTTATTTTGCATTATATTCCGCATACCAGGTCTGCAAATCTTCCTTCACAGAGTCGCCGCCTGCTGCCTTCCAGTCCTGCATAAAGGTATCCAGCCCCTTATCATTACCGCAGGCTACCTGAAGCATGTAATTCTGAAGTTCATTCTTCAGAGCGGGATTCTTCTCTACATAAGCACCGCTAGACGGCTTATACAGGAACGGATTCACCACGTAGATTTCCGGGCGGTTCTCTACCAGATACAGGGTTGTATTTTCAAAAGCATCCCACTGGTATTCACTCTTATGTACTCTTGCCTGCCACTGTACTTCATAGGTCTTCGTATCGGTCGCATTGATATACCACCATGCAAATCCCTTGTCATCGGTAAATTTCGGCATAATAGGAATATAATTGCCTTCGGCATCCTTGTTAAAATGTACGCCCTCTTCACCGATACAGATATACTCCTGATTCTGTACCTTCAGGTTCATATAATTCATTGCATCTGCTGCATTTTCACATGTCTTCAGAATACAGGTAACATAGTTCACACCGTCTCTGGTCATATACTTACATTCGCCGTTTTCTCCCTCCAGAGGGCAGATATATCCAATATCCTCTTTGGCTACTCCGTAATTATTTACCAGACTGGTAGATACTGTAATCTGTGCCGGATGTGAACAGGATCCCATAATTGCCTGACTGCTGGCAAGTTTTTCCTGCACGTTATTGCTGGTATTTACCGCAAATTCAGAATCCAACAGACCCTCGGAATATAACTTTTTCATGAAATCCATATATGCCTGATAATTTTTATGCTCGGTCATATAAATGACATTACCGTCATCATCTACCATCCAGTCATTGTAGATACCAAACGCAGCCGCAATTGTTTTACAGCCTTCATCCCAACCGCCGGAAGCAGAGAAAATAATATATTTATCTCCGTAATAATTCTTAAGTGTCACCAGATCCTGATAGAACTCGTCCAGTGTCTCCGGTACTTCCGTAATTCCGGCCTCTCGCATCAGATCTTTTCTGCAGGTGATATACTCTACCTGCTTCGGATACTCATTTACAAAAGGAATTCCATAGATTTCACCGGATTCATCGGAAAACGGTGTCCACATTTCCTTGTCTTCCAGGCCGTTCAGAATATCCTGACCATAAGTTTCCAACAATGACTTCAAAGGCATCAGTGCTCCCTTGGAGTATAATTTTTCAAACTGATCCTGTGTCACTTTCAGTATATCATATTTTACTCCGCCCGCGACATCGGCAATCAGTTTTTCATCCGGGCTGTCCGAAGGTAACATAGAATAATTCACCTTATATCCCGTCTTCTCTTCAATGGCACCTGCCATAACATCGGCATTGGGATCAAAGTCCAGGCTCTGTCCCAGGAAGGATAATTCTACATTGCCCGGTCCTTTTAATTCGGAAACAGCCGCTGTCTGGCTTCCACCTGTCTGAGAGGAACCGCTTCCTGCAGAATTATCTGAAGCACCTCCCCCACAGCCCGTAAGCAGGGATGATATCATCACCGTACTCAACAATAACCCCATCATTCGTTTCTTCATAAATAATACCTCTCTTTCTTAAATTATATCATCCGGATCTGAATTGCAGATCCCATTATCCCTTCACCGAACCCAAAGTAATACCGGACACCAGATATCTGGACAAAAATGGATAAAGCACCACAATCGGAATAACGGACATCAGTACCGCTGCGGACGTCAGTCCATCCGAAGTCAGATTGGGACTGGCTGCAGTGCTTCCCGATATTTCTGCCAGTGTTGACTGGATATTCGCAATCAGGTTTTTCAAATATACCTGTAATGTCTGCATGCTTGTCGATGTCGTATATAACATTGCATGGAAATAATTGTTCCAGTAATTCACTGCATACAGAAGTGTTACTGTGGCGATAACAGGCTTTGCCATCGGACAGACAATAGCCACCAGTGTCCGGAAGTCGCCGGCCCCATCCACACTTGCCGACTCAATTACCTCGTTTGGCAGTCCTTCCATATAGTTCTTCATCATAAACATATTAAATTGTACAATGGCAAAGGGTAAAATCAATGCCGCATATGTGTCAATCAGTCCCAATGTCTTCACAACCATATATGCAGGGATCATACCCCCGAAAAAGATCATACTGAATACATATAGGAATGTGAAAAACTTTCGACCACAGAATTCCGGACGAGATAGCGGATAAGATGTCATAATCGTCACTATTACACTGATCAAGGTTCCTAACCCTGTCACAATCAGGGAATTCTTCATTGCCATGAAAAAATTGGTTTTGCCGAGAATGTATTGTATTGCCTCAAACTGTATTCCGGTCGGCCAGAAATACACCTTTCCTCCGACGACATCTCCGCCCGGGCTGACTGCCTGGCTAATTAGATTCATACATGGAAGAATAATCAGAACACAAAATAATCCCATTAATATATTTGCCAGTATTTCAATTGCTTTTTGGCTTCGGTCCCGGCGCTCTTTTTTCTGTACTATCTTCATACATACCCTCCGTTACCAGATGCTTCGTTCTGTTAGTTTACGGCTAACCGCATTTGCTCCGACAATCAGTATAAATGCTACTACGGAATTGAACAGGCTCATTGCTGACGACAGGGAAAAATCCATCTGCCCCAATCCCATTCGATACACATAGGTGTCAATAATATCCGCTGTACTGTATACAGAGGGATTATAGAATACCAGTATCTGTTCAAAACCTGCATTCAATATGTTTCCCACACGTAAGATCAGCATCAATACAATTGTCGGTAAGAGTCCGGGCAATGTTACATGCCAGATCTGTTTCCACCTGTTGGCTCCGTCCATTCTGGCCGCTTCGAACAGGGTTCCGTCAATCGCGGTGATGGATGCCAGATAAATAATCGTATTGTATCCTGTCTCTTTCCACCCTTCTGTGAATACCAGAAGTCCGATAAACTTTACAGGATCCGACAGGAGATTGATTTTATCGCTTCCAGCTAATCCCAACATGGAATTCAATACTCCATAGGAACTTACAATAGAGTAAAATACACCATAAATGATTACCCAGGATAAAAAGTAAGGAACATAAATCACCGTCTGCACCAGTTTATGATAGAGCTTATGATGAATCTCATTCAGTAAAATGGCACATATAATCGGCAGCGGGAAGAGAAAAATAATTTTCAGGACACTGATTGTCAGTGTATTTCCCAGAACTTTAAGGAATTGCGCACTGGAAAATAACTGTTCGAAATACTTCAATCCTACCCACGGGCTTTTTGCAATGGCATCAATAGGGTTGTTGCCCAAGAATACATTGTAATCCCGGAAAGCAATCTGAATACCGTAAAGTGGGAACAGCTTATAAATAAACAGGAAGAACAATCCCGGCAACAGCATGACATACATCCCCGGATGCTGTCGAATGTACATCCATTTCTTTCTGCAGCTTTTTGAAATATCAGCTCTGGAAGCTTTCATTTCCGTCCCTCCTTTTTTATTTTTCATCAAAGAGTACTGCTCCTTTGTCCATCAATGCTTTCTGAATATATTTCACATCCAGATTTTCAGGAGTAACATCATGGTCTATAGCAAGTGCTGCACCGATTCCCGCTGCTTCACCGATTGCCATGGCAATCGCCATAACTCTGTAAGATGCCATGGCTTCGTGCGTTCCCGAGATACATCTTCCTGCCAGAATCAGATTTTCCATTTTCTGAGGTACCAGACTTCTCCAGGGGATATCATAAGCATCCACATACTCTGCAATTCCGTTTGCCTGACCGCCGCCTACCGGATTATGGATATCTACCACGAACTGTGCCTTATGAACTACAACATCCGGAAACCTTCTCGCTTCTCTCAGATCGGAAATATTCATTACATATTTTCCGGAAAAACGTCTGCTCTCACGAATTCCCAGAGTAGAAGCTCCGGTTTTTATTGTACAATGCTCATATCCGGGAACATACTTGCGAAGGAAATCAGTAATAATATTCATCTGATGTCTTAATTCCTGATCTGCCTCCAGAATTTGTTTCCGATCCAGCGGATCCACGTAATTTACCTGCGTTGTATTGACCAGTCTCTCTCCTTCATAGGTGGTCCGATAAAGTCTCACACAATAACAATTTTCCGGTAAAATACCTTCTTTGCAACATCTGGCGGTGAACTCCAGGAAGCGCTCTCCACCGATTTTTACTTCATCCTCTTCTCCCACACAGGTAATTGCTTTGGATTCATCCACGTTCTGAATGATATACATTACAGTCACCGGCTGTAATCTCTTATCTCCCGGGCGACCCATTTCATAAGGCACTCCGGAAAAATATGCAATGTCTCCATCTCCGGTTGCATCAATATATTCTTCTCCCTGAATAATGCCGAGTCCTGTTTTCCAGGAAGTTACGATTCCCTTAATTTTATTATCATCATGTAATACATCAACAACGGGAGTCTGCATATACACGTCGATTTTTTCTTTCATTACAAAGTCCAGTAAAACACTCTTGGTGTCTTCCATATCCTGCACCTTGTTGCCTCCATGCTCACGATCCTGTACTCCCAGAAGATCACGGATTTCATCATACATGGTTCCTTTTGCAACCTTACCAAGGATCGGTCCTACACAGCCGATAGTAAGGTTTCCGCCGATCGTACCATATCTCTCAATCAATGCAACCTTTTTTCCCTGTCTGGCTGCTGCTACTGCTGCACAGATACCTGCCGGTCCGGCTCCTGCTACTACCACATCATATTTTCCCAATACTTCTATTTCTTTTTCATAATTCATAGTCTCTGCTCCCTTCTTTGTAGGTGGTAATCTCTGTTTCTAAATCTATGGTATCATGCAGATTGCACAGTCTCAATATCACAACTTTTCGATTTATTGTCTATATTTACGATTAGATAACTACACACCTGAAAAAAGAGCACAAAAAACCCCATCTGTTATCAACAGATGGGGTAATTCCATAAAATATAGATTAAGACTAGTTGGTAATAACCTGCTCGGTCTCTTTGTCGAATACATGGATCTTCTCAACATCCAGAGCGAACTTAACGGTATCGCCGGGTCTTGCAGTAGTACGAGAATCTACTCTTGCGGTCATAGGGAACTCGTCAAGATCGAAATACAGATATACTTCTGCACCAAGTAACTCGTAAACCTTGATGGTAGAGGTAAATACGCTCTGAGGAGAGGTCTCAATGTACATCTCAGAATCATATACATCCTCAGGACGGATACCGAAGGTAACAACCTTTCCATCGTAACCGCCATCGATCAGCTTCTTGGACTTAGCGGGAGGAAGAGGAATGCTGTGGCCTGCGATTACCAGGTTAGCGATGTCGCCTTCTACCTTAACAGTAGCATCTAAGAAGTTCATCTGCGGAGATCCCATGAATCCTGCTACGAACAGGTTACAAGGCTTCTCATACAGGTTCTGAGGAGTATCTACCTGCTGGATAACGCCGTCCTTCATAACAACGATTCTGGTACCAAGGGTCATAGCCTCGGTCTGGTCATGTGTAACGTAGATGATGGTGGTGCCCAGTCTCTGATGCAGCTTAGCGATCTCGATACGCATCTGTACACGCAGCTTAGCATCCAGGTTGGACAGAGGCTCATCCATCAGGAATACCTTAGGGTTACGAACGATTGCACGTCCCATAGCAACACGCTGTCTCTGACCACCGGACAGAGCCTTGGGCTTACGATCAAGCAGCGGAGTCAAATCCAGGATCTTAGCTGCTTCCTTAACCATCTTGTCGATCTGATCCTTGGGAACTTTTCTCAGCTTCAGGCCAAATGCCATGTTGTCATATACGGACATATGAGGATACAGAGCATAGTTCTGGAATACCATTGCGATATCTCTGTCCTTAGGCTCTACATCATTAACTACTCTGTCACCGATCTTCAGTTCACCGGAAGAGATATCTTCCAGACCTGCGATCATACGAAGAGTGGTGGACTTACCACATCCGGAAGGACCTACGAAAATGATGAACTCCTGATCTGCGATCTCAAGGTTGAAATCCTTAACAGCTTCAAAACCGTTAGGATATACTTTGCAGACATTCTTTAAAGATAAACTTGCCATTTGAAAATACTCCTTTCATATTTACAATGTTACTTTCTCTCATTGTGAAACGATATGTCTCGTTTGAATCTGAAATCAGTATAACGAAATTCACGAAAATGTGCCATACCACTATTTCACAAAGATTTTGAATCATATTGTATGAATTGCTTATAAACTTTTCTTTTTTTTTAAATGCTTGTCAGATTGAACAAATCTGTTTCTATTTCTTGGACATTTTCCACAAGGTGGTCTCTACTGTGTCTCTTTTTCCGGCTTTTTGTAGAACGTAAGCTGATTTTTTCCACGTCTTTTTGACACATATAACGCATTATCCGCGGATTTGTACAGATTTTCAAAGGTATTGCCGTCTCCGGGGAACACTGCTGCTCCCACGCTGGCTGTAACAGAATACTTCACATATTCTCCGACTTCAAACTGGTGGAAAAACTGTTCGATCTTCTTTCCTTCCCGTTCGATCATGGTAATATCACGGATGTCCTTGAGAAATACCATGAACTCGTCACCACCGGTACGGCCCACAATGTCCGTTGCTCGGAACATGGACTGCAGGCGCACTGCCAGGTTCCGGAGCACTTCATCTCCAAAGGCATGTCCCATGGTGTCGTTGATCTTCTTGAAATTATCTACATCCAGAACGAACAATACCCCCTGCTTATCCGGATATTGTTCCATATATTCACGAATCTTACGCTCTGTGGCCATCTTGTTGTTCAGATCAGTCAGCAGATCGGTGTCTGCCTTGTCTTCCAGGACTTTGCTGTGTTCCGAGACCTTTATTCGTACCAGCACATTGATCACCGTGATCACAATAAGGGCTGCTGCAATCGATATGCTGATCTTGACGATCAGATCCACAATAGGACCACGGAAGGACTGTTGAATACCGGACAGATAGGATTCATCGATGCCTACCACCAGATTCCAGGCTGTGTCCGCAATGGGAAAATGACAGAGAATCTTACCTACGCCGTTCTCATTGACATGCAGTATCCCATTGTCGCCCTTCTGCTGTTGTCTGTCAAACAGTGTCCAGCTTCCAAGACTCTCTGCTACCCCTTTTAAGGAATTCCAGAAATCGTTTTGTAAAATTTTCGTTCCTTGTGTCGCTCCATAGCATGCCATAATGGTTCCGTTGCGATCGACCAAAGAGAAAAATGCCCTATCTCCGTATACGGAATTCTCAAATAAATCAGACATCTCTGCCGGCTCCATATAACTGAGCAGGTATCCATTTACATTTCCGGAATTTGTAATAGGACATACATAGATGAAAGCCATCTGTCCGTTGATCCCGTCCGACCTGGTAAACAGATAATGCGGTGTTTCACCAAGGATACTATCATAGTAATTCAGTTCTGTCATATCGATCTGCCGTCTGTCATTCAGAAAGCCCGTGCCGTTGGTTGCACAGTATACAACCATATATGCATCACTGGCCTTCATCAGCGTATCCAGCTTCTCATTCAGGAACGCCTCACCTCTGTCCAGGCGGGCGGCCATGATCGACGCAACCGCATCCGTGATATTTCCCAGCGCTTTCAGTTTATCCTCTACCCCGGCAGCATAATAAAGTCCGATCTGTTCCGCCTGATCATCCACAACTGTCTGTATTGCTATTTCCATCTTATTATTAAAGTCATATATGCTCAGGACCAGTGCGATGACTAACAATACACATGGCAGAACCCATTGGAGGAAATTTTCCCATATTTTTCTCTTCTGCATACTCTGAACACCTCTTATCTGCTGTCTTTAGAGTCTCCGCCATCAGACCCCGGCCCGGCAGGCGACCTTGCTACTTATCCTCTATCTTAATGCTTTCATCGATCTCATCATGAAATACTCTTTCATCCTCTTCCGGTGATACTTCCGGTGCCGGCTCCTGTTCTGACACAAGCTGGTCTTCCAGTTTCTGGAAAAACTTATTATACAGCATTGCGGACGCATATGCCGGCAGGGAAAAACCAAACAGGAAGATGATCGGTATCAGTCGTAAAGACACCAGATATATGATCAGCGGGAAAAATGCCATCACAAACATCACAACTGTCTTGGGCAGCTGCAGAATGCTCATAATAAAAGCATTTCTGATGGTTCCCATGATCGTATTGTCGAATTTGGCAAGTACCGGGAATACATACAATGTCGTGCAGATCACAAGCACTGCAGCAGCCATGATCAGAACCACCAGCACGCTGCTGAACTGTATTCCGGATTTGGTAATAATGTAATAATCTCCACCCAGTACTGCTGCTATCAGCAGGATCAGCAGCCAGATCAGAGTAGCCTGGCGGAAATTTGTCTTAAATGATTTGAAAAAGCTTCTGGTAATATAACTTTCCTCATTGCGCACGATCTTCAGTGCCACATAATGCATGGAGGTAAATGCCGCTCCTGCAGTAATAATGGGAATACAGCAGATCAGAGTCAGAATGTTCAGCCACATCAGGTCTGCCATTTTATTGAGTACATTCATTAACGGACTGTCCAGGTCAAAAATCTTCATTTACGTCATATCCTTTTCGTTTGCTTAATTTATAAGAACTTTTCCATCGGTGTTACGCGGATCCCCGAAAAAGCTTCCTCCTCATGCACTGCATGAAATCCCAGTTTCCGATAGAAATCCACGGCATACGGAGCTGCCTTCAGCGACATATACCGTTCCCCCGCCTCTTTTTTCAGATATTCGCACATTCTTCCCATCAGACTCCGGCCAACACCTCTGTGATGATATTCTTCGTCCACGAAAAGAAGCGACAAATGATTGTAATTCCGCACAGAAGCCGCTCCGATGATCCTGGCGCCATCCAAAGCCACCATCATCTGATATCTTCCCTGCCGGAACGACTTATAGAGGTGTTCATCCGTAATGAATTCATGAAAATTACGGATTCCCTCCTCTGTATAGTCCACCGCCTCATATTTCAAAAAAGTCTTCCAGATCATATGCATGGCAGGGATCCAGTCTTTGTCCTCTGCCCATCTGATCTCATAGCCATTCACCATATCTGCCATACTGCACCGTCTCTCCGATTCAGGATCAGGGAAGCCTCTGTTCTCAGGCGATCCCAGGAATCTCCTTGCAGATCCACTGCCAGATGTCCTCCATTGCCACCTCAGCGTCGTCTTCATTCAGGAGTTCATGTCTGTCATTCTCGTATAGCTTCACGGTAATGTTCTTCACTCCGGCTCTCTTCAGAGAGTCACATGCCTTATGAACACCCTTACCGTAATCTCCCACAGGGTCTTCCGCTCCGGATACCATAAGAATCGGCAGGTTCTGGGGAACCTTTTCCAGATTCTCCTGCTTCTGCAATCTGCGGATCAGTTCAAACAGAGTCTGAAAACCGTTCACGGTAAAGGTAAATCCGCACAGTTCGTCTTCGATATAGCGGTCTACATTCTCCGTATTCCGGCTGAGCCAGTCACTGGAAGTTCTGGGAGAATCAATTCGTTTGTTATAGCCTCCGAAGGCAGCCTTATCAATAAAATGGCTGACATGCTTCGAACCACAGAACAGCTTCTGTATTCCTGCCATGGCTTTTGAGGCAAAGATCAACCCCGCCGGTTGCATTCCCGTACCTACGATGACTGCACCGCCTATTCCGCTACCGTAACGGCACAGATAATTTCTGGCAATAAAAGATCCCATGCTGTGTCCCAGAATAATATAAGGCACCTGCGGATATTGTTCTTCCGTGATCTTCTTCAGACGATGTACATCCCGGACTACTACCGTTGCAGGATCCTGCTCGCAAAAGTAACCGAAAGATCCACCCTCTGAAACAGATTTTCCATGTCCCAGATGATCTTCACCGGTGACAAGGATTCCTCTCTTCGTCAGAAATTCTGCCAGATTTTCATAGCGTTCCACGTATTCTGCCATTCCGTGCACGATTTGCACGATGCCTCTTACGTTACCGTCATCGGGTGTATATCGCACTGCATGGATACGGTTCTCACCGTCCCGGGAGTCAAAGTAGAATTCTTCCTTGATCATAAGACCTCCTTGGTTGCAGAAAATCATAGGACGCATAAAACAAATGTCAATTTACAGCCATATGCTTCTGCGTCCTATTCATTATATATCATTTTATATAAAATTTTAAGTCCTATATTGCTTTTTTTGTAAAATAGTAACCATTACATCCGCACGGTTCATGGTCGAACTGTTTTAGCAGATCTCTGCTCCTGCCGGCATATTTTTCTCAGGTGTTACCAACGCGAGGTTGCCTTCAGCATCTTCTGCACACAGGATCATGCCCTCAGACAATACTCCTGCCAGTTTCGCGGGCTTCAGGTTCACCAGTACCATAACCTTTTTGCCTACCATTTCCTCGGGACTGTAATGCGCCTTAATGCCGGAGACGATCTGACGTACCTGACTGCCGATCTTTACCTGGCTGCACAGAAGTTTCTTGGACTTAGGCACTGCCTCACAGGAGATGATCTCACCTACCTGGAACTGCATTTTCGCGAAATCGTCATATTCGATCTCTGCCTTGGGCTCGATATCAATGGCTTCCTGCTCTGCTTTTTCGGCTTCTGCATTTGCTTCTTCCGCTTCATGCTCCGCTGCTGCCTTGATCATGGCTTCTTCCAGCTCTGCCTCTTTTTTCGCTACATCCTTCATATCCAGACGTGCGAAGAGGATTTCGGGCTGGTCGGTTACTTTGCTGCCGCTCTCATACAGACCGAACTGCTCCAGCTGGTCAAAATCTCGCAGAGAGGTGTTCAGCTGTTTTGCAATTCTCTCTGCTGTCTCGGGCATATAGGGCTCTAACAGGGAAGCTCCGATGATGATGCCTTCCACCAGATTATACAGCACGGTTGCCAGGCGGTCTGCCTTGGCTTCGTCCTTCGCCAGTACCCAGGGCTCTGTCTCGTCGATGTATTTATTGCAGCGCTTGAAGATACCGAAGATCTCGGTCAGGGCATCTGCCACACGCAGTTCTTCCATCTTTGCCACAACTTTTGCATAGGTACCGGTCACGGTCTGTTTCAGATCCGCATCCACTGCCGCGTCATTCTCGGTCAGCTGAGCGTTTTTATTCTCTACCACACCGCCAAAGTATTTGTTGCTCATGGAGATGGTTCGGTTCACCAAGTTGCCCAGGGTGTTGGCCAGATCGGAATTGGTACGCTCTGCTACCAGCTCCCAGGTCAGGTTGCCATCGTTTTCAAAAGGCATTTCGTGCAGTACATAGTAGCGTACCGCATCCACGCCGAAATAATCTACCAGGTCATCCGCATAGACCACATTTCCTTTGGATTTGCTCATCTTGCCGCCGCCCATGAGAAGCCAGGGATGTCCGAATACCTGCTTCGGCAGAGGCTCGCCCAGTGCCATCAGGAAAATAGGCCAGTAGATGGTATGGAACCGGATGATATCCTTACCGATCAGGTGCAGGTCTGCGGGCCACAGCTTCTTGTACTGCTCGGTGCTGTTGCCGTCTGCATCATAGCCGATACCGGTGATGTAATTGGTCAACGCATCCAGCCATACATAGATAACATGCTTGGGATCGAAAGTCACAGGGATACCCCAGGTGAAGGAAGTACGGGATACGCACAGATCCTGTAAGCCGGGAAGCAGGAAGTTGTTCATCATCTCGTTCTTGCGGGATACGGGCTGAATGAACTCGGGATGCTCATTAATGTGCTTGATCAGTCTGTCCGCATACTTGCTCATACGGAAGAAGTAAGCCTCCTCCTTCGCAGGCTTTACCACACCGCCGCAGTCCGGGCACTTGCCGTCTACCAGCTGGGACTCCGTCCAGAAAGACTCACAGGGAGTACAGTACATTCCCTCATAGGCTCCCTTGTAAATATCACCCTGATCATAGAGACGTTTGAATATCTTCTGTACCTGCTTCTCATGATCCTCATCGGTAGTACGGATGAACTTATCATAAGAAATGTTTAACAGGTCGCACAGTCCGCGGATCACACCGGCGATCTTGTCCACATGCTCCTTGGGTGTGATACCGGCTGCCTCTGCCTTCAGTTCGATCTTCTGACCGTGCTCATCGGTACCGGTCTGGAAGAAAACATCATAACCTTCTTTTCTCTTGAAACGTGCAATGCTGTCAGCCAGTACGATCTCGTAGTTATTACCGATATGGGGCTTGGCGGACGTATAGGCAATGGCCGTTGTAAGATAATATTTTCCTTTGCTTTCCATAAATCTGATTCTCCTTTTCTTAAAAATAAAAGCCCGTCTCCTGAAAGAACATGAAGTTCTTCAAGAAGACGAGCGTTATCTCGTGTTACCACTTCTCTTCATCTGTACCTCACAGCACAGACCTCTTCGGGTCCGTAACCCTATCCGCTGTAACAGGCGGATCCTGTCGCAGCCTTGCTTCTACCGTTCCTATTCTGTTCCGGTATCCGTTCGGTGCGCCGCTCAGAAGCCATCTTCTCTATCTGTCCGTTCCATTCCTCTCAGCCTTACGGAATGTTCTCTGTAAAACTTCTATGATAAATACTCTCTTCCTCATTGCATTTGCGTATTCTTACAGTAGCACAGGAAATCCGGACTGTCAATGCAGTTTTGTCTCATTACTGCTCATTACAGCTCCTCTTTTTCCCCCAGTATCAAAACGGAATATGCCGGAAGTGTGACCGCAGTTCCTTCGCGTTTGGCGCTCTCCTCTCCGGTATAAAGCTCTCCAAGCAGCACCAGATCCTCTGCTGCGGTGTTACCAACGGTAAGCCCGCCAAGATCCACCGTTACAGCTTCCGCAGAGGTATTTCCCAACAGTAATAAAGTACTGTCTTCATAGCTTCTGGTCAGTGCAAAGCATTGCTCGCCGGAATACTGCTCCAGATAAGTGGTGGTGCCTCTGGCAATCGCGGGATTCTGGTTCCGGATACGGATCACCTGTTTTACATAATTGTAAATGGAATCCGGATCCTCCTGCTGTTCTTCCAGACTGTCGAATTTCATCTGAAAATCTTCCATATCCGCAGGTCCCTTGCACATGCCTTCCGCTTTGTCATCCTTGCTCCAGTACATGGGAGCACGCTTATTCTCATCCTTGCCGGAGCCCTTCATTCCCAGTTCCTCCCCATAGTAGAGGAAGACACTTCCACCGGACAACAGATTCAGGGCATTGCCAAGCTTCGTCTGTGCCTCACTGTTTTCCCCGGCATAGTAGCCTGTGCTCCGCCCCATATCATGATTCGTGTAAAAAGGGGCATTGATGTAATCCGGATTGTATTGCGCATACATAGCCTGCTCCGCTTCCAGATTCTTTGCATAGGATGCCGCGGATGCCTTGCCATTTACCACATTTGCGATGATTCCGGACTTGTCAGCGAAGGTAAAATCAAACATGCTGTCCACGCCGCTCGCGTAATATTGCGCATAGGTATTCTGATCTGTCCAGCATTCACACACCAGATAATTCTCCGGGTCCTTGCCATGGACATAATCGGCAAACCAGCTTAAAATCTCGACATTGTCTTCCACAGAGCCGGTGACGTATTCCTTCACCGCATCCAGGCGGAAACCATCCACGCCCATATCCAGCCAGAAGTCCGCCACCTGCTCGAATTCCCGGCGCACCTCTTCATTCTGCAGATCCAGATCCGGCATGCCGTCCCAAAATCTTGCTTCATAATACCAGTCTGCCCCATTTACCTGCGCATATCCGCTCTGGGCTTCCCTTGAAAAATGGTAATAATCTATATAAGGACATTCTGAGGAGTCAGGCTCAGCTCCCTCCGGCAGATTTTTCAGATACTCCGTTGCCTGTAAAAACCATGGATGCCTACTGGAAGAATGGTTCATCGCCAGATCCAGGATCACACGGATCCCACGGTCATGGCAGGCTGTCAGCAGCTTTTGGAAATCATCCAGGGTACCGTACTGCGGATCAATATTCTCGTAATCCGTAGTGTCGTATTTATGATAGGTCGTGGAGGGCATTACCGGCATGAGCCAGATGCCGTTGATCCCTAAGTCCGTATCCGTCGTATCGTCACCATCATTCAGGTAGTCCAGCTTGTCCAGGACTCCCTGCAGGTCACCGATGCCGTCACCGTCACTGTCATAGAAGGAATAAACAAAAAGCTCGTAGTAGGTGCGGTAGTTGTCGTCTATGATCTGCAGTGCCCGGGCATCCTGCGCTAACGTTACAATACTGCCGGCGTTGTCGATATTGCTGCCCGTGCTCTGGTTCTGTTGGGCGGCAGTCCCATCCTGGGTACCCGCGGATGCACCGCCTGCTGCCTGGTCGTTTCCTCCGCAGGCAGCCAGAGATACTGTCATCCCTGCTGCAAGTATCAATGCCCATAATTTTCTGTTCCATCTGCTCATCATTTTCTTTTACTCCTCCAATCCACTTTTTTCAAACCGGAACCATTTGAAATCAAAATTACAGCCCGGTAGGAAGACAAATGTCACCTTCTGTTCTCCGGTCACTTTCTGTATCGGGAATCGCATCTCACGATATTCCCCGCTATGCGGGAAGGGTAGTACCTGCGTCTCCCCATTACTGAATCGCAACTGTATCGTATTGTGCTGCAGAGGTGTCCTTCCGCATATGACGATACTGTCAGAAGCATCTGTTCCAAAGTCCATATCCGCAAATTCCAGAGAAACATTGTTGCCGATCTGTTCAATGGCATCCGCGGTTCTCACAAAGCTGTCTCCATAAGTAACGCCGTCTGTGAGGGCAGACAGTCTCGCATAAGCTTTCTCCTGTTTGGTAAAATGAAACTCCTTCAGGAAAAATTTATCTTCCGACACAATTGTCAGATTTACCACGCCTTTCAGTCTCCGGGACAGTGTAAATGTCTCCGGTTGGAAGACCTCCCAGATGCCGGGCTTCTGATAGGTGACTTCTCCGACAAGTTCTCCCGTCTCTCCGAATCCGGATGCATTCTCCCTGGGTTCTCCCTCCCAGATTTGAATTCTGTGAGGGTCATTATCATTCGCAAAAATAGCCAGCGTGATCTCATCACTTCCGAATTCGCCGAAATCTACGGATCTATAAACCAGACCGGTAGGCTGTGCTTTATCCGTTCCGGCACTGTTCTCCACACCGCGGCTCACATCCCCGCCAAAACTTGTGTCATAGGAAATAGCAGTAACCGGTTCATAAGGTGACCGAAACGTCTGTCCCATTCCCTCCACCTGAAACTCCAGCTGTGAGATCATTTTCACAGAAGGGGTACCGTTGCAGGACATACATCTCACCTGGAAACTTCCGTCACTGATGCCTGTGATACGGATGCCTTCGCCGTCCGGAAGCTCTTCCGGCTTTGCGATCGGGCTGGGAATACCCGTGGCATCCGTAATGCTCCACAGAAGCTTACGGTCAGTGGCTTCCATAGGATAAATACAGGTATGCAGCAGTACAGAAGGGTTTTCCGGTGTCAGCGTCGTTGCGGCTGCGCTCAGTTCCAGCTTGCGTACCGGCACGAATCCGGGTTCCACAAAGGCAGGCGGATATTCTCTGTTTTCTTCCGTTGCACAGATACCGGGACGGATCTGTGCTTCGATAGCATGAAGCGTCACTGTCGCCGTGCGGTGCCCGGCAGCTGCCGTATTGTCCGAAGTCTCGACTACTGCCGCGGCCGTTCCGGTGACGGTTTCATCGGTCATGCTCGCCGTGGCTGTCCATGCGTCCTCCACGGTCACACGAATCTCTCCGGGGATCGTTTTCGCAGCGATCATCGCCAGAAGCTTCCCCTGGAACAGCTTGCGGACGGTTCCCTTATAGGAATCGTAGTCAGTACTATCACCGTTATCCAGTCCTATCAGTCTTCCGGCACCTTCCACGGTCACTCTCACATAATCGGAGGCATTTCCCACGGGATAACCGTCCTTATCTTCTGCCGCGATCTCCAGGAAGATCATATCTTCGCCATCGGCACGCAGAGTGGTTTTGTTTGCTTTTAATACATAATGATCGGTGTTGCCAAAGGAATGTCTCTCCTGTCTGGCAATCTCTCTGCCGGTCTCATCGTAAGCCACAGCACAGATACTGCCGGGCACATAAGGTACTTTCCAGGAAGGCTGCAACACCGTTCCCTTTTCATGATCGATCTGCCGCCTTCCCTGTGATACGCCGTTTACGAACAGTTCCACCTCCGGAGCATTGCTGGTGATCCGCACATCCACCTGCTGCCCCGGATTGAAGTCCCAATAAGGGTAGACATGAATCATAGGATCTTTTTTCACATCTGTCCACTCTGCGCGGAAGAGATAGTAGGAATCCTTCGGAAATCCCGCTGTATCCATCTGCCCGAAATAGCTGTTTTTCGTCTGATAAGGTGTCGGCTCACCGATGTAGTCAATAGCTGTCCAGATGAACTGTCCACAGGAATAGGGGGTATCTCTGTCCATAATGATACAGTATTCCGTATTTTGGGCTGCCCAGCTGGTAGTACTGTTACCCAGAGCGGAGCACTGTTCGTCTGCTTCGATCAGTGTCGCCCGATCCAGCGGGAAATGATAGATGCCGCGGCTCTGTACGACAGAAGAAGTCTCACTTCCGTAAATGATCCAGTCCGGATACTTTTTATGGTGCTCTTCATAATATTTTTCCGCGTAATTATATCCCGCCAGCTTCACGATATCTGCACATTTCTGTGCGTTTTCCCATGGCATATAGTTCGAACCGATGGTCACAGGTGCCACATTACGGTAGTCCCACTTTCTGACCGCGGCAATGAGGCTTCCGGTGATCTCCTGCCCGTGGGCATCCGCATGGGTGTCTGGGATCTCGTTACCGATGCTCCACATAATAATGCAAGGGTGATTGCGATCCCTACGGATCCAGCTGCGGACATCCTTTTCCATCCAGTCCTTGAAAAATCTGGCGTAATCATATGGATTCTTCGCCATCTCCCACATGTCAAAGGCTTCGGACAATACCAGAAATCCCATCTCGTCCGCCAGTTCCATCACTTCCACTGCCGGCATGTTGTGAGAAGTCCGCAGGGCATTGACACCCATGGAACGCATGAGTTTGAACTTACGGCGCATGGCTTCCTTGTGGAAAGCCGCTCCCAACGCTCCGAGGTCATGATGGTCACAGGTACCGTTCAGTCGGATCTTCCTGCCATTTAATAAAAAACCCCTGTCGGGATCAAATTGTATGGTGCGAAAGCCGATACGGAAATGTTCCTGCTGACATAGTTCCCGGCTGTTAGTCTCCTGCTCTCTCCACAGGCATACCTGCAGATCATATAAGTAAGGATCCGTAATGTCCCATTTCCTCGGATTATCCACAGGGATCGTCATGGATATCTTGTTCTGTCCACAGGTGAGGGGCTGTTTTACCCGGAAGAGCTCCGAGGTTTCTGTTTCTATGGGACTTTTGCTGTTATCAGTATCTCGCAGACAGTATTCCAGTTCATAATTTCCACTATCTGTTCCCCATTCCAGTTCCGTGTCGATAGTCAGGTCATAACCCTTGTTCGTCTCAACAGAAGATGTGTAGATGCCGTCCAGAGGAATATGTGTCTCCGGCAGCCGGATCATCCACACATTCCGGTAGATTCCTGCACCGCTATACCATCTGCTGTTGGGCGCCTGAAATACAACACGCAGAACGATTTCATTCTCTCCCTCATGTAAAGCATCCGTAATATCCCAGTCAAAGGTAGAATAGCCGTATTTCCAGTCGCCCAGCCTTGTGCCGTTTACATAGATCGTAGAATCCATATAAACACCCTCGAAACGTATAATGACACGTTCGTCACATGTGGAATATGCAAACCTCTTCCGGTACCAGCCGATGCTGTCCTCATATAAATTCTTCGTATCATAGATCAACCAGTCATGGGGCAGATCCACCGGCTGCATTTTGGCTTCCCAGATCTGCCTGTCTTCCCAGTTCACACCTAATGCTGTTTTGGCAAAATACCAATTATCATTCCATAACGTTCTGCTATTCATCACCGTTTTTGCCCTTTCCGTCTGATCCCGGTTTCGTCCCGTTATTTTATTTTTCCTGCACGTGTTCAGATTTATCTGCGTTCGATGCAGACTGCGCATCCGCCCGATTCTCCAAGTGTCTCACAAGCCAGACCGCCAATAGTGCATCCAGCGTTCCCAATAAGATTCCACCCAGAATATCCGTCGGGTAATGAACGAAGAAGTAAAGTCTGGAAAATGCAATAAGTGCCGCCATGAACAGACTTAAGAGTCCCGCTCTGCGATAATAGCAGAAGATCGTCACTGCACCGGCGAATCCATTGGAGCTGTGTCCCGAAGGAAAAGAATATTCGGAGGGAAACGGGATCTTCAATATGACACTATTGTCGACTGCGCAGGGCCGGGGTCTGGCAATCACATTTTTCAAGAACAAATTTCCCACCAGATAAGTAATAGCCATTGCGATCATCATAGTCAGACCACATTTTCTGGTCTTCGGTATACATGTCAGGACGATTGCAATAACGATCCATACCAAACCGCTTTCACCGATCGTGGTAAAAAAACGTAAGATCTCTGTCAGCCATTCCTGATGAATTCCCTGTATTGCGTGTAGTATCTGTAACTCCATATTACTCTCCATTCCGCAGACGTCTGTCTGTCCTTCCGTCACCGTCTGTCGGCAGTCTACGCCTTCCGTAAGACGTTCCCTACCTCATTCCCGCCTATGGCTATGTTACTGCATCTTCGCAAGAAAAGCCTTCGCATTGGCTGCGATGTCATCCTTGAACACAGCAGAACCTGCCACGATAACATTGGCTCCTGCATCAAGTGCCAGCGCTACGTTGTCCAGATGAATGCCGCCGTCTACTTCCAGATCGGTAGTAAGTCCTCTGTCCGTGATCATTTTGCGGATCACCGCTACCTTGTCCAGGCATTCCGGGATCAGCTTCTGTCCACCGAAACCGGGCTCCACGGTCATGACCAGTACCATATCCACCAGTTCCAGATAAGGCTCCACGGTCTCTGCCGGGGTGGCGGGTTTGATGGTGATGCCGACCTTTTTGCCGGTGGCACGTATTTTATCAATGCATCCCTTCACATCCTCTGTGGCTTCCAGATGGAAATTCACCAGATCCGCACCGCAGGCAGCGAACTCTTCCACATAGCGCTCCGGCTTCTCGATCATCAGATGCACATCCAGGAACATGTCTGTGTGGGGTCTCACTGCCTTCAAGACAGGCATTCCGTAAGAGATTGAAGGCACAAACAGTCCGTCCATCACGTCTACATGCAGCCAGGGCACACCGGCTCCTTCCACAGCTTTGATATCCTCTCCCAGCTTCCAGAAATCCGCCGAAAGAATTGAAGGTGATAAAATATTCATGATACTCCTCATTTCTGCCCCTTAGGGCCTTGTCTGCAACACTTTTCCCTTTGAAAAGGAAATCGTATTCCGTATGCGTCTATTCTAACAAACTTGTATTCTTAAAACAAGATAAACTAAAAGGAACCTTTCCTTTTGGAAAAAGTTCCTCTCTTCGTGTCTTGTGATCACGTAATTCTCTATAGATTTTTGACATCCTCTTTTAACTGCTCCCAGGCATCTTCATGCTCTGTATAGTATATGGGACATTTTTTTCCACCGCAGTCATAGTGGCGGAGAATATCCTCCGGTTCCAGTTCATAGGCATCGATCAGCCAACTCAGCAGCCTGATCAGGGAATCGTAGGTCTCCTGAGTGAACTGTCCGTTGTCCGCCTTATAGCAGCATTCGATAGAGATGGAATCCTCGTTACGGGTCTGCACCGCGTAAGCGATCTCATCCAAAGGAACACACTGGATGATCTCCCCGTTATAGCCGATGATGAAATGCGCGCTGGCACTGCGCTCATGATTGTCCTTAAGCTGTTCGAAATAACTGCGGTTCTGTGCCGCACTGGTGCCGGGGTTGGCAGTATAATGCACGAAAATATTATTCACCTCCGTCAAAGGATCTCCCGGTCTGGAATATTCATTTACCGTGAGGAAATCCTCCGTCCAGTCAGGGTGCGCTGCGTAAGTCTCCGCCGACAGTCCCTGGATCCTAGTCCCCATGGTATTCTCAGTCCCTTTTCCCACCTGCTGCGCCATATCTATTGCTTCCATCGGTGTGCTGGCTTCCGCAGTACTGGCAGGCACCTTCAAAAGCTTTGTCAATGCGACGATTCCTACCAGAATTCCTGCACAAAGCAAAGTCATCCGGATATATCTGCGGATTCTTGCTCGTCTGCGGCGACGCTGTCTCTCCGCCCTCGTCAGGCGTTGTCTTGTGCGCGTGTTGTAGGTATTGTCTCTGCATACGTTTCCATCAGATACAGCAGCCGCAGTTTTCTGTTTCTGTTGGCGGATTCTGTTTTCCTGCTGGGGCACTGCACTATGATGTCGTTGTTCTATGCGCCTTCCTATATGTCTGCCCGTATTTTTCCCGGTTTGATAATCCACCAGATACGGATTCCTCCGCATCTGCGTTATATGGATCTCTGCCTGTCTGCCCGAACGATTTTCCTGCATCATATTGCCAGTCCCTCCGAATGAATTACTTTCTACGGGTTTCAATATAACGCGGAATTGTCACATTTTACGTCACATTTTTCTTAAGAAATTATAAATTTCTCCTATAACAGTTCTTGCAGATATGTTTCGATCTCTTTCGCGGTAATTTGATGGGCTTTCATGCCGGGATGCAGGCGGCTGCCTACGGTATCCGGTGTAGTGTCGGGAAGTTGCAAAAAGTGTATCCGGGAATCGGCGGTCTGCTTCGCATAGCCTTCCACAGCTTCCCGGATGGCGGACAGGAAGTTGTCTCCCAGCATACCGTAACCCCAGATGATCTGTGCTGTGGGGTTGCTGTTCCGCACTACTTTCAGGAAATCGCAGATGGCTGTAGTCAGGATTTCTTTAACTTCTTCTATATCCCTTGTTCCTGCCCATTCCTGCCCCAGTTCCGCTGCAGACTGAATCGCTGTGACATCATTGGTTCCCAGATTGATAATGACCGCATCCGGCTGCCATGCCTCGAAATCATAATCTTCCAACGCTCCCAAAGAAGCATTCCTCTCCCCGGTGAGTAAGCCACAGACCTGTGTGTAAAACGGAGGAATCTTATTCTCCACATTTCCATCCCATCCGGTGACAATTCCCCAGCCGCTCTGAGATACCACACGATACTCTGCGGATAATGCATCTGCCACCATACGGGGATAAGTATTCATTGCAGAGAAAAAGGCACTGATCCAATCTTCCTCATAGACGGCTCCCACCGTACCTTCTCCGCTGGTAATGCTGTCTCCCACAAATTCCAGCCGGTACTTCGGCTCCGGCAGCTGCAGGAATTCACCGTCTGCATATTGCAATCCCACAATCTGTAACAGATGCCCGGGATCCTGATGCATTGCCTGTACTTCTTTCAGAATCCGTACATGCTTCGGTTTTCCTACCGTCATCCCCCGGAACAGGCACACTTCGTTTTTCCCTTTATTTA
>ERZ1673700.493-NODE-493-length-50759-cov-19.330270_pt1 | contig 50759 bp, 40 predicted proteins | sample MGYA00580230_ERZ1673700 | MGnify/ENA primary metagenome ERZ1673700 (study PRJEB41218, sample SAMN15661782) | gut metagenome | host: Homo sapiens | place: Canada: London | collected 2015-08-20/2019-03-30 | study: EMG produced TPA metagenomics assembly of...
CAATATCGGAAAAATAACCTAAAAAAATTTGTCTGAAAAAGTGTTGACAATCCATAACTGGAAGATTGTAGGATAAATGAAATAGCGTGCATTTCTATGGAGATTTGCACGCTATATTTCTGACAAGTAAACTATGCAAAAGTGTTGACAAGAAAACTTGGTAGTGATATATTTTAATTGTCAATAAAACTTGGCAGAAAGAGAGGTAACTTTTATGAATAAAGAAGAAATCTTAAAGAAAGCACAGAGCAGAAAGCCTAATCAAATGGACGAAATGGAAATGGATATTTTTCAAAAAAGTAGCTATATTGGAATGACAGTAGGTTTAATTATGTGTGTTGTTTTAATGATTATAAATATATATTGTAATCAACCATATCAAGATGTATATTCCGTATTTTGTTCGATTTTATGCGGTCAATATATGTATAGATGGATACGTCAAAAGGACAAATTCACATTGTTTTGCGGAATATGCTGGGGCTTTGTAGCTATATTACTATTTATCTTATATCTTACAAAAATATTTCTATAATGATTACAAGGTACTTCTTATGAATGATGAATTGATATTGAAAAATAATTTAAAACAAGTAAGAACAGAAAAAAAACTATCACAATCAGCTTTAGCGGAAATGGTTGGGGTATCTAGGAATACGATTAGTTCCATTGAAACGGGACAATTCAATCCTACTGCTAAACTTGCACTTATTTTGTGTATTGCACTTGATAAAAAATTTGAAGAACTATTTTATTTTTAGGAGTGATACCATGTTAGGACTTAAAAAACGTGATATAAAAAAAGCATTGAAAGCTGGTGCAAAAGCTGGCGGTGTATCATTGGCTGATGTTCGGGCTGATATTGAAGCGACGATTGATGAAGCTATGAACAGCACCGACCCAGAAGTGCAGGCGAATTTCAGAAAGTATTTTGGAAATAAACGCCCTACTCCAGAAGAATATATTTACAAGATTACAAAAAAGACAAAAGTTTAATAGAAATCAAGTGCTGTAAGGGGGCTTGTATTATGGAAAGTTTTAAGCATAATCTTATACGGTCATACACTACCTAACAGCATTTTATCAACAACTGAATATCTCACAGCTTTAATAGCTCGTACAGACTATATGTTTTGTGCGGGCTTTTTTTGTACCCGAAAAAATTTTTTCAATTTTTTTCAAATTCATGCAACAAATCACACCTTGCTGTACAGATATGGTGCGGAAAGAGGGATAAACACTTTTCACGTCATAACGGAAAGGGGGTGTGATGATATGAAACCGTCGGACTTCCAAAAGACAATACAATGTCAATTTGACTGCAAGCTCAAACGTGTAGTGAAAGGCATTGTCCGTAATTATCGCAAAGAATTAAAACGACGAAGAAATAAGGAAATTTCCTATTGTGAGCTTCCAGAAATCGTCGTGGAAAAGCTGGCAGTCTGGGACGAATACGAAAGCGATTATACCGCCTTTGATGTATGTGGTATTGAGGTTCGTGTCCTTGATGATGATTTGGCAGAAGCGATTAAGTATCTGTCTGAAAAAGACAGAGAAATCTTGTTGATGTATTTCTTCTTAGGCATGAGCGATACAGAAATCGGCGACAGATTAAAGATTAACCGTTCAACGTCGTTCCGCAGTAGGAAGAACTCACTTGAAGAAATCAAGAAAAAATTAAAGGAGAACATGAATGATGAATAACACACGCCCGTCATTTTACCTTATCTCGTCGGCTGTGGACGGCAACGTAAATTCGATTGAAAAGATACTAGCATTGTATGACCCGTACATATCAAAATGTTGTTTGCGTCCGTTCTACGACAGATATGGTAATGTCTGCATAGTCGTAGACATGGAATTAAAAGGACGTATCAGAGAAGCACTTATTAAAATGATTTTGGACTTTGATATTCCTTTAGAAACCGAAGAATAAGAAGCAGTAACCGCAGAGCATGATTTGTTCAATCCCCTCTTTCCTGCTCTGCACCTGCTTTTACATGAAAGCAACACGCTTTCGCCACAGCTCTTTGACAACTGAATAAAGCAGACAGATACGTTTGTGAGATAGCGAGCCACGGGGACTGTACGCCACGACCTTTTCAAAAGAAAGCGAGCGACCCACGCAGTGATCCGAGAGCGACTGTTGGAAAAGTCGTTTTGCCACGACCTATCCTCACAGAATAATGATACGTCCGCATGGTGCGGTTCTGCCCACAAGAATGGGAATAGTTGAGATACTAATGGAGCTTTCCAAAGCCGTCTGTCTGCTTCTGTAACATTGTGAAAAATACGCATATTGGATAAGCCTATGTGCGTATGTTGAGAATAGATAGCTGACTAAGGGGGCTGATAACTTGGCTAAAAAAGAACCTGCACAATATATCGTAGAACGGGAATTTTTAGGTAAATTTTCCGTAGAGGAATTGCTTGTCCGTATCGTAAAATCTCATGTAAAAAAAGGACTATCAAGAGGGTAAAACCCTTGAAAACAATGGAAAGAAGCCGTACTTTATGGTATAATATTATCATAGGTACGGCAGTTGAATAGGTGGAAACATGATTTATCAAAAAGGTTCAAACTTATTTAACGTGGCTATTTATATCAGATTATCACGAGAGGACGGAGATAAGGAAGAAAGCGATAGTGTAGGAAATCAGAGAAAACTTTTAACAGAATATGTGAACAAGCATGATGACTTTATTCTATATGATGTTTATATTGATGACGGTTTTACGGGAACGAATTTTAATAGACCAGACTTTCATAGAATGATTGCTGACATTGAGGATAACAAAGTAAATTGTGTTGTTGTAAAAGACCTTTCCCGTTTCGGACGAGATTACATTGATACGGGGCGATATTTGGAAAGAATATTTCCAGAGCTTAATGTTCGTTTTATTTCTGTAACAGATAATATTGATAGTATGAAGCAGGCATACGATATGTTACTTCCTATTAAAAATATATTCAACGAACAGTATGCCAGAGATATTTCTAATAAAATTCAAGCGACTGTAAAATCAAAGCAGAAAGCAGGGGAATTTATCGGAGCTTTTACAAGTTATGGTTATAAGAAATCTCCTGCAAATAAAAATAAACTTGTGATTGATGAATATGCGTCCGAAGTTGTAAAAAGAGTATTTACTATGTATGCACAAGGAATAGGAAAACAAAGCATTGCCAAAATACTAAATGCAGAGGGTATCCTTTGTCCGTCGGAATATAAAAAGCTCAACGGCGAAAATTACAAAAATTGCAACCGTTTAGAGAAAACTTCTTATTGGACGTATTCTACGATTAAAGTGATGTTACAAAATGAGCTTTATATTGGAAACATGGTACAAGGGAAGAAACATCAACGTATGAGAAGCAAACAGCGTCCAGTTGAGAAAGAAAACTGGATAAGGGTTGAAAATACACATGAACCGATTATAGACCGTCAACTGTGGGATAAGGTACAAAAACTGCTGACGAAAAAGCATAGGGATATTGATTTAGAAACAAATAAAAATATCTTTGCAGGTTTTATCAAGTGTGGCGATTGTGGTCGGGCAATGATGAAAAATTTCTGGAGACGTGCTGACGGAAGTAAGTCCTATTCATTCTATTGTGGAACTTACAAAAGAAGTGGAAAAGATTATTGCACTCCGCACACGCTCCCGTTTCAAGTATTGAATGATATTGTGCTGGGAGATTTAAAGCAGATTATCCGCAATGTAGAGAACTTGCAGGAACTTGTAAAATCACAATCTTTCACAGCAACAAAAATCAGAAAATCAACAGACATAGAACTGACAAAGTTAAAAGCAGAGCTTGAAAGAGTGAAGAAGCTGAAAAAGTCAATTTATGAAGATTACAAAGACGAACTGATTTCTAAAGAAGAATTTCTTTCTTATCGAGAGGACTATCAACAAAAAGAAACGCTTTACTCCAAACAGATTGAAACGCTGGAAGAAAAGAAAAAGGAAAGTGTAACAGAAGATGTTTTTGAAACACCGTGGTTAAGGCGGTTGTTGGAACTGAAAGACATTGAAGAATTAGACAGAGATATTATTGTGGAAATGATAGACCAGATAACAGTTTATGAAAACCGCAAACTTAAAATCTCATACAACTTCGGAAATGAGCTGGAACATTTATTTTCAAGCGTTTACTGTGAGGACTTGGAGAAAAAGGTTATCTAATCTCAATACATTTCTAACTCCCCATATATACTGGGGAATACATATCACAATTTGCGTAAACTACAATCAGCACACGGCGGTATCGATCCCGGCAAAGTCGGCACCAATGACGCACTGGAAAAGGACATCAATCTTGCACTGGCACTGAAACTTCGGGATAAATTCAAGCAGGATTCCATCCGGATTATCCTAACACGCGACTCGGACATCGGTCTTTATTCTGAGGGAAACACCAACAAAAAAGCGGAAGATATGCAAAATCGCTGTAAAATCATCACGGAGGCAGCCCCCATCTTTACGGTCAGCCTGCACCAGAACAGCTATCCGTCTCCGGAAGTCTGCGGTGCACAGGTATTTTATTTTGGTCAGTCGCAGGATGGAAAAAAACTGGCAGATACGATCCAGGACAGCCTGATCGCAAATGTTGATCCTGATAATCACCGCGTTGCAAAAGCAAATGAAAGCTATTATCTGCTCAAAAAAACACCCACACCTACCGTTATTGTAGAGTGTGGGTTTCTAAGTAATCCGACAGAGGCAGATCTTCTTTTGACAGACGACTACCAAAATAAGCTCGTAAATGCCATATATATCGGTATACAAAATTATCTATCGGAATCCATGTAGTCCGAAAATCAATTTTTATGCCTCCTGTGCGAGTGTTCCTTTTACTGCTTTGATAAAATGCTCTGCAATTCCATACAAACGTGAGGTCTGCACACGGTAAGTATCCTGATCCTCAGAGGTCGGAGTTTCATTCTTTGCATCGACTCCAAACGCTCCCATGGAGAAATGATTCAGATCAAGGTCCTTTATGTGTGCACAGTGTAATTCTGTAACATCATCATTCTCTCCGCCAAGCGAATCCATAAGATTCTGTGCCTGTTCTTCAAAGAGTTCTGCCGTCTCCTCTGAATCTGTGGCGACCAGTCCATGTATACCATCTTCCTTTGCCTGGAATGTCGCCGCGATCTTTCCGCGCAATTCACTTTCCATCATGATATCGACGATTCCTTTTTTGTCCACACCGCGCACGATTTTAACAGAAACATTCATAAGTTCATCATTGACCATTACTGGAACAGCATACTGCTCTTCTTTTGCAAGAATACTGTTTACGGAAAGCTGCGCGGAAAGCATTTTCATCTCACGCACATCAAGACTCGTCACATGATCGCTGTTTATCATCGTCTTCATCACATTTTCTGCAAGTTCGCCTAACTTCTCCTGCGCAGCCGCCATATCTGCCGGTTCTGAAACAGCTTCTCCAAATTCCTCTAACAATTCCTGCTTAATTGCTTCTAAATCATCCGCATCTACCTGATTGTCTCCATTGTGGTCTGCCATACTGCTTCCAAAAATCTTACGAAACATCTGATTACGCTGGTTGAGCATGGATTCCATTGCCAGCACATTTGATATTGTATTTGGAATATCATATTTATCCAAAATACGATAAATACTCTCATCCGCATTTGCTGCCTGCTCTAACTGCGCAAGCTGCTCTTTTGCATAATCTGCATCAATGCCACTCTCATCTGCCTGTTCTTTTGCCAGCTCCAGCGCTGCTTTAAATTCCTCCGGCGTCATGTTCTCCCAGTCAGAATCCTGATCAAACAACACTTTCGCACGCTCCGGTGTCAGTAATTCCGAAGCATCTTTTAAGCAGTTATTCTGATAGGCTGCCTCAATCTGATCCGTAATCGAGCTGCCATTGGATGTCCCGGATACGCCATTAAAATCAGAATCTACAGAATAATCCATCTTATTGCTGCGTTTTTCAGACCGCACAGCTGTCAGAAGATTTTTCATCGTAAGGGGCGATCCCTGCTGTATCAGTGCACCGATTGCTGCACCATCTGTATTTTCTACCTGTCGGATCAGACGATAGATTCCTATATAAGAGCTTCGCTCCTCCTCACTGATTTCGTGATTCTGTTCCATTTTCCAGAGATATTCACTGAATCTGCGGTTATCCTCCCTACCAGACTCCTCGCTCTTAATGTTCTCTGCCTCCTGGTTTAACGATGTAAAATCCATTTCCAGTGGGTTGATCCCGCGTTTTATCATCTGTGTGACAACCGCCGGAGTCATATTTTTAAAGACACGCTGCACTTCTTCATCTGCTGCTTTCATCTGAAACACAGAATCCTGGGTGATCTCGATACTGTTATATCCAAGAATCCGAACCGCACGACGGTTTTCATCCGTCAGTTCCATATCAAGGTCGTTTAAAATATCATCCACGTTACGGAATGCCTTCTGGATGGAATCTCCCAGATCAGTTCTCGGTGCTGTCATCAGGGTCTCATACTGCTGACTTGCCTTTTCAAAAGAACTTTTCAGTTCCATACCGGCTTTATGGACACCATTGATCGTCGACACCTCGGCATCTTTCATTCCAAGCACATATGCCGGAACATAACGCATATCGGAAACTTTTTTATCGACCTCTCTAAAAAGTTCCACCTGCTCGTCGTTCACATCCACACCTTCAGATATCAGGAGATTTTTATAATATGCATTTTCCTGATCCTTCAGCTGTTCCACCAGTTTTACCAACGGCTCGGTGTCAATGGAAACCCCCTGTTTTAATAGACGGTAATTTGCTTCCACCGTCATTGCAAGACGAATTTCTTCTAACTGTCTGCGTGCCGTCAGAAGCTGCTGCCCTTTTGGGGTATAACTCTCGTTCGCATTACTCTGCACTGCATCCTCACTCTGAGCTTCAGGTGATGCCACAGTTCCCACCGTCTGGCTTTCTGATGCCGCAGTTCCCGATGTCCGGTTTGCCGCAGCTTCCCTTAAACTGTCCAGGGTAAGTGGCAATCCTTTTTCCGCGATATAAGCAAGATCTTCATCCGTGGCATTTTCTACGGTATCCACAGCGTCTTTCGCCTGCTCCATCCAGGTATAGCCGGACAGGATCACCGCATCCTGTGCGCTTTTCCCTTCGCTGACCGCCTCTGCTGCAAGTGCGGCAATATCTTCTGCCCCCGTGGTCAGTCCCGTCTGGCGCAGAGCCTGTGCATAAGTAAGATTCTCCTTCGTCAGCGGTATATCATTTTCTAACATCCACTTACTGGTTGCAATGGTATCATCATTTACTTCCAGTCCTGCTGATGCGATCACGTTTTTCACCTGTGGAAGGAAGGACGAAATATCCTGCTGTTCTGCCGAAATATAGCCTGCACTTGCAGAATGCTCAGCAAAATATATATTTCGCACCGTAGGCTCTAACCGATTATCAATCAGATATTTTACAGCGCCATCATCCAATGCGGATAAAGAATCCGCCATATTTACTGTCTCTGCGATCTGTTTAAAATTATCATCCGCAAGCGGCAGATCCGCTTCCCGCAGACTGTTTGCGATCTGAACTGCAAGTTCCGGACTGCCCGTGATCTGTGCAAGCTGTTCGAGATCAAGATCATCTCCAAATTTAGAAATATCCACCCCCGCCTTTGCCAGCTGTGCTTTGATCTTATCCGTCACGGTCACGATCTTATTGCTCGTGGTATCATCCAGCGAAAAGCCATCCTCCTGCATTTTTTCATAATCTTCCGGTGAAGTAGTTTCCGCAAGCACAGCCATCTGTGCTTTTCGCTCGCCTGCATCCATGGAACCGGACTGCTCTATTTCATCTATGACCGTCTTTTTCTCTTCTTTTGCCGGATTCAGATAAGTAACCTCTTTTGCCTGAAAAGACGTAGTTCCTGCAGATTTTTTACTACTCTCTGTCTTTACCGCATCCGCAAACATCTGAATTCCGTTTTTTTCTTCCACGGCGCCTGTCTGCGGCATTAAATCCATCACGCCCTTATTCTGCTGCTGTTGGTTATCTATTCTCATGATCCGACTCTCCTTGTCATTTCTGTTCTTACATACTTTCCGTACAGTTTTTCCTTGCCTGATTTCTACTTTTCACTCAGTTATATCTGACCAATCCGGTTATATCAGGACAAAAGAATGGCGCATACTTTCACTTCCCTGAAATATCTGCGCCATCCATAGCTGATGTATATATCGGATACATCAGCACATTTATTAAGTTTTTCGATACGATTCCAAACGCTGTTCTGCTATTTTATACAGTTCTTAATAGCGGAATACTGCCACACCAAAGCCCGGAAGCGGATATGCAAACGAGTATGGTCTTCCATCACATTCCTTCGACACAGATTTATAATTTACCGGACGCTCTTTGCCGCTTCCGCCAAATTCTGCATCGTCACTGTTTAAAATCAGTTTATAAGTCTTGTGTTTTGGTACGCCTACGCGGTAGTCGCTGCGTTCCACCGGTGTAAAATTGCATACAAAAAGCAGATTATTCTTTCCGTCTTTGCTCTTTCTGATAAAGCTGAAAATACTGCGCTCAGCATCATTTGCATTGATCCATTCAAATCCACCCCAGCTGCTGTCAAGTTCATAGAGTGCCGGATTTTTCTGATAAATATGTAATAATTTCTTTACCCAGTTCTGCATATGCTTATGATCCGGGTTTTCCAGCAGATACCAGTCTAATTCTCTCGCCTCACTCCACTCCTGAAGCTGTGCAAATTCCTGTCCCATAAACAAAAGTTTTTTACCAGGATGTCCCATCATAAACGCATAGCCGACCATCAGATTTTTAAATTTATCTTCCATCTCGCCCGGCATCTTATTGATCATGGAACATTTCAGATGTACTACTTCGTCATGGGAAAGCACAAGAATGTATTTCTCACTCTCGTTATAACTCATGGCAAAAGTCATTTTGTGGTGATTATCCTTGCGGAAATACGGATCAAGTTTCATATAATCCAGGAAATCATGCATCCATCCCATATTCCATTTATAACTGAAATTCAGTCCGTCATCTTCCACACAGCCGGTGACTTTCGGCCATGCCGTAGATTCCTCAGCGATCATGACTGCTCCCGGGTTTCTTCCAAGGATCAGTGTATTGACATGCTTAAAGAACTCCACTGCCTCAAGATTCTTATTATCACCGTATTTATTCGGAACCCACTGTCCCGGCTGCTTTCCATAATCCAGATATAACATAGATGCCACTGCATCCACACGCAGCCCGTCAATATGATAATGCTCGATCCACATCAATGCACTGCCGATCAGGAAATTCTTTACTTCATTCTTGCCGTAATCAAATATCTTTGTACCCCAGTCCGGATGTTCTCCTTTTCTTGGATCCGCATATTCATACAGACATGTTCCATCAAACTCAGCCAGTCCATGTGCATCTTTCGGGAAATGCGCCGGCACCCAGTCTAGGATCACACTGATCTTGTGCTTGTGACATTCATTGATAAAATATGCAAAATCCTGCGGCGTTCCATAACGGGAAGTCGGTGCATAATAACCGGTTACCTGATATCCCCAGGAACCGTCAAACGGATACTCAGAAATACCCATCAGCTCAATATGTGTATATCCCATCTCCTTCACATACGGGATCAGATACTTCACAAGATCCCTATAACTGTAAAATCCGTCATCCTCTCTGCCCGGATGGCGCATCCAGGATCCCGGATGTACCTCGTAGATCGCCATAGGTTTCGCATAGATATCTTTGGTCTTTGCACGCTCTTCCATCCATTTTTCATCGGTCCACTTAAAATGCTCTATATCCGTGACGGCAGATGCCGTTCCCGGACGAAGCTCTGCATAATTTGCATATGGATCCGCCTTATAGAGCCGTTTTCCATCTTTCGTCTCTATCAGGTATTTATACAGTGCACCTTCCTCGATCCCCGGAATAAACAATTCGAATATTCCCATGGTATCCGGCTCTAACCTTGTCATTTCATCTGCCGTTTCATCCCATCCGTTAAAAGAACCAATCACCCATATTCTTGCGGCATTCGGAGCCCACACATCAAAACATACTCCACGAATTCCATATTGATCCGTAAAATGAGCCCCCAGTTTCCGGTAAATCTCGTAATGCGTCGCCTGTCCAAATAAATAGCGATCCAACTCTGAAAAATTAGCCATACCCTTACACCCCTTTATTTTTATGTCATGATTATAGCCTGTATATTTTAGATTCCAAAATCTTTTTCGCGAAGAATCACATAATCTTCATCATCATATCTTCTGGACGTAATAATGCTAAATGCTTTTCGTAAACCGCCCTTCTCAGATTTATGAATCGCATCGTCCACAATCTCTTTTACCTCTGTAAGCGTTGTTGCCTTATCATATTTCTGAATATTGCTGATACTGTTGTAAAGTGCCAGAATACCCATCTCATCTATTGTATAGCCAAGTTCGTTTGCATACGCTTTCGCAAATGAAACAAGCTCATCACTGGTAAATATCGGAATATTGATCTTCTCAGAGAAACGGGAAGCAAATCCTTCATCTCTGCCGAGTGCCTTCTCAATTCCACGGTGTGTATCTTCCATAATGACAAATAATCCGCTTGTATCACTTTTCAGAATAAGTGCCAGCCGGACTGCCGTTTCTTTGGAAATATCTCCGGCTTTCTCTATGATCAGACAGCCCCCGGAAATTTTCTTTAACAGTGATGCTACATCCTTTTTATTCAGTGCGGAAGCTTCAATCTTTCCAACCTTTCCTTTTGGTTTTCCGGTTTCTTTCTGAAGTGCTTTCACCATAGCCGTTGCAAGGACTGTTTTGCCACTTCCGCTGCCACCCTGGATCACCATATTTCCGGTAGAAGCATCCTTTCCTGTTATCAGATGTCTTGCCGCACCTGTAAGTGCCTGACAAATCTGTTCTTCCATTCCCTTGATCGAAACAAAATAGGTAAATATCCCCCGAAGTTCTTCACCCAGTGATGTAACTGCCTCAAAACCGGTCTCATCCTCAGGCTCTGTGATCTCCGGAAGGACTCTTTCCACCCGGTCCTCTTTCTTAAGAACCTCTTTCGTTACCTCAACTGCCGTGTTGTCAGCCAGCTCTTTCTGTGTGATATCATCCGTCGCGCTTTCCGTATCGGTAATATGCTCTACCGCTTCGGCTAATGCCTGTTCCGTTACCACTTTGCCAAGATCGATCGTGTCTGCGGTAACTATATCAAAATCATCTGCTTCAGATGTTTTCTCTTCACTAATATCTGAAACTTCTTCTGCCGCCTTCTCCTCTGTACTGAGATCTACAGTTTCCTCATCCGTTTCTTCTGCGGAGAGATCTGCGATTTCCTCATCCGGCTGAGATCCCGGTATCTGCTCCTGTCCGGATATTTCCACATCTTCTGTCTCCTGCATCATCCCGGATACTTCTTCTGCAAGCTCCGCTGCATTCACTCCTGGCCCAGATATCTCTCCCATTGACGCTGCCGGCTCCGGTTCCATTGCGGACGCTGCTGTTCCGGCTGCCTCTGCCAGCTGTTTATCGATATCCGCCGTCTCTGTCGATATCCGGTCAATCTCTTCCTGTAAGATCTGATTCATGTTTGCAACCATAGCTGCTGCCCTGTCATTTTCTAACGGCTTGCCTTCTATGTACTGATCCTGCAGTATATCTTTTGGAGCAACACCTGCATCAAGCTTTGGAATAATGTCTGCAAGACGTCCCATAATTTCTTCTGCTTCCTGCAGCGCACGCGCCTTTGCAGATTCAAGTCTGCGCTGCTTTGCATCTTCTAATGCAACTTCTGCGGCATATTTCGTCTTTTCCCACTCAGCAAGCACTTCTTCAATGCTCATCTGACCTGTGATCTGGTGCTCTAATGCCGTTTTCTCCGGCATATACATCCCAATCTGTCCATCATGTTCTTCTGCAAGCAGCTCTTTGAAATTGATCTTTAACGAATCATCGATCTCGTGATCCGTCTCTATATGTTCCAGCGTATCTTCCTCTTCCTCAGATGGATCATATTCTTCTTTCGGAAGCTGCAAATATGGAATCTCCTCCACAAGCTTTTTGATGTTGTCCATACTGTCTGTAACAGTTTCTTTTTCCGTCGCCTGCATGATCTGCTGCATGCTCTTTTGCAGCTCTTCCTGCAGATTCTGTGTATTAAACCGTTCCGGTGAAAGCTTCACATCCGGTATCTGTACGGTTTCATTCACGATCTCACCGGAGTCAAGCTCCTCCTCCGGTCTGACCTCAACAACACCTTCGCGTTTCTGACAAAATCTACGATACTTTTCTTCCTGCTGTTTATTTAACGGCTGATAGATCATCTTCAGTTCTAAGGCACGCTCTACATATGGACCGTCACCAAACCACAGTACCAGTTCATCACATGCCTCCACACACTTATCTGCCATACCTGCTTTATGATACAGACATGCAAGTTCAAATGCCCATTCTTCGGTATATTCCTGCTCTTTTAACTCCTCTAAAATTCCGATCAGAGTTTCTATATTTGCACCCTGGGCTTTGCAGATCTCGTATTTCAACACATATTTCAAATTATCATGTGGTGCGATCTCCACAAATTCCTGATAATAATCTTTCGCCTCATCAAAATTTTTCATTTTAATGGCAACTTTTGCCAGGCGATAAATGATCATTCTTCCAATTGGAGACCGGTCATATGCCATAAGCAAAACCTCACGGCTGTCTTCTAAACGACCGGTATTCTCATAAATCTCTCCAACTTTTACAAGTGCATTTACATTTTTTATTTTATTCCAGTTAATCGTATCAGCTATCTCTGCTGCCTTTTCATAATTATGTTCGGCCGTCAGAGATTTCATCTGATCCAGCTTTAATTTATATTCATATTTATCCAAATTATGCCACCTCAGAACGCGCTATTCTTTTGCTGCTTCTTTTGTTCTTAGTTTATCATACGCACATATAGATGTCAAAATTTAATCTTAGAAAAAAAAGCCATGATACAGGCAAAAAAAGAGGGTTTGCAGTCTGCCATACCCTCTTTTCTGTCATTGATCTTATTCTTCTTTTTTACTCTCTTCTACGGATTCTCCGATATGTTTTCCATGATGTTTTTTCAACTCTTTTTTTGACGGATTTTTATCATAAACAGGCTGATTACTCTCCTTGTCAACTTTAGTCAGATATACATATGCCAGTGTATCTGTTGTAAGTCCACGCTTCTTTAAGAAATAAGATACCGTTTTCTGTGCAACATAATAAATCACTGCCATAAGCGGCACACCGAGCAGCATTCCCGGGAATCCCCATAATCCGCCAAATACCAGAATTGCAAATACAACCCAGAATGCCGATAATCCGGTAGAGCTTCCAAGGATCTTCGGTCCAATGATATTTCCGTCGATCTGCTGTAACACAACGATAAAGATCAGGAAATATAATCCCTGTATCGGATTCTGAAGCACGATAATGATAAAGGACGGCACCGCGCCGATAAACGGCCCGAAAAACGGTATAACGTTCGTGACACCGATGATCACGGCGACTAACACCGTATCCGGCATCTTCATGATTGCAAGCACGATATAGGCGAGCACACCAATGATCGCCGAATCTAATATTTTACCACTGATAAATCCACTGAAAATCTCATTGCTCTTACGGACAGTATCAACGATAACATTTGCCCGCACCGGTTTAAACATCGCATATACGATCTTTTTCGCCTGTCCTGCAAAATGTTCCTGGTCTGCCATCACATAGACTGAAATGATCAGACCGACGATCACATTTAAAACGAATTTGACACCATAGATCACACCGCTTGTGATCGATGTAAGATAAGTCTGTACCTTTGAAAAAATATCATCTTCAAAAAAGGTCTCAACCGTATCCGTTATTTTGTCCACGCCCTGCTGTATCATGGACGCAAGTTCCGTATCACCGTTTGTCACCTCGTCTACCCATTTCGTCAGATTCTTTGCTTCCTGTGGAAACGATGTGATCATGCTCTGGATACTCGCAGAGATAGATGGAACGATCGCCGCCACTAAAAGCACACAGATTCCCACTAAAAATACCAGTGATCCGGTAATTGCTATTCCCCGTGATGTCTTTTTCGCTTTGCATTTGCTTTTCATCCGCGGCTCTAAAAACTTAAGCAGGTGTCCCTCTAAAAATTTCATGATTGGATTTAACAGATATGCGATCACTACACCGATAATGATCGGCTGTAAGATCAAAGACAGCTTCTTCCAGAAGTCTGTGAATCCATTGTAACGGTAGATCATAAAGAAAAACAGTATGCAGCAGCAGAAAGTCACAAATACGACCAGTGCGATGATGACATACTGTGGTTTTAATTCCCATTCTGTTTCCTGGGATGTTTTTTTTATCTTTTCCTGTTCGTCCAAATTGCCATCCTCCGTCTTATCTAATATTTTCATTATAACCTTCGCAGACAGGCAACGCAATCAGATTTTGCTGAAATTTTTGTTAATTACTGGATTTTGCAAAAAGGGACACCGGTGCTCATGCGCCGATGCCCCAAAATATCAGTCTGCGGTTTTACCCTCTGTAATAATTGATCAGACAGCCCTTTAAGATGATCTCTCTCTCATCATCAGTCATCGCACCAAGTCCAAGTTTAAACTCTTCTGCCTTTCCATCTTTGATCACATACGCTGTAATCTCGGACTGTTTGTCCTCGACTGCTTTACGGATATTCGGGATATATAAGTAGTCAAGATTCTTGAACGGCAGTTCGCCCTCCGGGATGATGAACGGAAGCATACCCCAGTTGATGAGGTTCGAGCGGTAACGCTTGGTTGCATACTCATTTGCAATGTTTGCCCAGCCTCCAAGTACTTTCTGGCAGGAAGCAGCCTGCTCACGCGCGGAACCGTCGCCAGGTTTTACTGCAAAGATGGTACTTCCGAAACCAATTTCTCCATTAGAATGGTTATCCTCAAACTTTGTCTCCGGAAATGCTTTATCGATCGCATCCATAACCGGTCTTAACTCCTCGACTGCTTCTAACGGGCAATTTCCGGCTTCTAAGGCTTTCTGCGCTTTCTGGATCTCTTTTGCCCGGCCCACGTACTGCGGATCTTTTCTGGAAAGTGCAAACTCTGCAAGTCCAAGCGGGTTGGAACGGAAGGAGGATGTCTCTCCGGACGGGATCAGCTCGTCTGTGGTCGTGACCGGATCGTGGATCTCGGATACCACTTTTAATACCATATTTTCCGGCAATGCACTCATTGCCGGCCAGTCTTTGATGTTTGGTCCAAACTGGATTTCAACGGAAGGATCTGCTACACCCTTGCTGTCAAAGACACGGTTTGCGTAAATATTTTTATCGAAGAAGTACTTCGGTTTGCTAAAGTTCACATCCACATCGGTTGCGGCTGTCAAAAATCCCTTGTTTGCGGCTGTTGCTGCGATCGAACGTGCATCCATCAGCGCAACGGAGGCAACCTGTCCCTTCTGTACCTTGGAGCCTTCACGGTTCGGGAAGTTTCTGGTGGAGTGGCGGATGGAAAATGCGTTGTTTGCCGGTGTATCGCCAGCGCCAAAGCACGGTCCGCAGAATGCCGTCTTAACGATCGCCCCTGTCTCCATCAGGGATGCAACTGCACCATTCTTTACTAACTCCATATAGATCGGCGTACTTGCCGGATATACGCTTAACGTAAACTCATCCGGTCCGATGCTCGCACCCTTTAAGATGTCTGCTGCATCACAGATATTCTCAAATCCACCGCCTGCGCAGCCTGCGATGATACCCTGATCTACATAGAGTTTTCCATCTCTTACTTTGCTCTTTAAGTCAAGCTTAACTGCTCCGTCAAAGCTTACCTCTGCGCGTTTCTCGCAGTCGTCTAAGATATCCATCAGGTTTGCATTTAACTCTTCGATCGTGTAAGTGTTGCTCGGATGGAATGGCATTGCGATCATCGGTTTGATCTTTGAAAGGTCGATCTCGATCATTCCGTCATAATATGCCACGCTGCCCGGATTCAACTCTTTGTAATCCTGTGGTCTGCCGTGGATCGCATAAAACTCTTTTACTTTGTCATCTGTTTTCCAGATGGAAGAAAGACATGTCGTCTCTGTGGTCATAACGTCCACGCCGATTCTGAAATCAACGCTTAAATTTGCAACACCTGGTCCGACAAACTCCATGACTTTATTCTTTACATAACCTTTATCAAACACTTCTCCGATAATGGCAAGTGCAATATCCTGCGGTCCAACACCTTTCATCGGTGTACCTGTCAGATAAACGCCGATCACGCCCGGCATATCGATATCATAAGTTTTATTTAAAAGCTGTTTGACAAGCTCCGGTCCACCCTCACCGACTGCCATGGTGCCAAGTGCGCCATAACGTGTGTGGGAATCAGAACCAAGGATCATCGCTCCGCCAGCCGCAAGCATCTCGCGTGCAAACTGATGAATGACTGCCTGATGAGGCGGTACATAAACCCCGCCGTATTTCTTTGCACAGGTTAAACCAAACATGTGATCATCCTCGTTGATCGTACCTCCGACTGCACAGAGGCTGTTGTGGCAGTTCGTCAGCACATATGGGATCGGGAACTTCTCTAATCCTGATGCTCTTGCTGTCTGGATGATTCCGACGAATGTGATATCGTGGGATGTCAGCTTGTCAAACTTGATCTGAAGTTTGTCCATATTGCCAGATGTATTATGATTTTTTAAGATACCGTAAGCAATCGTATTTTCTGCCGCCTGCTCTTTGGTCACTGCTGCCCCGGTCTTTTTTACGACCTCTTCGATGGCATTTGCACCGTCCGGTACCAGTTCATTTCCATTTACGAGATATACACCGCTATCGTATAATTTCATGGTTTCCTCCATTCTTTTGCCCATTTTCTATTAGATCCATTGTTTAAAATTATATAGACAGCATCAGCAAAAATCAAGTACTTTTACACGTTAAACCGAAAGCATTGGAAAGCGCATGCCCTATCTGCTGAAAACAGCCGTAAATTTACTCTCTTATTCATCCGTATCTATTGTTTCCCTGTACATCGGGAATGTGATCGAAGCCTTAAACAGATCTCCGTCCACCCCGATGAAAAAGATGCCGCCCATAAGCTGTGTCAGACTCTTTGCAATGGAAAGCCCCAGTCCGCTTCCCTCGGTCGTTCTTGAGGCATCCCCACGGATAAAACGCTCTGTCAGATCTCCCGCATTACTGTTTTCCAACGCAAGGGAACGCTCCGAAACATTTTTGATGGAAAATGTCACTTTTTCCTCCAGTACATGCACATCCACATAAACTCTTGTTTTTTCCAGCGCATATTTTGCAACATTATTATAAAGGTTTTCGATGACACGGTAGAGCTGTCTGCCGTCCGCAAGGATCATCACTTCCGTTTTCGGGAGTTTGGTGACGATTGTAAGCTCTTTCGCCTCAAATTTTTCATTAAACTCGCCTGCCGTCTGATAGATCAGCTCCACTAAGTCAATCTTTTGCATATCCAGTTTGACATTTCCGGATGTAATACGCGATGTCTCAACCAGATCCTCCGTCAGCTGCTTTAACCGCTGTGACTTGGCATCCAGGATTCGGATATAACCATTCACCCGTTCATTATCAATATGTTCCAGTTTGATCAGATTGACATAATTAATGATCGAGGTCAGCGGTGTTTTGATGTCATGTGAAACATTCGTGATCAGGTCTGCCTTCATGCGCTCATTTTTCGTACTGTCATCCACCGCATGCAAAAGACCGCTGCCAATATTATTGATCGCTTCGGCAAGTTTTTTATCCTCACCATGCAGTCCTTCTGTGTCGATCTTGTTGCTTAGCACACCTTCCGTAATTTTTTCCACGCCTTCATATACCTGATAATGTTCCACTGCAGAACGCAGCAGGAGATATGCCTCCATGCCGCTGAAGATTAAAAGCAGTACCAGACAGATTACCCGGTGGTAATAAAAAGCTCCCATCGCAAGCACGAAACAGACGATCATGTGGACTGCAAAGACAACCAGCACGCTCACCGTCACCGTCCGTTTTTCAAAAAACTTGTCCATCCCTTTTACAAACCAGCAGACAAGGCTGTTTTCCCACATCACTTCCGCCTTCATCCGGCGCACCATGCTCAGATAAAAAATGAGAAACAGTACATCAATCAATAGACTGACCGTTCCCGATGCGACCAACAGTCCCGACACGTTCCACGTTTTATTATTTACATGGGACAAAAGCATGATGAGCTCACTGGTTGCTGCAATAAATACGGCGGTCACGATCTCTGTTTTTATCCGGTCCACAAAATTAAGATGAACTCCTTCTTCCCCATCTCTGTGTCCGGTTGCAAGTGTCAGATATACAAGACTTAATACCCATCCCATCAGACTGACCAGCGCAGCAACAATACTGACTTTGATCCACGGATGCAGTCTTACATACTCCATCTCGGCATCATACAGATCGTCTTTTGCCGTCAGATCCGTATCCACTCCGATCACAAGCACCACATTTTCCAGTGGCAGATACATCTGGTTATTATAACTGTCAAAAAAGTAATTCTCCATGCCGCGGATATCCGTTCCAAATTCCTTTTTCTCCATATCATAGATCAGATAATCCCCCATGGTCTTTGCCTCCATGAGAACAGTCTGTGTATCAAACTCCTGGCCTTCCACCGAATCCGGCTGATTGGTATACCACACCCCATTCTGTTTATACCAGTAACAGAAATTGGTGTCTTCACGCTTAAACTCATTTGTATACTGCAGATAACGCTTATCGTCCTCCGCACTCCGCTTATTGCCTTTTTGTAACAGATGCAGATAATCGGTCAGTTCACTGCATTTCTGCTCCATGCATTTGGTATAGTAGCCCGAATTAAAAAAATCATCTGTACCGATATCCGTTACCTGCAGAATATTTTTGCTGATCAGTGATGCCAAAAGATAGACAGCGATGGTAAGTATTACCGTAAAAAACAGGTGCAGGATCATCCCTGCCAGCTTACTGCCGTATGTGTATGATTTCTTTTCCATATGAAGTCTCCATCCCCGTGCCGGACATTATCCTGTATGCCGGCGTACGGAATCCCTCCCAGAATCAGTTCTTGTCGATCTTGTATCCAACGCCCCACACAACCTTTAAATAGCGCGGCTCCTTCGGATTGATCTCGATTTTTTCACGGATGTGGCGGATATGTACTGCCACCGTATTGTCCGCTCCGATCGCATCCTCATTCCAGATGCTCTCATAGATCTGATTAATGGAAAATACCTTTCCCTGATTTTTGACCAATAATAAAAGGATGTTGTACTCGATCGGTGTCAGCTTTACCACTTCTCCATCCACGGTCACTTCTTTTAAATCATCATTGATCGACAATCCACCGACTGTATACACCGATGCGCTGCTCTCTGCCGCATTTCCAAGCTGGGTATAACGCCTTAACTGTGATTTGACCCTCGCTACCAGTTCAAGCGGATTAAACGGTTTCTCCACATAGTCATCCGCCCCGATGTTAAGTCCTAAAATTTTATCCGCATCCTCCGTCTTTGCAGACAAAATAATGATCGGAATGCTGCTCTCCTCACGGATTTTTAAGGTCGCACGGATTCCGTCCAGACGCGGCATCATCACATCCATGATCAGAAGATGAACCTCATTTTCTTTTAAGACCTCCAGTGCTTCTTCGCCGTCATATGCCTTTAAAATATGATACCCTTCCTGCTGTAAATATATTTCGATCGCTTCCACGATTTCCTTATCATCATCACACACTAAAATTGTCTGCATAAGTTCCTCCATTCTTTTTGTGTCTTACTTCAAGTATTACACCAGATCTTACATTTATTTTAACAGGAAAGTTTAAATTGTTATAGAGCGGATTTCTTAATATTCCTTTAAATTCCCACTGCATATACAACATTTTCCACATTTCTTAATTTAATTTAAGAAATTGGCCTTAAATTTAAGAAATACTTTATTGCATCCTATTCATCCCCGCCTTATGATATCTTTCGTACCCGTACTGGTACACACAGGAATTCCGTAGATTTTCCACAGTTTTCCCGTAAATAAAATAAGTTTTACACAAAACGGAGGATTCTTATGAAAAAAAATGTGCACACTGCAGGCAAAAGCAGAAAGCAGAAAAAAATCATGCTCCTTCTACTGGAGCTGCTGATCATCCTGCTCCTTGCGATTGCCCTTTTTATCACAACCAAATTATCAAAAATTGAAAAGAATAAGCTGGACATGAACGACGTTTCCATCAATGACGATCTCTCCGATGAGACAAAAGAAGCGATGGCTCATTACAAAACGATCGCACTCTTCGGACTCGACAACCGTTCCAACGGCAGCCTCTCCAAAGGAAACAGCGACGTTATCATGTTGGCAAACATCGATACGAAACAGCATACCATCAATCTGGTATCTGTTTACCGTGATTCTTATTTAGATACCGGAAACGGCACTTACCAGAAATGCAACGCAGCCTACGCAAAGGGCGGACCGGAACAGGCACTGTCCATGTTAAATACCAATCTTGATCTTGCAATCACCGACTATGTAACCGTCGACTTCAATGCGATCATTGAATGTGTCGACCTGTTAGGCGGTGTCGACATCACGATCACCGATGATGAGGCAAGTCTGATGATCGGTTATATGAAAGAATTAAATGAACTGACCGGACACAATTCCACACCACCTGCCTCCGGCGGAACTTACACCTTAGACGGCGTACAAGCATGCGCCTACGCACGAATCCGTTATGGCGGCGGTGATGACTACCGCAGAACCGAACGCCAGCGTACTGTTTTGACCGCAATGATGCAGAAAGCGCAAAAATCCAACATTCTGACACTCAACAAACTGATCAACGCAGCTTTTGGGGACATTCAGACCAGTTTTTCCAACACGGATCTCCTTGCCCTTGCCACAAAAGTTTTCAGTTATGACATTGGAGATACAACCGGTTTTCCATATGAAAAAACAACGCACAAATATGATAAGATCGGCGATGTTGTCATTCCGTGCGATCTTGCTTCTAACGTTACACAATTACATCAGTTTTTATTTAATGATGAAAATTATACCCCATCTGCAACAGTTCTTTCAAACAGCCAGCAGATCATCTCTAATACAGGATATAAACAGGGAGACGGCCATTAAGGCTGTCTCCCTTTTTTGTCAGTTAATTTCCCAGTTCATTTATTTTTTCCCTGATGGTGTCCATTTGTCCGGCCACATCCTGTATGGACTGCTCTATCTTTCTTTTCCGTCTTTTTACCAGCAGTCCCCATTGTAAAAACAATACTCCATCGATGATAAGATACAACACCGGCAGACTGATCCGTTTCCCTGCTACATACCCGATAAAGACATACAGGATCATTGGATTTATGACCGCAATGGAAATCATCGTTGTCAGGTCACTTCTGCGTCCCGTAAAAACATACAGGCTTTCCCATTTTTTGTGAAACTCTTTTTCCTCCGGCTTCTCTAACATCACATTCTCCTTTTACTCTTTATGATGTCTGGAGAAGAAAGAATGTTTCTCCGGTTTCTTCTCGCCGGAAGCTTCTCCGCCCTCTTTCCAGTGGAAATATTCCGCATCCAGATTGACATTTACCTCTGCTTTTGGCGCAGCTTCCTCTGACGTATCTTCGGGAATTTCTTCGGGCAGTTCATTTTCCGGCACGATTCCTGCCTTTTCAAAATACTCCTGGTTGATCTTAATTTCCGGTTTGATCGCAGAATAAGGCGATGGCTCTGTCTCCCCCTTTTCCTTTGCCCTTTCTTTTTCAATCTCACGGTTACGATCCTCGATCAGATTCAGATATTTGTCCGTATCAGCAAGATTCTGCAGATGTCCTTTCAGGTCTGACTGGTCTCTCCTTACAACATCTTTTTCTTTCTGAAGTTTTTCATTGGCATCTTTATAAATTTCCTGCATGGCATCCGTCGCCCTCTGCATGATTTCCTGTACATGCCGCAGTGCCTCATTGGTATACATAACAGACGCAGCATACACATCCTCCGCTTTCCCGCTGGCATCTTTTAAGATATCTTCTCCGATTTTTGCTGCCTCACGTCTTGCACGCTCCTTGCCCTGCGTTGTCAGTTCATACTCTTCCATCATCGCGTAGATGGCCTTATTTAGCTCTGCAAGCAGCTCTAACATTCTTTTTTTATCAAGGATAATTTTACTGCCAATACTGTCATAAGCTTCACTGCCTGCAAGCAATATATGCATTTGTCTTAAAATTTCTTCCGTTTTGTCCTGCGCGCTCATGGTTCTTCTCCTGCTTTACTTCCGCTGCGTCTTTTTCCTGTCTGGTGTTTTACTAATTTTAACACTAACCGTATCAGCAAAACAACCAGTAAAATAGCGATCAATACGACTCCTGCGATCATGACGGCATATTTATTCGGATTCTTTATTAATTTTATGAGATTGAACGAATCATCTACCACTTTTCTTTCATGCAATCCGGCATAATATTGTGGAATATCCGCAATTCCATCTCCATTTTCATCCGGAAACGACTCCATATAATGTGCGATCGCCGTCCATGCCTTTAATTCCCCGCCATTATCTGTCAAAATCACATCTTCAAAATTTTCAATCGGTGTTCCGTCTGCCTTTTTCGGCACAACAGACAACAGTCCATACGATGTTTTCGTCACCGCAGACAGCATCTGCCCACTGTAAAGATCTGCCACCACGCGATACAATTTATCGTCCTCTAACTCCCTGCGATTGCCATCTGCATCCAGCAGATACACGTCGGTAACACGGTTTAAGATCATACGGTGCGGATTATAAGTAAACTGCAGGCCGTACATATACAAACGTGCGGATGTCATCAGATCCGACACGGATGCGTCGATCTCTGCCACGGTTTTTAACTCTTTTCCTGTCAGATATGCCTCGATCAGCGGATAACCCGGCACACCGTCTGCACCGATTCCAAGTGAAAATGAATTGAAAACATCTTCTACTGTAATATTTCCCTTTGTGTAGGTGTCACGGATCGTTCCACTCGGCGCGATTGCCACATCCACGGGAGTGCCATTATAATCCGTACTGTTTGTGACCGCATAAGCATAGGCATCTGCGATGAGATCCCCCAGATTATGCTCGGTATGGATGTTGTAGAGATCCTCCAGGCTGTCAAATGCTACATCATTTTCCGCAAGTACCTGTTCTCTCGTAAACCCAAACTGTGCCAGATAATCGCTATCCACCGTCGCCATAAAAGAATTGATCTCTTCCTGTGTGGCAGCATTTTCTGCAATATCCGTTTCGATCGGAATAAGCCTGTACTCTTTCATGCCCCAGCGGCCATCCGCCTTTTGTTCTAAAGATAAGGCTCCTAAATACTTCCCATATTCCCCTGCGGAAACGATATAGGTATCCCCATGTACGATCGGCTTCTCCAGTTTCGTATGCGTATGTCCACTGATGATCACATCCAGATCCGGCACTTTTTTTGCAAGAATTTCATCCTCTGACTTTGACTCATCCTCTGAAGTTCCACTATGGGAAAGACAGACGATAATATCCGCATCTTCGTTTTTCTTAATTTCAGCTACGGTCTTTTTTACTGCTTCCACCGGATCCGTAAACTGCAGTTCGCAGGTCGGTGCACATGCCAGTGCATCTTTTCCGAATACGCCAAGCAGTGCCACCCGGACATCGCCCTTTTGCACCATCACATAATCTTTCACACCGTATTCCGTAAATGCATCACGGATCTGCTGCTGTCCTTCTGAGAATCCCTGCTGTTCCATGGCATCCCAGTTGATATTACAGACAAGAAGCTCCGGCACGGTATCTCCGCTTTCCGCCGCGGTTTCAAGCATCTTAGCAAGCCCCTTTGAACGATAATCAAATTCATGGTTGCCAAGTGTTGTCGCCTCACAGCCCAGTGCCCCTAACATCCGAATCTCTGCCGCCTGTGTCTCAAAAACGGTCTGCACCAGCGTTCCCATGGAAAAATCTCCGCCATCCACCACCAGTGTATCCGGGTCTTTTTCTTTCTGTTCATCGATCAGTGTCTTAATCCTTGCAAACCCGCCGATCATTTCCTGTTTTTCATCTACTACCGTTGAAAAGCTGTTCAGATGAGAATGTGTGTCATGCACGAACATGATATCTATTGTTTTCAAGTCCGTCTGGTCTGCCGCCTTCACATTGCCGGACATCCCCGTCATTCCCAAAACCAGAACAAAAACAAGGACTGCAGCCAGTCCCATTTTCCAATTTTTAATCTTTTCCCGTAACATATAAGTCTCCCTGTTTTACAAAGCATAATTTTACTTATATTTTACTTGAACTTTTAAAATTAGTAAATGGTGGTGCAGTCCTAATTTTCACTTTATCCAAAATATTTTTTACAATAGATTGATCCTGTCTATGCAACCGTAAATTTCTTTGTGTCCTTCCGCAGCATCAAAGATGCTTCCTGCGTCTGTTTCATCAGTACACGCATATCTTCTGCCTGTCTGTCAACATTGGTAACACGCTCTGCAATGCTTCCGGTACTTGCCGCACCATCATTCGCAGCTTTCGTTACCTCCTGTATATTTGCAACCACTCCGCTGACTGAAGCTAAAAGCTGTTCGGATGCCGCACTGAAATCCGTTACAAGTTCTTCAACATAGTTTGCATCTTCATTATAAGTATCTGCCATTTTTTCAAAATCATTAAAACTCTCCGTGACGTCTCCTCCCACAAACTCTAACAGACGTTTTGCATCTGTGGTCAGTCTTGCAACTGCTGTCTGGACACGCTCTGTCACTTCCTGGATATTCCCGACCGTGCTCGCCGACTGCTCCGCAAGATTACGGATCTCATCTGCAACAACTGCAAATCCTTTTCCCGCCTCTCCGGCTCTTGCGGCTTCAATTGATGCATTCAAAGCCAGCAGATTTGTCTGCGAAGTGATTCCCATGATGGACTCCGCAAGAACACCGATCTGCTCCACGACTTTTGCATTTTCCAGTGCTTCCGATAAGCTCTCATTGATTTCCCCATGCACTTTCCTTATATTTGCACGGCCTGCACTGATTTTTTGTTTCGTATCAGCCGCTCTGGTATGGATCTCGTCAACTTTTCCGTTTCCCTCCTGCGCATGCTCTGCAATTCCTTTTGCAGCTTCCTCAATCTCTCCGGACATCGTATTCACTTCCTGTGCAGCTGCTGCGGTCTCCTGATTTCCGGCTGCAAGTTCCTGCGTGATACCGGATACACTGTCGATCTCGTCCGCAAGTTTTGCCAGTGCCGTCTCTGCTGTTCCAACCGTTTCATCCAATGTATCCGCTTCGCGCTGTACATAGCCGATCAGATGTCTCATATTGTGATGAATGTCACGGATGCTGCGTGCCAGAATACCGATCTCATCTTCACGTTTCAGGTATTTTTCCTCCACACGCTGCGTAAAATCGCCCTGTCCCATTTTTTTTGCAAACAGCGCAGATCTTTTGACGCCCGATGTAATGTCGAATGTAAGATACAGTACCCATATATCCGTGAGTATACACATAATAACCATAAAATAGAAAAACTGATCCTGTTTTGCTTTCTTTTCCTGCTGCATTTTCTGCAATATCGGCTGCAGTTCCTGTTGTATTTCTTCCTGGGAATATTCCGGATGTTCCTCACTTACATATTCTTCCATGCTGGCGATCGCATCATTACGGATAGCACCCATATTTTTATCTCCGACAACTACTCCATATGATCCGATTATTAAAATCTCAATAATCAGAATCGTCATTTTTACCTTTAATGATACTTTTCCACTTAGGGTCACATCAATATCCTCCTTTGTTCTTTCTGATTTATTCTCATAAACGGTCCTATATTGGTTTCATTCTACTATCATTTAATTTTGATTGCAATATACATCTTTGACAATTTATCAGGCTTTTGTTTCCTGTCTGGTGTATTCCAGTCATGAATTTTTAAATTCATAGGACGTAATTTCCTATGAATTTAAAAAAATACGGCATATCCTGCCGGACACACCGCATTTTCATATTTCTGTTTATTTTAATGCTGCAGGATTGATCTTCTTTGTGCGGATATCCTCTTTTAACAGTGCAAGGAAATCTTCCCTGGAAACTGTGGTGGAATTCTGCTCTCCATGCAGTCTGTAACTTACGGTTCCGTCAGCTGCTTCGTTCTTACCAAGTACTAACAGATACGGCACTTTCTCCATCTGTGCTTCACGGATACGGTAGCCGAGTTTCTCGTTTCTCTCATCGATCTCAACACGGATTCCGTTATCATCGAGATATTTGTATAAGTCATGAGAGTATGCGTTGAGTTCCTCATCCTCATTTTTTACCGGAAGGATCTTAGCCTGAACCGGAGCTAACCATAACGGCAGGTTTCCTTTTGTCTCCTCTAAAATATATGCCATGAAACGGTCGAGGGAACCAAGGATCGCTCTGTGTAAAACGACCGGCGTTTTCTTTGTTCCGTCACTGTCAATATAGGACAGATTGAATTTTGCCGGCAGGCAGAAGTCTAACTGGCAGGTGGAAAGTGTATACTCATTACCAATTGCAGGTTTCACGTTTACATCCAGTTTCGGTCCGTAGAAAGCAGCCTCTCCGATTTCTTCTGTGTACTCGATACCAATATCGTCAAGTACTTTACGGAGTGCATTCTCTGCATTGTTCCACATCTCATCATCATCATGATATTTTACTTTATCTTCCGGATCTCTTAAGGAGAGTACACAGCGGTAATCTGTGATATTGAAATCTTTGTAAGTATCAAAGATCAGCTCAACCACTTTTGCAAACTCTGATTCGATCTGCTCCGGTGTTACAAATAAATGTGCATCATTCTGGCAGAAATGTCTTCCTCTCTCGATACCCTTTAAAGTTCCACTTGCCTCAAAACGGAAGTCATGTGCGATCTCACCGATACGGATCGGAAGATCTTTATAGGAATGCATTCTGTTTGCATAGATCATCATGTGATGCGGGCAGTTCATCGGACGGAGTACGAAAGACTCTCCCTCAACTTCCATTGCCGGGAACATGTTCTCTTTGTAGTGATCCCAGTGACCGGAAGTCTTGTACAGATTTACCGTACCGACACAAGGTGTCATAACATGCAGATAACCAAGTTTGCGCTCTTTTGCTTTGATATAATTTTCAAGCTCCTGCCATACGGTATATCCCTTTGGAAGAAACATCGGAAGTCCACGTCCAACCAGATCGTCAGACATAAACAGGTGCATCTCTTTACCAATCTTTCTGTGATCACGGTCTTTTGCTTCCTCTAAGAGTTTTAAATGCTCCTCTAACTCTTCTGCAGTCGGGAAACATACACCGTAGATACGCTGCATTACATGATTATTTGCATCACCTTTCCAGTAAACACCGGAATATTTGATCAGTTTAAAGTTTTTACATAATTTAGTATTGTCAACATGCGGTCCACGGCAGAGATCCGTGAAATCGCCCTGATCGTATACGGAAATATTTCCATCCTCTAAACCATCGATTAGGTCAAGTTTGTACTCATCATCTTTAAAAAGCTCTAACGCTTCTGCTTTTGAGATCTCACGTCTGTAAATCTTTTTACCTTCTTTGCAGACTTTTTTCATTTCTTTCTCGATCGCTGCGATCACATCATCATTGACTGCGGTATCGCCAAGATCGATATCATAATAAAATCCTTCTTTTACAACAGGTCCTACCCAGAACTTTGCGTTCGGATATAAGTGTTTTACTGCCTGTGCCATCACATGTGCACAGGAATGGTTGAGCGTATTCAGTCTCTCGTCTTCTTTAAAATCTACCATGATTAATCTCCTTTTCCTGAACTAAAAAGTCCCTTATACAGACAACTTATCTGTATAAGGGACGAATAAACATTTTTATCCGCGGTTCCACCCCGTTTATCTCCATGTGGAAAATCACTCATTTTGATGATAACGGAATCACCGGACCGGATTAGGGCCGCTCAGAGATGGTCTTCCTGAAGTTCCATTTTAAGATACTCACACCAAAATGTATCTCTCTCTTTAAAATTTCCGATCAGTACTCTTCTCTTCAATGCGTTTCTTTGATTTTATTTCATAGAATGCATTCTGTCAAGTTTATTCTTTCGTACATCACACCTCAATATATGGATATTCGTGGAAATAATCCATGATCAGTTCCACCATCTCCACATTGATTTCTTTGACCAGCGGACATTCTGTGTAAACATCATATCCACCGGCACCGCTGTAACGGTAATTATTCAGGCATAATGTAAATTTATCTTCATCTAAAACCGGCTTTCCGTCCTTTGACACTCCCTCGATCCGGCTGCCGATTGGATTCTCCGGGTTGATCTTAAAATCCACACCCATATAGTAGTCGTAATTATAGTGCTCGACTTTCGGAATCAGAAAACTGTCGGAAACACAGACATTTCCATCCTTATCATAAGCAAAATATTCCGCACTGCGCTCCATCACGGTCTTTAACTGTTTTCCGGTGATCTCACAGACCACGAGTGTATTCGGATATGGATATGTCGCAATAATATCGCGCGTGCTCACTTCACTGCGGAATCCGGCGATCTCATTTGCCAGACCGACCGATGAGAGCATTGCCCCGGAAAAATGAAGCTGGATGCGGTTTAAAAAGTCAGCGATCGGTGAGCCGTACAATGCCATTTTCACTTTCTCTTCCGGCAGGATCGCGCGGCTTAAATGACCGATCGGCTGGTTCAGCCATGCCTGCACCGCATTTTCTGTGGAACGGTACTTGTCCGCAAGCACCGTTCCCTTTGCCGCGTCTGACTGACGCAGTTCGGAGCGGATACTTTTTTCATGATCTGTCATCGTAACCTCCAGATACTGATACTCCTTCGCATTATCACAAGGCTGTACCGTATAAGTACCGGATATATCCCTTCCCGGCACGGACATATGCTGATGTCCGGTCAGTAAAATATCAAAATCCAGTTCCTTACAGATACGGTATCCGACATTTTCAGTCGTCTGGGACAATGTCTCTCCGCTCTCTAAGTCGCACTCAAAACCGCCGTGATAGATGCAGATCGTAAGGTCTGTCTGTTCTTTCATCTGCGCAAGTGCATTTTTTGCTGCCTCAAAAGGATCCGTGATGTGAATTCCTTTTAAATTTTCTTCTTTTTCCCAGATATTAACATAATCGGTCACAATACCCACGATGCCGACACGCAGTCCGTTTTTCATCGTATGGAGTTTCCACGGGAACAATGTGTTTCCCGCTTCATCCGTAATATTCTGACAGACGCATACACCGTTGTTCCGGCTGCGGTATGCTGCCTGATATTCAAGCCCGTAATTAAAGTCATGATTGCCGAGTGTATAATAATCGTATCCGCAGTCGTTCATAATATCTGCGATCACTTCCGGAGAGTTTGCAACCTGACGGCAGTAATAAGCAAAGGCGGAGCCTTGTAAAATATCTCCGCCATCTATGATGAGTGTCTCATCATCCTTGTTAAAATCTGCCGCACAGCCAAAAAGTCCTACCGGTTTTACATCCATATCCCCATAAGTCGTCGGATAAAAATATCCGTGCACATCTGAGGTAAAATAAACTTTTAACTTTTTCTGCTGCATGTTTTATCCCTTTCAATAACCTGCAAATTTGAGTATGCGACTCAAATTTGTGTGCGTAAAATCTTTCATATATGGATTTTTCGCACTACTAACCCCTCGCTAATTTTGTACGGATCTTTGATGAGATAACTTCAATAATTAAGATCAGTACGATCAGTCCGGCAAGAATTGCTCCTACCTGATTCCATTTGTATGCACTCATCGCAAAGATAAGCGGTGCACCGATACCACCGGCACCAACCAGACCAAGTACAGTCGCATCTCTTAAGTTCATGTCAAAACGATAGATCAAAGTAGACATAAAATCCGGGAACAACTGGGATAAGATACCGTAACGGATCTTCTGGAACATCGTACATCCTGCTGCATCTAAGGATTCCAGGATCTTAGTATCCAGATCCTCAATGCTCTCGATAAACATTTTACTGATCATACCGATCGAACAAAGTGACATGGTAAGCAGTCCGGCGAATGGTCCAGGTCCTGTCACACGGATAAACATAAGTCCGTATACAAATGCCGGAATCGTACGGATTGCCATGATAAATACACGGAAGATCAGTGCAACCGGCTTCGGCATCAGATTTGCTGCCGCAAGGAAAGAAAGCGGGATTGATAATACAGCACCAACGATCGTTCCTAAGAATGCGATACACATTGTTTCCAGTAACAGATATGCCACTCCGGATGTAGAAAGGTCAAACAATAATCCGGTGTCTGGATGGAAAATACCACTGATGATCTTTCCTGCGACGGAAAGTCCGCTTCCGTTTGATCCGGTGGACTGAACCGTAGAAAGTGACCATGCAAGAAGCGCTGCAACAATCAAAGCCACAATGATCTTTGCGTACCAGGTCTTTGGTTCCTGCTCGTACATTTTTTTGATTGATTCATTCATTTTGCCGGTTCCTCCTACGTTAATTTCTTTCTGATATAATGGCTGATTGCTTCAATAATAAGAACTGTACCAAACAGAACGATCAGGATCATTCCAACACTGTCATACTCACGCCAGCCGATCTTTTCATTTAAGATCAGACCGAGTCCGCCGGCTCCAACGTAACCTAAGATCGCTGCATAGCGGACATTTCCCTCAAAGCAGAATAAACAGACTGACATATATGCCGGCAGTACCTGCGGCATGATCGCAGAAATAAAGGAGTACGCCTTTCCTGCACCCATGGCTTCCATTGCCTCATAAGCTCCCATGTCGACCGTCTCGATCATCTCGTATAACTGTTTTCCGACATAAGCAAAAGTAAATACTGCGATTGCAAAGGTACCTGCCATGGTGCCAAGTCCCCAGATATAGGTTGCGATCAGGGCTGCAACCAGCGTCGGAATCGTACGCACGATACTTAAAAATACGCGGACCACACCGATCACAACTTTATTTTTGATCAGGTTGCTGGATGCTAAAATTGCAAAAGGGATCGCAAGCACACCACCCACAAAAGAGCCGAGCAGAGACATTTTGATCGTATCAAAAAGTGGTCCCCAGATACTTGAGATGTAGCCGGCTTTCGGCGGGAACATCTGCGCTAAAATGTCAAAGAAAAACCGTATTCTCGTCACAAGTGTTGTCATGGAAAAACCTGTAACTTTCACAGAGATCCATGTTGCGATCACGATCAGAATAATAATGAGCGGCGCGCGGGAACATTTTTCTTCCACAACTTTGCCGTTTGCAAGCACAAGTTTTTTCGGTTTAAATATTTTATCGTACAATCCCATTACGCTTCCTCCGTTTTCTCCGGAATCTTTCCTTCGTAAATTGTGTTTAACACGTCCTGTGTCACATTCTCGGAAGGTCCGTCATAGACGATCTTTCCGGCACGGATTCCGATGATGCGGTCTGCATATTCGAGTGCTAATTCCACATGATGGATGTTGATCAGGATTGAAATGTTCATATCCTGATTGATCTTTCTGAAATCACTCATAACCTGTTTTGCCGTTACCGGATCAAGTGCTGCAACCGGCTCATCTGCTAAGATAATCTCCGGATTCTGCGCAAGTGTACGTGCTAAGGCAACACGCTGCTGCTGACCACCGGAAAGCTGATCTGCACGGATATATGCTTTATCCAGAATACCGACTTTATCCAGGCTCTCAAGTGCCTGCATTTTGTCTTCCTTTTTAAACACACCAAGCAGAACTCTCCAGAAAGGCATTTCCGGCACTTTTGCCATCAATACGTTACGGATTACTGTTGTTCGTGTGACAAGATTGAATGACTGGAAGATCATTCCGATCTTTCTGCGGAAAGTACGAAGCTCTTTTCCTTTTAAGTTTTTAACCTCTAATCCATCCACCGTCAGAGTTCCTGATGTGATGTCATGCATACGGTTGATCGTCCGCAGTAACGTGGACTTTCCTGCACCGGAAAGACCGATGATCGCTACAAATTCACCCTGTTCGATCTTTAAATTGACATTATCCAGTCCCACTACCCCGTTCGGATATACCTTCGATACGTCCTTAAACTCGATCATAAATTTAAACCAAACCTTTCTTTTACCTGCTGTTTTTATGGTGTGTGTTTTTTATAGGTGTATACTCATTGAAAGGCTGCCGCAAAGCCGGTTTCCCGGCTCTGCAGCAGCCCTCCTGCTGCCCGTCATACTGCCTGTTATTATTTCGTTGTTACTGTCCACTCCCTGTCAGACGTTCCAGTAACGATTAGTTTGCTGCACTTAATTCCTGGATCAGTTTCTGTGCTTCTCTCTCTTTATCATAATCAGAAGACTGTGCCGGCTCATATCCGTTGTGGCTGTAGATAGAGATAACTGCCTTACCTTCCTCTGTGTTACCGATATTGATGAGTGCTGTCTGGATTGCTGATTTTAAGCCGTCATCCATGATCGGAGATGTCTTGCTGACACAGACTGTATCATTGTAGATCGGATCTGTTACACCGATAACATTTGTCTCTTCCCAGATAGATTTTGTACGACCAAATTCACTTGTCCAGCTTTCTTCATAGTCACGTCTTGCATCTGCATAAGTTACAAGTACGTCGATCTGTCCGGAAGCAAGTCTTGCAAATGCACTTGCGTAGGAATCAGACTGTACTGCAGAAGAAAGATCTGTAATACCTTTCTGGTATCTGTCCTGTAACCATAAAGCCGGGTAAATGTAACCTGCCGGTGAGGAGGAGGACATAACGCTCCAGTTTGCGCCGTTTAAATCATCCCAGGTAAGTTCTTCGCCGGAGTTAACTTTATCAGCAAGTTCCTGTCCTTTGTCAGAAGGACCTGCGATGAATAATGCACGGTAAGAAACTGCCTGTTTGTCAGTACCTTCTGTAGGCTGTCCGTCATTCCAGTCTGCAGGGTTGTCCGAATCTTTATTTAAACCATCTCTGGTTGCTGTTAAGATCACATCTGCTCCATCATCATAAAGTACATAGGTACCACCCGGAATAAATCCAACATCAGCAGTTCCTGCTGCAAGTGCCTCACCTACTGCCTCAAAAGTTGTACCAACGGTAATCTTTACTTCTCCGATATCATATCCTAAGCCTGCTAACTCTGTCTGCATTAAATTTGCAAGCGGCTCTGTTGCAGTTACGATCTCATCCGGATCTCTGGATGGAACGAAATATACGTTTAACGTATCGATCTTTACGTTATCAGCAGAAGCTGTCACGTCAGAACTTTCTGTTGCAGCTGCCGTATTATTTGTCGTATTGTTGTCTGCTGCGCTGCTGTTGTTTGATGTGCTGTTTCCACATCCTGCAAATGTACCCATGCATAATGCTGCTGCAAGTAACATAGCAATTTTTTTCTTCATAATGAAATGTTCTCCTCTCTCTCCTGCATCCATTCCCATGCAGGCGTGCACACTTTTGTTGTTGCTCTTTTCATGAATTGTCCAGCCAATGATCAGGCACTGTCTCCAAGTTCAAGCTTTGTTGGCAGATATACCTTCATCGTATCTTTCCTGCCATCTAAGATCCGCTCCAAAAGAAGCTTTATGGCAGTCGTCCATACGATATCCGGCAGCATGCGAAGACTTGTATACGTCGGGTATTTTGTCGACAGCGTCTCAATATCGCGGTAAACTACAACCGCAACATCTTTGGGGATCCGGAATTTTAACTCTTTGATCGCCTCTAATGCCCCTTCTGCGACCTCATCGTTTCCTAAAATAAGAACTTCCGGCACATCCTTCGTCAAAAGCATTTCCTTTGTGAGTGTATACCCATTTTCATGACTGATCTCTCCAACCTTAAAATAGTCTTCCCGATAACAGTCTTTTTTTTGCAGGATCTGCTTTAATCCATTCAGACGACGCACTCCGATACGCACCATATCATCTTCATAGATACCGCCAATATAACCAATGCTGCGATACTCTTTCTCGTCCATCAGATAATGCACCATATCGTTTAATCCCTGCTCATAATCCATGAGGATCTGATCAAATTCATAATCCTTCTTATCTGAATTAACAAACAGAATCTCCGTGCTCAGTGACCGCAAAAAGTCAACTTCCACTTCCGAGAACAAGCCAAATGCAATGATACCGTCCACCTGTTTTACTTCTCCATAAATCAGACGTAAAAAGGCGATATCTGCTTTCTGCGCAATACTTCCGGATAAGATATCCTCCGATGTAATGCTCACATCCGGTCTGTCTCTTCTTACGATATGCCAGTCCGCAACTCCGATGACGATCTGTCTGTCTCGTTTGGCATGACGCATCTTAGGCGGGACATATTTCAACTCATGAGCGATCTTAATTATCTGGTTTTTTACCTCAGGTGTCACAGATAATGTCTCATCCTGATTCAACACTCTCGACACCGTTGCCGCCGACACATGTGCCAGCTTGGCAATCTCTTTGATTGTTGCCATATAATCACGCCTTTCTTCTGCATTATATTTCACGATTTTGCAGATTTCAATAGCTTTAGTAAAGTTTTACTAAAATTTTACCCAGTTTATACAAAAGAGAGAATATTTATCAGGTACGTTAATAAAAATCATTAATTCTGCTGATAAATATTCTCCCGTTTACTGAAAAACAAACCTGTTTTTTCCTTTTTTATATGATCATATTTTTGATTGTTCCGATGGATATGTAATTGGAAAGAACTGCTCCCGCATCCGTTCCATCCGCTGCTTCCGTTTCCGGCAGCCCTGCCGCTGAAAAAATACAGCTTCCGTCCGGTCTGTCCGTTCTCTTGTAGTTATCCCGGTAATACTGGTTCTGATCCGGGATACGATCCCACAGGATTCCTTTGTATTCCTCTAAAGTGCATCCCGGGAAATTGACGTTCCAGATCTCATTTTGCGGTAATGTTTTGGAGATCAGTTCTTTTGCAACCGGTTCTAAATATGTATTTAAAACCTCACACTCATCTTCCTCCGCAACGGAAAATGCGATCGCCGGGACACCCCAGCAGAGAGCCTCCATCGCCGCTCCGATCGTACCGGAATATAAGATATCCCGTCCAACGTTATAGCCTGCATTGATCCCGGAAAATACGATATCCGGTTTTTCTGTCATCAGACATCCAAGTGCCACTTTCACACAGTCTGCCGGGGTTCCCCCCACACTGTACGCCGTCACACCTGTGGTCGGAAAATCATACGGTTTTACCTCTAAATCGCCACGCACGGTGATCCGGTGTGACATGGCACTGCACTGTGCTGCCGGAGCCACCACCCATACTTCGCCAAGTCCTGCTGCCATCTGCACAAGACGCTTTATGCCCGGTGCTTTAATTCCATCATCGTTTACTACTAAAATCCGCATAAATTCTCTCTTCTACTTATTTTTTGATATAGTATTTGAATGTGCGTCTAAAAATTTATTTCCATTTTTATGAATCATATGTGTCGGTTCTTCTGCCACCCATATTTCCGTATCCCATGCAATTGATAAAAATTTTTGTTGGCATTTCTTCATTGTCTGGAATGCCGTCACAAAAATAATTTCTATATCTTTCGGACAATCTTTACAATATTCCTTAATTTTGGATACACGTTCTATCGTAAGTTCTCCTGTTGACGTATATGCCTCTATAAAAAGCAGCCATTTCTTTTCTTCCTGGTATAATATCAGATCCGGAAGCATTGCATGTTCCAACACTGTTATGTTCAACTCATTTAAAAACTCAACGTCTTTGACCAATTCCCGCTTCTTTGTATCACCAATATATAATAATTTTGCACCTGGTACAAATATAGGGACAAACTCTTCTAAGATTGCTGCTTGAAGCTTATTATGAGCCGATCTTTTCAGATGAAACTGTTCCCCATTATATAACACTGACAGCCCTTTATCTACTTGTCTTATTTGAGAATATTTCTCCTCGTAAGTCTGATGTGTCTCACAATAATAGCAAAGTTCCTCTTCCCAATTTTCTGTTCCGTACGCTCTTAACAGAGTTGCAAACTCTTTCGTCAAACGATAACTGCTTTTCTCACTCTGGGATTTAGCACCATTATGTTCCATAACTGCCATACTGCACAAAGGTGAAACAGAATCATCTCTAATTGTCTCACGGGAATTTTCACTATAACCACCACGCTTTAAATCTGTTCCACCTTTATTAGGATAATATTCATTCATGAACACAATCATATCATGTGTTCTGGCATAACTTTCCTCTACCTGAGACCATTTTGATTTTTCTTTTACACGTGCAACAGCCAGTAAAGTCAGAATAGTCCGTGTATTTTTCAATTTTGAAGGCATCTGCAATACTTCAAGTATTTCGCGCATTTCATTCATCTTTCTGTAAGGGTATTCTTTCATTTAAAGCTCCTTTTTCTTCTGCTCTATCCAATACATTGCCTTAAAATTTCATCGCTGGATAACATATTATCTCTGGTAAAATAATCACCCTGTTTTTTCCATTCTCTCATTGCAGTTTTTCCTATTTTCTGTAGTACATCCTTTGCCGGAATCGGCATTGTATTTAATTCTGCCGAATTTACCTGTGTGCTGCCATTTAACATCCGATAATAACGTTCCCATATATCAGAAGACAATAACGTATAAAACCCATATACCTCACAAAGACTAATCCGTTCTCCTACTTTAATTAAATAATTTAAATGATTTTCTGCGGTAAATTGTTTATATGCAAACGCATCTGCTAAATGCAAGGCTGGCTGTAGTCTGCGTTTTTCTTCTTTTGCCGTCGCTCTCTTTAAAAAAACTGTATTCTGATTTTCCATCACATTCTTCTTAGATTCATCTTTTACTACAAAATACTGTGGTTTCTCTGTCTGAGCAGGAAATACTATTCTTCCTTCTAATACATTACATGAATGAAGCAATGGAATTGTAGACTCTTTTTTCTCCCACGCTATATACTCCTTATTACGAAATTCTACTACCTGTCCCGTTTTAAATCGAAAGCCCGCCTCTTCGACCGTATTAGGCATTTTCTTCATATAGTTTAATACCTTTAAATCTTCTTCATCTGATGGAAGTACAAAATAATGCTCTTTTCCTTCTGGCAAACAATTTCCACTCTCTACCTGAATTTCTTTTACTTTGCCTAAATCCTGCGCATTCTGACTAATCGCAATGATAATATTCCGAGACTGACTTTTCGATTTCTTTCCATAAGTAATCATTGTTTCCTGCAAGATATCATCACTATGTCCCTCTTTCCCTTTGAATACGCTATTTCGAGATTCAAACAAATGTACACGCTGAATATCCATACTATCCATAAAATAGCTTCTGAAACTTTTAAAATATGTCCCTGATGTCCAGGATCTTGGCGTAATAAATACAAACTCTCCATTTGTCCTCAGCATTTTAACTGCCATAGCCATAAACAGGAAATACATATTAGGCTGACCATGCACTATTTCACTCATACACACGGACTCTGCGGCCTCCTTGCGAATTTTCAAATATGGAGGATTGCTGATCACAATGTCAAATAATCCTTTGCTTTTCTGCATCTCCCAATATTTCTGATTGTCAACAATAAAATTTTCTTTCTGGGTCTTTATAAATAATTTTACCTGTTTTTGGCTGCAATAACTACTTATTATTTCTATATTCTTTTTTAACAATGACTGTATATTTTTGTCGTTCTCATATAATACTACAGAAATTTCCCGTGCTGTTCCTCGTGCAATTAAATGCTCTACCACTGCTGCTGTCAACAGACCATTCCCGGCACCTGGATCGAGTATTTTAACCTTTTCAGATTCCGTTCTTATAAGCGATGCCATATACTCTGCCGTCTGTATCGGAGTAAAAAACTGACCGTAGCTCTTTCTTTCTTTTTTAGGAAAAGAATTTACATATTCAATTGTATTTTTCATTATCTCTTTCAGCATACGATCTCCTCCATCTTGTCTTTTTATTATACTTTATACCTCGAAAAAAAGCAATGATTATCGAACATATATTCTGTTTTTTCCCAATTATATCAAAAAAATCCCTACATTGTCTGTAAATACAACAGACTTTGTAAGGATTTAATTTGCTTGTGTCCTCTATTGTAATGAAAGTGTTACCGTCAATACTCCACCCGATGCAGATGCCTGGATCAGAAGCGGTTGTGAAAAAGTATTGGTAAACTTAAGGTCTTTGCTCGTTCCTGCGATCGCTGCATCATATCCTGCCGGAAGATATATTACCGGCAGTGAATGCGGATAACGCTCGGTTGCAGGAAGACCTGCATGCAACATTGCAGCGTAAAGTGTCGATGATACCTGGCACACACCTCCACCGGTTCCCGTGCCGACCGTTCCACTGATATAGATCGGTGCTACAACATAACCGTTCGCTGATGTACGCGGCAGAATAGTCGAGCTAAAGGAAAATGATTTTCCCGGCTGTACTACAACACCATTGATGCGGGCTGCTGCCAGCTCTACGTTAACAGCTCTCGGAACTGTCGCATCATATTCTGTTGTACAGGTACCGATCACATTGCCCTGTACCGTGGCAGTATCCGTTGTAGCTGCATCAGTAACAGTAGCAGCGGATGCGCTTCCTGTTCCGCCTCCGTCTCTTCCCTCTGCCTTACCACATGTCACATAATGGCGGCAATATGCTGCCATGTCGTCACCAAATGCCTGCTGCAGATCTGCGTATTTTGCCCGGTATGCCTGTGGATTGAAATCCGCAGAACAGCTTCTTCCTTCTCTTAATCCGTAATTTACAAAATGATTAAAAAGTGCTGCTTTATTATTGCCAAAAGCAGCGGCTACATCCTGATATGCACTGCGGTAATAATCTGCATCAAAAACTGCCTGATATGCGCTGCGTTCTGCCGCTGTTGCAGCTTCAGTAAACGCCGGGTTCGTCATCAGAAGCCCTGCACATGCCGCAACCGCCAACATCTTTTTCGTCCAATTTTTTCTTTTTATCATGGTATCCTCCCGCGATTGTACCTTATATCTGGTACTATAGTTATTGCATCATCATATCAGACATGGAAGAATTATACAATAGTGCACTTTCACAATCCGTTTATGCTTCCACGCCCTCGTACACCACATTTCCATCAATGATCGTATACAAAATATGAGTATCCACGGCAAATGGATTTTCCCCCGTCAACACGAAATCCGCATCCTTTCCCGCCTCAATACTTCCGACACGGTCTTCGATTCCGATATGTTTCGCTGCATTGATCGTGATTGCCTTTAACGCATCAAATTCACTTAACCCGTTAAATACCGCCCTTCCTGCGCAAAGTGCCAGATAGCGCTCCTCGATCACCGGGGAATCCGTAATGATAGAAACCTGACATCCCGCTTTTGCAAGTGCCGCAGGGGTATGAAATCCTTTGTGGCGCAGTTCATATTTGGTTGCATGTCCAAAAGATGGGCCCACCGCAACCGGAAATCCTTCCTTTGCAAGATCATCTGCGATCAATGCTCCGTCCGTTGTATGATCAATCCGAAGATCCACATGAAATTCCTTTGCAATGCGGATTGCGGTGTAGATATCATCGGCGCGGTGCGCATGGGCTTTTAACGGCATCTCGCCGCGGATAACTGGAAGAAGCGCCTCCATTTTTGCATCGTAAGCAGGCATCTTTGAAAAATCCACCTTCCTATCCGCGTCTGTTTTCTGCGAATCGTCCATCACTTGTTCCTGTGCCTGTTCCATCTCAAGTTCATTCCAGCCCTCCGGACAGCCGGCAGCGTGTAATTTTGTGTCATATATTTTTGCCTTTGTGAGTGCCTCCCGCAGCTTCGCGGCAACAGACATTCTCGAATAAACACCTTTTTCCTTATAACAGTTTTTCGGATTCTCACCGAAAGCGATCTTCATGGCTGTTTTTTCTTTGACTAACATGTCATCCACACGCTTTCCGTAAGTCTTGATGGCGCAGAATGTTCCGCCAATGACATTTGAGCTTCCCGGTCCGGTGCACACACAGGTCACACCGCCTTCGCGTGCCATCTGGAAAGTCTCATCCTGCGGATTGACTGCATCCACCGCGGAGAGCTGCGGTGTCACAGGATCCCCTAATTCGTTATAATCCTCGCCGGCAAATCCGGTCGCATACCCGTCTAATCCCATGTGACAATGCGCATCCACAAATCCCGGATAAACATCGATCCCGGTTGCATCGATCACATCCGCGTCATTGATGATCTTCCCCTCTAAGACCGGTGCGATCTTTTTTATTTTTCCATTCTCCACTAAAATATCTGCCACAAATGGCTCTTTCTCTATGGCGTTGTGGATCGTTCCCTGTTTGATCAGTAAGTAATTGCTCATGTGTGTGTCTCCTGTTCCTGTTTTTTATACCTGATTATTCTTCTGTCTTACATAGTTAATTCCCAGGTCATAATCAGATTATACCATAATTACTGCATATGATCTGCACAACAAATGCTGGTTTGTTTATGAAATAAATCGCCCGCTCAAATGGTGTGTCGTGGGCTTGTGAGTGGCGTCTTGCGCAAAACCGGAGTAATTTTTGTTCCGTTGTACGAAAATAAGAAAAGTCTAGGTATGCCTGAATTAGATTTTCTCGGAGTGACGTGAACGCCACCAAAATTTACGCACCCCCAAGGTTGTAAAATGAGTTCCCCGGCGAAGGGTGGTTCACAACCTAGTGGCTGGCAAATCGCATCAAGCCGGGACTCGTTTTGTGACTTTGGGAGAAAATTAGGCAATCTTAGTCTGCCTGTCCGTAACACAGTGTTGTGCTGCCACGGACGGCAGCACAAGTCTTAATGCCCCCGGACGGGGCGTTTAAGACGCACACGTCACTCCGCCACAACCTATATCAGGCAGCCTTAGATTGATTTATTTTCGGACAACGGAAACAAAACAGTCCCGGCTTGATGCAATTTGCCAATCGTAACCCCCAGAACCACCCTACACAGGGAATCTCATGTCACCCACAAACCAGCATTTGATGAGATTTTTACACAAAAAACGGGCATAGCAGTAAAATTTCTACTGCATATGCCCATTTCCCTGATGCACTTTTATTTCACTGACAAATCCGTATTCCTGATCTTATCCCTGATCCGAAGGATCATGGACGGTGATACGGAAAGCTCGTCAAATCCCATCCGGAGGAACGTCTCTGTGAGCGTTTCATCCGCGCCAAGCTCACCGCAGATGCCAACCCAGCATCCTTCCTTATGTCCGTTATCCACAACCATTTTTAACATCCGAAGGACTGCTTCATGGTGTGAATCATAAATATTATCCAGTTTCGGATTCTGCCTGTCGATTGCAAGTGTATATTGTGTCAGATCGTTTGTCCCGATCGAAAAGAAATCAACCTCTTTCGCTAAAAGATCACTGATCATAACTGCCGCCGGTGTCTCGATCATAATACCGAGTTCCACATCCTTATACGGAATACCGTCGGCATCAAGTCCCGCTTTCACTTCCGCAATGATTTCTTTGATCTTTTTCACCTCATTTACGGAAATGATCATCGGGAACATGATCGCAATCGTTCCATAATAGCTGGCACGGTAGATTGCCCGAAGCTGTGTCTTAAAAATTTCAGTGCGGTCGAGGCAGATCCGGATCGCACGGTAACCCATTGCCGGGTTTTCTTCTTTCTCAAGGCCAAAATAACCGACCTGTTTATCTGCTCCGATATCAAGTGTACGGATAATAACTTTTTTACCCGCTATATTTTCCGCAACTGTCTTATATGCTGCAAACTGTGCTTCTTCTGTCGGGTAATCCTCCGACTCTAAATAAAGGAACTCACTCCGGAACAGTCCGATTCCACCCGCATCATTGGCAAGTACATTTGCCACATCGGAAACACCCCCGATATTGGCATAAAGATTGATCTTCGTTCCATCCCTTGTGATATTTTCCTTACCCTTTAATTCCTGAAGCAGACGTTTCTTCTGCTCATTTTCTTCTTTTAACTTCCGGTATTCCGCTTTCGTATCCTCATCCGGTTCTACGAAAAACTTTGCATCAAATCCATCCACGATACCGAACTGTCCGTCCACACCCTCTTCCGGAAAATCAACTCCGATCAATGCCGGAATATTCATGGTTCTCGCTAAGATCGCCGTGTGGGAATTGGTGGAACCGTGACGTGTTACAAAAGCAAGTACTTTTGATTTATCAAGCTGCACAGTCTCACTCGGTGCAAGATCATCCGCTAAAAGGATAAACGGTTCATCACCGCTTAAGCCTGCATCGCCGTTTCCCTGTAAAATAGAGATCACGCGATTGGAGATATCTTTGACATCCGCCGCACGTTCTCTCATATAATCATCATCCATCGCAGCAAACATCTGCGCAAAATTATCTCCGGTGGAAGCAACTGCAAATTCTGCATTGACCTGCTGGGTTTCGATCATGTTTGTGATCGACTCTACATAGTCGAGATCATCCAGCATCATCTGGTGCATCTCAAAAATTGCCGCATTGACTTCACCGACTTCCCTGACTGCTTTTTCATAGAAAACACCAAGCTGCCTTTTGGCTTCTTCTTTTGCATCCTCAAAACGTTTTTTTTCTGCTTCTATATCCGTTATCTTTGTTCGTTTTACTGCGTTATCCGTCTTATGATAGACAGACAGTCTGCCCATGGCAATTCCGCCGAATACACTTTTTCCGTGCAGTTCCATGCCCGTTACCTCCATTTTAGATTTTTATTTCTGTTTTTATCAATTTTTACAGATTTGCTTTCAAAAATGCCTCGATTGCAGCACTTGCTGCCTCTTCATTCTCTCCATCGGTGCAGACTGTGATCTCCTCGCCGCATTTTACACCAAGTCCCATAACTCCAAAAATACGTTTTGCATCTGCTGCTTTTCCATCTTTTGCAATGGTAATGCTGCATGGAAATGCGGCTGCTTCCTTTACAAGTGCTCCTGCCGGTCTTGCATGGATTCCCCCTTTGTCTGTGATCACGTATTTAAATTCTTTCATGATTTTCTCCTTTCTTTGTACATAACACATTGTTTTATGATTACATATTCACAGGCTCTATATTGTTGCAACATAAAGCCTGCGATTTTAATTACCTTTTCCGTTTCCTATCTTTTTGATACATCCTTCTTTAAAAGTCCAAGGATTACGCATCCTACAACAGAACCAACCGCCAGTGATATGAGATATAACAGCGGATGGCCTACGGTTAAGAATACGAAGATTCCACCATGTGGTGCCATTAATGTACAGTTAAATACCATGGATAATGCTCCTGCAACTGCGGAACCAATGATACAGGACGGCAGCACACGCAATGGATCCGATGCTGCAAACGGGATTGCTCCCTCTGAGATAAAGGAAAGTCCCATAACAATGTTTGTCGGTCCTGCTTTTCTCTCTTCTTCGGTAAATTTGTTTTTAAAGAACATGGTTGCAAGTGCGATTGCAAGCGGTGGAACCATACCACCGACCATAACAGCTGCCATGATATTGTAATTGCCTGCTGCGATAGATGCGGTACCAAATACATATGCTGCTTTGTTTACCGGGCCACCCATATCTACGGACATCATTCCGCCGAGCAGTGCGCCAAGCAGGATTGCCTTTGCACCATTCATGCTGTTTAATCCGTTGTTGATCATAACGTTTAATGCTCCGATCGGAGGCTCTACCACATAAGTCATGATCACTCCGATCAAAAAGATACCGATTACCGGATAGAGAAGCATTGGCTTGATACCCTCTAAGCCTTCCGGCAGTTTCTCAAACAGTTTCTTTAACAGACGTACCAGATAGCCTGCAACAAAACCTGCAACGAGAGCTCCAAGGAATCCGGATGTTCCGTTTGCTGCGATTGCTCCGCCGACAAAACCGACCGCAAGACCAGGACGATCTGCAATACTCATTGCGATAAATCCGGCTAAGATCGGAAGCATAAATCCGAACGCAACACCACCGATCGATTTAAACATTGCCGCCATCGGTGTGATCGTACCAAAGTTTGAACGCTCATCAAATGGAAGGCTGTTTAAGTCAACTGCAAAACCATCGATCAGAAATGCGATCGCAATCAGGATACCACCGCCGATAACGAACGGTAACATATGGGAAACTCCATTCATCAGGTGTTTGTAAATCTGGTGTCCAACGCTGTCAGATTCTTCCTCACTGTCTGCTGCCTGACCGCTTCCCTTCGCCTGATACAGTGGAACATTGCCGTTTAACGCTCTGTCTAACAATTCTTCCGCCTTACTGATTCCATCAGAAACCTTACACTGGATCACAGGTCTGCCTGCAAAACGATCCATCGGAACCTGTGTATCCGCTGCAACAATAATACATGCAGCCTCTGCAATTTCAGCTTTTGTCAATACATTTTTGGCACCGCCGGAACCTCTTGTCTCAACTTTCACACGGCATCCAAGCTCTTTCGCTTTTTTCTCAATATTTTCTGCCGCCATATAAGTATGTGCGATTCCGTTCGGGCATCCGGTTACAGCGAGGATCAGCTTTCCATTCTCTGTGTTTTTCTCCTCTGCCGCATTCTTTGTATCTGCGCTGTTCTTTTTCTCTTCTTCGGCATCTTTCTCAGCTTCCGCGCGGTCGATCACACTTAAAAATTCCTCAACCGTCTTTGCATTGCGAAGTCCGCTTGTAAAATTCTCATCCATCAGAAGAACAGATAACTTGCTAAGTACATCCAGATGTACGTTGTCTTCCGTATTTGGTGCTGCGATCAGGAAGATCAGGCTGACCTTTTCTCCATCTAATGCATCAAAATCCACCCCGTCTTTGATGACCATTGCTGCAAGACCAGGTCTGCTGACTGCATCTGACTTGCAATGTGGAATGGCGATTCCCTCACCAATTCCGGTTGTTCCTTCTTCCTCTCTGGCGTATACGCCCTTGCGGTACTTCTCAACATCGTTGATCTTTCCGCTCTTAGCCATCAATGCAACCATTGCATCAAGGGTTTCGTTCTTTCCAGTGACTTTGCCATTTAAGTCAATACTCTCTACGGCAAGTAAATCCCTGATTTTCATGCTTAAATCCTCCTTGTTTTGCGGAGCAAAATGCGACTGCCCTTGCAGGAGCAGAGGATTTTACTCCTTGTTTTGCGAAGCAAAATGTCTGCTATGCATGCTATGCCTAATAGCTTGCATAGCATGTGCCCTTGCAGGAGCAGAGGATTTTACTCCTCCTACTTAAATATGCCTTTGTTTTTATCTAAAAGCGCCAAAACTTCCGGTTCTGTTGCCAGTTCCTCGGAAAATGCCGATGCACTTCCAGTACAAACCCCCATCTGGAAAGCTTCTTTATAGCTTCCCGTCTTTAAATAACCTGTTACAAATCCGGCTACCATGGAGTCCCCGGCGCCAACCGAATTGACGACCTTACCCTTTGGTGCCTCCGCCTGAAAGATGCTGCCGTCTTCAGCAACCAGCACTGCTCCGTCGCCAGCCATGGAAACGAGGACATTTCCTGCACCCTTTTCCTGCATCTTCTTTGCGTAAGTGATCACATCTTCTTTTTCTGTTATTTTCACACCGAAAATCTCACCAAGCTCATGATTATTCGGTTTAATTAAAAACGGATGATACTGTAATACATTTACGAGCAGATCTTTTGTCGCATCCACAACAATCTTTAAATCCTTATCTGCAAGATATTTCATGATATCCATGTAGATGGTCTGCGGCATCACATCCGGGATACTTCCCGCCATAACCAAAACATCTCCATCTGAAAGCCGATCCAGTTTTTCATAAAGTGTTTTTATGTCAGCTTCTGATATCGCCGGTCCCTGTCCGTTGATCTCACTCTCCTCGTCGGAACGCATTTTTACATTGATCCTTGTCATTCCTTCTTTTACCGGAATAAAATCCGCCCGGATTCCTTTTTCCCTGATCAGACGCTCCAGTTCGTTTCCGGTAAATCCGGCATAAAACCCAAGTGCCGTGTTCTCCAGTCCAAGATTTTTTAACACCATGGATACATTGATTCCTTTTCCACCCGGAAAAATCTTCTCCTCTGATGTCCGGTTGACCATTCCGCAGGTGAAATGCGGAACTGTCACAATGTAGTCCAGTGATGGATTAAATGTAACAGTGTAAATCATTTTCTCAGTCTCCTTTCTGCTTTTCCCGCGTTTTTGTTCCGCAGTCTTTGTATTTTTTATACTTCAATTACATTTTTACATTTACGGTACGCAGGTTTTGTAAGCCCTGTTGTTATAATTTTTGCACTCTCAAACGGAGCAAATGTCACGCTTGATATCTGGTTGAATTTACTGTCATCTGCTAAAATATAACAATCTCTGCAGTTTTCCATGGAGCGTTTTTTTACGAGCGCTTCTTTTAACTCCGGTGTGGAAAATCCGCGCTGCATACTGATTCCGTTTGCTCCCCAGAATCCTTTTGTAAAATTATATTTTTCAACCGAAGAAACAGCTTCCTCTCCAACGATTGCCTCTGTCACCGTCTTGAACTCGCCGCCAAGAATATATACCGTACAACCTTTCTGCGCAAGTTTTTTTGCATGTGTGATCGCATTTGTCACAAACACTGCCTGTCTGACCGTAATAAAATCGATCATCAGATCCGTCGTCGTACCTGCATCAATATAAACAAAATCTCCAGGTTCGATCAGCCCTGCCGCATATTTTGCGATCTTTTCTTTTGCACCTTTGTTCCGTTCTCTACGCTGCATGACTTCGTCATCCTCGGTACTGTATGAGGTGTTTTTTAAAATTGCACCGCCATGGACTTTAATGAGCTGACCATTTGCATCCAGTGTATTTAAATCTCTCCGGATCGTTGACTCTGATGCATCCAGTTCTGTCATAAGCTGCTGAACGGTCACGCTGCCCATACTCTCTAGTATGGATAAAATTCTTGTAAATCTTTCTTCTGTCAGCATATCTTTTCCTCCAATTTCATTCACAACCGTTCAAATTCGTTCATCTTTGATAGCTTTATTATATGATTCCATTCCGTCACAGTCAATCAAAATCCGTCAAAATCATTCACAAAAATTCATTTTAAAAATTGTGGAAAGTGCAAAAAAAAGACTGCCGGAAGAATCAGTCCTGTTTCTTTACCAGGAAGCCGTTTCTTACGACAGTCTTTATATTTTTGATCTAATTTATACTAATCGCTGCTTTTTCACACTGCTTTCCGTTATTCACACGATCATAAACGCTTTACTCCCCCTTTTGAAAACGTTCGATCGCATCTTTTACATCATCCGCAAAAATTTCAACCACCTCTGCATTTTTCGTCTTATACCGTATGATACCCATTTCCTCAAATGTCTGTCCGGCAATATAACACCGCAATGCCATCAGTACGCCACTATGCGTTACGATCAACACATCTTCCGTCTCCCGTTCTAAGATCATTCCGAGTGTATCAAGCGCACGCCTCAGCACTTCATTGTAACATTCTCCATGCGGTGTATGGACATAACGCCTGTTGGCATCCCAGTCCTGATACTCTTTCGTATTTTCCTGCGTAATGCTTTCCCAGCTTCTGCCTTCCCAGTCGCCCATATCCATTTCCCGCAGACCATCCGCCGCAATACATGGAATATCAAGCGCGATCGCCGCCTCCTGTGCCGTCTGTGCTGCACGAAGCTGTGGGGATGTATATGCCCGCACAACCTGAAGAGTCCCTTCCTTTTTCCGATCCAGAAGCATGTCCGCAAGCTCTTTTGCCTGCTGCTTTCCTGTCTCATTCAACGGCACATCTGTCTTGCCCTGTATTTTCTTTTTTACATTCCAGTCCGTCTCTCCGTGACGTACAAAATATAAAATCATTGATTTCTCCTCTTTTGGGTGATGTTGTCATAAATCAAGTATAAACAATTCGTTTTGATTTGTCTATGTGAATCCATACAACGGCAGATTCTTCTTGCAATTTATGATTTCCCCATGTATACTACATCTATCGCAATTCAATTTTATTTTCATAGAATCATTTTCTGAATACCACTCTTTTCATTCCGGCATTTCGCCAGCTATTTCAGAAAACTATTGTGAAAAACACTTAAATTTTTTATAATTAAAGGAGAAAACTACATGGGGAAAAACAAAGGAAAACGCAGTCACACAAAACATGTTTTTGTGCAGAAGAAGTACCGGGATGCCTTGTTCCGCAGGATTTTTAATGAGAAATCAGTTTTGCTGGAGTTATACAATGCCCTGAATCAGACAGATTACGATGATGCAGATGAACTGATTTTTTACACGATCGATGACGTGATCTATCTCGGATATAAAAATGACGTATCATTCATCGTCCGAGGCACGCTGAATCTGTATGAGCACCAGAGTACCTTAAACCCCAACATGCCGATCCGCGGACTGATCTATTTCGGCAAACAGTATGAGAGCTACATTAAACAAAATAACCTGAACATTTACGGAAAAAAGCTGCTTTCATTACCGTTTCCGCAGTTTGTTATATTTTATAATGGGATTGAACCGTTGGAAGATGACAAAGATTATATGGAACTGCATCTTTCGGATGCATTTGTATGTGCCGGATCAAACCACCTGGCAACAGATGCTGCATCCAGCCCCATCAGCACCCGCCCCTGCTTAGAGTGCACTGCACGGGTTTACAACATTAATTATGGACACAATCAGGAACTGATGGCACGATGCCGGACTTTAGAGGAATATTCCATTCTGATCGGCAGAATTTCTTCGAATGTCAGAAACGGTATTCCATTAGAACCGGCAGCGGATGCTGCTGTACAGGAATGTATCAGGGACGGTATTTTGCAGGATTTTCTCACCAAACACAGATCGGAGGTCGTTGGTATGTTATTGGAAGAATTCGATATGGATGAGTATATTAAGATGGAACGCAGGGACAGTTATGAGGATGGACATGAGGATGGCTTAGCCGAGGGCAAACGTCTTGAGCAGTTACACGTCGTCCACAACCTGTTTCAAAAAAGCATCCCTGCCGAAAACTGCGCCGACCTGCTTAATGAAAACACAGATTTTGTCAATAAAATATATTCACTGTGCCATGCTCACCCTGACTGGTCAGATGAAGATATTTACAATGCATTAAAAGAAAAATAAAGCTTTATTAAAATTCCTGTAAGTATATCATTTTATCAATATGTTACTGTTCACTCGTACCTCGTTCCAGTAACGGATTTTGCCGATGCTTCGCATTCCAAATCGGCAAAATCTGCTGCCACCACTGTATCATACGGCATTTTCAGTTCAGAAAATGCCTGCCTGTGAACAGTAACATCAATATCCCATACTTGCATGGATCTTTTCTTTCTATTCTACTTTTGTATAATAATATCTTTATGTTATACTACATCTATCGCAATTCGATTTTATTTCCATAAGATCATTTTCTGAATATCACTCTTTTTCATTCCGGCATTTCGCCAGCTATTTCAGAAAACTATTGTGAAAAACGTTTAAATTTTTTATAATCAAAGGAGAAAACTACATGGGGAAAAACAAAGGAAAACGCAGTCACACAAAACATGTTTTTGTGCAGAAGAAGTACCGGGATGCCTTGTTCCGCAGGATTTTTAATGAGAAATCGGTTTTGCTGGAACTGTACAATGCCCTGAATCAGACAGATTACGATGATGCAGATGAACTGATCTTTTACACGATCGATGATGTGATCTATCTCGGATATAAAAATGATGTGTCATTTATCGTCCGAGGCACGCTGAATCTGTATGAGCACCAGAGTACCTTAAACCCCAACATGCCGATCCGCGGACTGATCTATTTCGGCAAACAGTATGAGAGCTACATTAAACAAAATAACCTGAACATTTACGGAAAAAAGCTGCTTTCGCTGCCGTTTCCGCAGTTTGTTATATTTTATAATGGATTTGAACCGTTGGAAAATGATAAAGATTACATGGAACTGCATCTTTCGGATGCGTTTGTATATGCCGGATCAAATCACCTGGCAACAGATGCTGCATCCAGCCCCATCAGCACCCGCCCCTGCTTAGAATGTACTGCGCGGGTTTACAATATTAATTATGGGCACAATCAGGAACTGATGGCGCGATGCCGGACTTTAGAGGAATATTCCATTCTGATTGGCAGAATCTCTTCGAAGGTCAGAACCGGCATTCCATTAGAACAGGCAGCAGATACCGCTGTACAGGAATGTATCAGGGACGGTATTTTGCAGGATTTTCTTATCAAACACAGATCGGAGGTCGTTGGTATGTTATTGGAAGAATTTGATATGGATGAATATATTAAGATGGAACGCAGGGACAGCTATGAGGATGGGCATGAGGATGGTTTAGCGATGGGTTTAGCGGAGGGCAAACGTCTTGAGCAATTACACATCATCCACAACATGTTCCAGGAAAATATTCCTGCACAAAGCTGTGCTAAGTTGCTTGACAAGGACGTTACATTTATCAGCAAAGTGTATTCTCTATGCCAGGCTCACCCAGACTGGTCAGATGACGATCTTTACCATGCATTAAAAGAAAAATAGATTTCATTATAAAAATCTCTGTAAGCATATATCCATTATCGCATACTTACAGGGATTTTTTCTCTATATATTCTGCTTGTCTATAATAGCATCTTCATGCTATACTACATCTATCGCAATTCGATTTTATTTCCATAAGATCATTTTCTGAATATCACTCTTTTTCATTGTTACTGTTCAGAGGTAAACTTGTAACAAAAGAACCGATGGTATAGACTAATC